>OFDC01000629.1_pt1 | contig 24587 bp, 8 predicted proteins | sample 1520941 | NCBI WGS metagenome assembly OFDC01 (sample SAMEA94258168, study PRJEB24077) | hot springs metagenome | biome: Aquatic biome; feature: Water | place: India | collected 2012-12-06 | depth 5 m | reverse complement strand
AGTGTGTTTCCTGCGAAAAATATCCACTAAAATAAAATCTTAAACAAGTTCAATTAAAAAATCCCTTCAATCATAATATTTAGTAATATTTGTTTTAGAATATACACTTTATAACCATTGAGTGTATTTTATAACCCCCGCGTGGCAGTTTATAAAAGTTTGGATAAAAATTGGCTTATTAAAAACAATAAAGATCTTTACATAACTCCTCGTGTAGAGATTCACTCAATAGTAATTAAACACAGGGATAAACACAGTATAAGAGGCTTGTTTATCCTAAGTGTTTCAAACATCTTCATTTTTTTTGGCACACTTATTGCCAAGCCGTTTTTTTTTAGCCGACTTTTTTAAGTCGGCCTGTATTTATTTTTTATAACCTTCACCTGTAGTTTGTCACCAATGTATTAAGTCTATTCGTAGTCATGGTCTCAAAGTGGATATTGATTTAAGAAATTGCCTAAAACATTTAATTCTTAATTCTGAAATTTTCTTTTGAATTGAATAAAATGTAGGTTTTATGTTACTACCAATGTTTTTATTAATTGGTTGTTTGCATAGTAGTTATAAATAGCAATGATTAAATTAAAGAAAAATGAGAGATTTATTTATAATGACTCAGGTCTGTGAGATACTATATTATTCTAATTATCAAAGATATTTATTAATAAACCGCCTTTGGGGCAAGTACAATTTAAAATATCAATATCTTCATTTATACAATTCAATCAGGGTATTATTTAGCATCAAAGAGAATAATTTTTTCGAAAGAACTAATAAAAGACAGCCTATTAAATGGTTTTTTGTAGACTTCGAAGATTCTTCCTAATGAAATGATTGTAATAAGTTAATTACAAAACTAATACTAAACTAGCCATAGAGAATTTAATTGTCATTTCCTTTTACTCATCTACAAAGGGTATTCCCATAATTCTCAAAAGTATCATATCGCATTTTTAATAGTATCTGGAATAGATATCAATGATACTTATTTTTCTCGTGGTCAATTTCGCAAATTAAAATAATCATAAACCAAAATAGTAAAAAAATGAAACAACAATTTACAAGCAACAAGGTTCGAAAGTTCCATGTTGGGATGCTCCTTGTGCTGATTGGATGTCTAACAACCATGAAGCTACAAGCTCAGAGCCCCGGTGGGATTTCCACAGGTCTTGAAGGCTGGTGGAAAGCCAATCAAGGTGCTACAACAACGACATGGGCAGACGCAAGTGGAAAGGGTAGAAATGCAAAGCAGGGTAGTGGATTTACTGGAGTGACAATTAATCCAAACATTGCTAATTATAACCCTGCTTATGTTATGGGTTCAAATACAGTATGGTATTATGACCCTAAACCTATTTACCCTCAAGGAGTAGGTTATAATAAAATGACTGTTTTCGGTGTTGGACTTACCCCAGCAGGTAAACGTACTACTTTTTGGGGAGAGGTTGGGGGATCATGTAGTCGCTCACTTTTAATGAAAAATGATAATGACTACATTTATTTTGATGCACCATATTCACACCAAATTTCTAAACAAAATACTATTTCAAATAGGACCCAAATATTGCTTGGGAAGAGAGATGATAAATTAGGATGGCTTTATCAAGATGGACTTCAAGTAGCTAGTGCAACTAACTTTAATAATCTTGCATGTTACTCGGGTACAAATGAAACATCGTACTATAATCGCTTATTTGCCTCTTGGGATAATTATCACTCTACTGATGGTAATATATCAGAGATAATTGTTTATACAACCGCGTTAACAGATGCACAAATGGCACAAGTACAAAGTTACTTAGCTATTAAATATGGTATTACTTTGGATGCTTCTGTTGGAGACTATTTAGCATCTGATGGATCAGTAATTTATGCACGTGGAGGCAGTTTATTCCCATATACAACTTATATTAATAATATTGCAGGTGTTGGGCGAGATGATGGTTCAGGATTAGAACAACGCCAGTCAACATCAAATATTGTAGGAATTCCTCAATTGATAATTTCAAATGACGAATTAGGTGTTTCTACTTCCAATAGTAATAACAACGGAAACTTTTCAGCTGATTTAAGTTTTTTAGTATGGGGCGATGATGGCGGGGCAATGGCTCAACAATCAAATGATGTACCTGCCTTATACAGCGGTTCAAAAAGATTGTCACGAGAATGGATGGCACAAAGTGTAAACCATGGGTCTGATGCTGTTACACTACAAATTGATTTGAACAGTGCATTAGATGCAGGTGTGAATGCAAGTCGATTAAAACTAATGATTGATACTGACGGTAATGGAAACTTTACAGATGGTGATATTGTGTATGTAGATTGTTCATCTTTGTCTGGCGGGATTGCTACTTTTAATAACGTACAGTTCCCAGATGGAGTAACCACCTTTACTATTTTGACGAGTGCATTAAAAGGTGGCTTAACTTTAGGAGATTGTTCAACTTCAACGGTTGTTTCTTCGGCGAGTAGTGCGGCAGGTATTAAAAAACTATATGCAAATAATACTAATCAAACTGCCTTTTTGAAAGTACCCATCAAAACAAATTTAACTGGACCCATTACAGTTAAAATCTCGGGAGACCCTACAATAACATTGAACGGTACAAGTCCTTACCAAACAACACTTATTACTAATCAAAACTTTATTTATATACCTATTAAATATAATGGTACTGGTACCGCTTCAACGAGAAGTATAATTATTGAAACTCCTAATAGTGGTAGCGATATCACGAGCCTTACAACTGCTACCTGTAACGCCCCAGTTCCTATAAACTTGCCACCATCAACATTTACACTAAACTGTACTGGTGCAATTTTTTCACCAGCAAACTATACTCAAAATACAAGTAAAAAAGGTTTTATTCGTGTTAATTTAGGCAGTGCAACTGCGGGGACAGATACACTCAAAATAAGTTCTTCACCAGTAGGCTTTTCAATAGACCCTGCGGCCTCAGGCTATGTTTCAGGTGTGCCAGGGCAGTCGGTTGTAATAACAGCAGGCCAAACCTCGATTGACATTCCAATTGAATTTACTGGTACAACATCAGGCTTACATACAATTACGATAAGTGATACACACGGGGCTTCTTGTACTACAACTAATACGGTTCTAGCTCCCAAAGCAGTATATAATTTTGAAGATTGTAGTACAGCAACTATTACTCCTGGAACAACAGATTCACCTTTAAAAGCTGATGGTACAAACCAAATTACATCTATGGTAATACCTATAACTGTTACGACTCCAGGGTTAGATACATTACAGTTAACAGGGACCGGTTTTACCCCTACTTCTTATCCAGTTAATTTGACAGCAGGCCAAACATCAATTACAATTCCATTAACTTTCAATGGATCAAATGCTGATGTACCTGCGGATCCATCTGACCCCACACCACAAGGTACTACACCAATAAATGTGGCCTCTCTGATTGCAGGAAATGCTTGTGATGTAACTGCATTTATTGAAGCCAAATCAGCAGTTGTTCAGTCAATGGATTGTGTTGGTGCTACCCAAAGTGGCTCATTTACAGCTAATGGCGTTACAGGTCAAATTGGATACATTATGATGCCCGTAACTGTAACAGAGGCAGGTTATATACACTTTACATTGAGTGGTGATAGCCGATTCAAAATGAGTCCAAGCCCTCAAACGGTTATAGCACCTGCTGGAACAAATATTTTGAAAATTAAAGTGATTTATAATGGTGCATCTCAAGCCGGAACAGCAAATGTCACATTGTCGGCAAAAGAGATTTTGGGGACTACTTGCCCAGTTACATTAACTATTGATAATACAGTAGGAGAGTTTACAATGAATTGTAATGGTAATGTATTAACAGTAACACCGGCAACTGGTAGTGATTTTTATAATGATGGTAGCAACCAAAATGGAACAATTGCTATACCAATTACTGTAACCAAAGCAGGTAATGTAACCTTTACATTGTCAGGTTCAACAAACATGAAAACGAATCCATCTCCATATTCTACTTCAGTTACAGTTGGACAAACTACTTTAAATATACCTGTAATCTATAATGGGGCAGGTGCTGCAGATGTTGTTCAGACAGTCCAGATTAATTCTGCAATGGCTTCTCAAGGTGCATGCTCGGCAAATTACACACCAATTGTTAGAGCTGGAACATTTAAGTGGGGTAATTGTTCAAATTCTACAGTTACTTATCCGACAACTTTGGGTGGGTTCCAAGCTAATAATACCACACAGACAGGATCAATGCAAATTCCAATTACCAATGCAACTGCAGGACCTGTATCATTAAGTTTAACTTCACCAGGTTTTACTACAAATCCAAATCCATTTGTAGTTACACTAACCGCAGGACAGACGGTTATCAATGTGCCATTTACTTATGATGGAACTGGTCAATCTGGTGGACGAGTGCTTACGGCAACATCTACAAATGCAACAAACAATTCAACCGCACCTTGTTCTCCTCAAGTAAATATTGTATCAGACCAAGGTATAATAACATTTGGTAATTGTTCAGCAGCTACCTCTACTGGTTACTTAGTTGCAAATACTACACCTTTGCAAGAGGGAACCATCACATTGCCAATCACAGCCAGTAAATCAGGCCCTGTTACTTTTAATTTGACTGGCACTAACTTTGTAATGAAAGAAAATCCTTTTGTTAGAGATGTTGTAGCTGGGGTTACTACAAGTGTTACTATTCCATTTTATTATGATGGATTAGGGGCTGCCAGTTTTCGTACTTTAACAGTAACTTCTCCTACTAATAATGGTTCAAGTTCATGTTTGCCAACAATAAAAGTTTGGTCTGCTTATGCAAGTTATTCTTTAAGTTGTGGAAGTAGTGTTATAAGTGCAGTAGCAACATTGGGTAAATTCCAAGCAGGGGGGGGCGTCGGACAAACAGGAACCATAACAATCCCAATAAATGTTACTCAAAATGGATCTGCTTCATTTTATGTGGTTGGTTCAGGCTTTAATTCAAATCCTGTGCCTTTTATTACAGATTTAACAGTGGGTCAAACTTCAGTTTCAATTCCAGTTGTATATGATGGTTCTGGTGTAGGGCGTACTCAGCAGTTGGCTGTAACGCAAAGCCCAGGCTCTCAGTCTTGTACAAATATTACGGCTAATGTTGTGGGTGTAACAACTCCTATTGTTGTATCAAATCCCAACCCAATAGTAGCAGGGCAGCAAACTACCTTTACGATGACAGGTTGTGATTCTCCAGGAATAATTTCTTGGTATAACAATGGTGTGTTGATATCTGGTGCTACAAATAGTACATTAGTAGTAATTCCTGCGGTAGGTGATAGCTATACAGCTATATGTACAGTAAATGGAGTGCCAAGTTCGCCATCTACGCCAGTAACTGTACCACCTCTTGCACCAACGGTCACAACAAGCCCTAATCCAGTAGTTGCTAATCAACAAACTACGTTTACATCAACAGGTTGTAATGCCCCAGGAGTAGTTTCGTGGTATAGAAATGGCGTTCTTATATCGGGAGCAACAAACAGCCAATATGTAGTAATTCCTTCTGCAGGTGAAAGTTATACCTCGGTATGTACTGTTAATGGTGTCTCAAGTGCTCAATCAACTCCAGTTATTGTACCGCAAGAAGGGCCAGTAATTACAACAAATCCTAATCCAATAGTGGCTGGACAACCTACAACATTTACAGCAACAGGATGTGCAGGAACTGTCTCGTGGTATAAAAATGGCGTACTTATTTCTGGAGCTAATCTTTCAACTTATGGGCCTGTTACCGTACAATCAGGTGAAAGTTATACATCAGTATGTACAGTAAATGGAGTACCAAGCTCACCATCTACTCCAGTGATTATACCAAGTGCAACAAGTAGTTCGCTAAGTATGAAAGTATTCCTACAAGGACCTTTGTCAGGAACAAGCATGACAACTATTTTAAGCACACCACCGCAACTTGGGGATCCAATTCTGCTTCCAACCATTGATCCTTACGGTAAAGGGGCAATTGCAACGAACACTACCTTAGTAACGGATTGGGTTTTAGTAGAATTAAGAAACGGAACAAATGGTTCTAATATAGTTGAAAGTGTAGCGGCACTTTTATCAAGTGATGGCACTATACGAAACCCAGATGGCACAACACCATTGAAGTTTGTCACAACATCAGGTAATTATTATGTTGCAGTACGTCATCGTAATCACTTGGGTGTTATGACTCAAAGTCCAGTAGCTTTAAGTTCAACAGCTCAAAGTATTGATTTTACATCTCCAAGTACACCTACGTTTGGTGCAAATGCACAAAAAGTTGTAGGCTCAGTGATGGCAATGTGGGCTGGAAATGCAACAGGTATTAATAGTGCTAGCCCAGATAAGGTTATTTATGCAGGAGTCGGTAATGACATCAGTGCAATAAGATCAGTGGTATTATCCAAGGGTACATTGGGTACAAGTTCAGTTGTAGTGGGTTATAGTAATTCGGATTTAAATTTAGATGGGAAAACAATTTATGCAGGAGCTAATAATGATACAGCTTTAATTAGACTTACACTTTTAAGTTATCCATTGAACTCATTAGGAACTGCTGGAGTTGTGAATCAAAATTTTTAATTTATTAATTGTATGAAGACTTTTGATTTAGAAAAGTTAATTAATAATTAAATGTGCATTTCATAGCCAAATAGTGTAGTTTGTAACCAATGTAGAGTAAAATTCAACTAAATGGAATAATAATGGCACTATAAGTTTTTACAAATCTTTTCATAATTGTTTATGTGAAGATTCACTCAATATTAATTAAACAATGGGATAAATACAGCATATTTCGCTTGTTTATCCCTATTGTTTCAAAAAAAATACAGTAATTTTTTGGCATACTTATTGTCATGCGGAAAGTTTTTTTTAAAAGTTAACAATTTAGATTGAGATTGTTTTTTTATAACCAAAGGGTGTTGTTTATCACCAATAAGGGTGACCGTTTAATAAATTTGGTCTCATAATAGCATTAATTTATACTGAATACAAAGTTTTACACAATATTCTGAATTTTAAAAATTGAAGGTAGATTTTCCATTAAATGTAACAGTATAATAATACAATTAATGAATTACAACTTAAAAATTTTAAATGTTTGGAGGTAAAAAAAGAGTGAACTATAAATACAAAAAGTAAAAATAAACCTTTAATTAAAATGAAAAAATTATTCGCTAAGACCACACTCTATAGCTTTTCTTTGCTATCGGATTGGAGGAAGAATGACAGGAAATTAACACAATTCATTGATTCAAAATACAGAATCATTTCATCCAAAAATCTTCTTCAAAAACTATGTTTAGGTTGATACGATAATCCTATCAATACCTGTTTTGGAGTAGCCCTCCAATGTAAATCTTATATACAAATTAAACCGTATTGAAAATACGGTACTGAAACGTCTTTGCCTTATTTGGAAGAAATTATTGGCATTGAGAATTATAACACAAATGATAAAAAAAATGAAATCTATTGATTTATTATCATTGCTTATACTCCACTTTATATATGTTTTGGGATTAGCTTTTCAGAAAAATCTTATTGAGGAAGAGGAGATAATGTGGAAGATTGATACAAATGTATCAAAACTAATTAAATTAATAATTACACTTAACTTAATTCCTTTGGTTGAGATTGCTTGGGATACGGGCTAATGCTTCTTTTTCTAAACTAAATGTTGAATCCTTAATTAAAAATAGGATTAATTAAAATTCTTAATTTTATTTTACGTAATTATCATGAATCTCAAAAGTACTTTTACTATTTTAATGCAGCAACGGCTATTTATGCTTCTGGCCTGTTGTTTGGCCTTAATAAATATGGCTACTGAGGCATTTGCCCAAACCACTCAAACCACTGGACCCGGTGGGGTTACTTCAGGCCTTAGAATTTGGCTTAAACCAGAAGTGGGGTTCTCTCCAAGTAGCTGGACTGACCAATCTCTTGCGGGTAGTACCTATACCCAAACCAACACCAATAGGCAGCCTTTTGCCAATACTTTCAGTAGGGCTACCAATTTTCATCCTACCATTAACTTTGGAGGCGATACTGATACCGATTATCGTTTCATGGTTGTACCTACGGGAAAACCTTTTTCGGGCAATGGGCTAAGTGGTAGTATCTTTATGATGATACAAAGACATACTATTGAAAGCGGATGGCAGGATTATTTAGGTTTTGGAGGGACATCAACTGGTACTACAGGACCTCAAGCCAATTCGCCTGTTTTTACAAATTATAGTGGATACCCAGGTGAGACCTCATTGTATCCAAATGGTGCTACTACTCTTACCAATATGAGAGCTGTGGCTAATCAGCTATTTATTAATGATGTTAAATGGTCAGTAGGTGTTGCAGGAAGTATTAGGCTGGGGCTTGATGGTAGGAATGCATCGTTGGCAGGAACCCAAACCACAACAGAGACTTTAACTGCAAATGGCTCAGTACTTGGAGGACAGGCAGGTGTTGACCAGGCTGCGAATTCCGATTTTGGTGATGTAATAGCATATGAAAGAGATTTGACAAACGAAGAGAGAGATAGGGTACGCTCATATTTGGCTATTAAATATGGTATTACCTTATTACAAGCACAAAACTATTTTGCTTCAAACGGAACGGTAGTGTGGAATAGCGATATTAGTGTTGAAGCACAAGCCTACAACAATAATATCTTTGGGGTAGCCCGTGACGATGCCTCTACCTTAGACCAACGCATAAGTAATAGTATCAAAGGTACTCAATCGTTGCTTATGGTTGCCACAACCAATAACTTTACTTTGGCAAACAATGCCGTAGGCAGAACAAAAATTGCAACAGATAAATCGTTTTTGTTATTTGGCGATAACAATAATGCTACTACAGCCGTACGTAATCTTACTTCAAGTGATTGCCCCGCTATAGACCCAAACGCTAACGTAAAAAGAATAGAGCGTGTATGGTTGGTACAAAAGACAGGTACTCCAGGTGGTGTTTACTTAAATTTTGATTATACGCCATTTGCCATCAATACAAAGGTATTTATGTTGGTTGCCGATGATGCTAACTTTACACAAAACGTTCAAAAAATTTCGGGTACATACAGAGCAGGTAAAGGTACTTTTACCTATGATTTCCCTGCTAATAAATATATTACTTTTGGTGGCGAATATGATGCATCGGTGTGTCCATCGTGTGAAGGCGGTTCATTTAAAATTGATAACAGAGATAAATGGTGGAGTACACGCACACCATCAACTGGTGATTCATGGGATTTGAATCAGGTAGGGCCTTATGTGGCAGCTACTCCAACCAGTGGAGCAATCAATGCAACGCTTAAAATTTTAGACCCAGATAATGTCGAATTTGTTCCTCAGTATCGCCCTTGGGTTTATGGTGACAAAAGGTTATGGTTAGAAAGGTGGCCAAACTCGCCCGCATTAATGACGTATCAGGTCAACTTGAGTTCAAGTACAACGGCAGCTGCTCAAGCGAAAGTCCGTTTCAAAATATCGGGTATTAATAAAGAAAATGGTACTTCAGATGTAGTTACTGTCGTAGGCTTTTGTAATGGAACTCAAGTTACACCTACTATCGGCTATGCTTCTGCCGATAAGGCATTAAGAACCTATACGATAAATAACAATGTGCTAACGGGTACGAATTGGTGGGGTTTTGCCGATAACTATGGGACAGCCAATGTGGAGTTTACAACACCTGTTGATAGAATTGAGATTAGATGGAAGCATGACAATGGTCGTTCATATCGTACGCACAAGGCTGATTTATTGATTGGTGAGATGTCGTTTGAGTGTCCAGCTCCGCTTCCACCAAATGCCGATGCCATCTATGTAGAGCAACGATTTGATAATAACGAAATTGCTACTTGTAGTAAGGCAACAATGGAGTTGAAAATCACGAATGAAAACTGCGACCCGAGGGTAATTAATTTAACGGATGTTTTACCTTCTGCACTATCATACATACCTAATTCGTATAATGATAGTGATATGCCAGCAGGTACAATCCAACCTGTTTATTCTGGTCAAAACTTTAGTTTGACTGGCTTAACAGTTCCACCAGGCGTACATAAAGTTTATGTTGGAGTTAAGCCAACCAATGCTACATCGACAGGTACCTTTCCTACTCAAGGCAATTATACGGTGGTAAGTAGTGGTAAGTCTTATTCTACCATTGGTGATACAGGCGATTTTGGGACAACTTCTATGACAATCAAGGCAGGTACGCCAGTAATGACGCCTGATACGATGACTATGGCGGTGAATAAAACCTGTTTTGCAGTAGGAGATACCCTTACTTATACGGTTTCGTTTAATAATACAAAAGGAGTACAAATTCCAAAGGTTGATTTTACAAACTTTGTAGATAGTACTAAAGTAAGAATATTGGCGGGAAGTTTAAATACAACATTTGGTGGTGTAGCAAATAGCTATGCAGGTGCTACTCTTTTATCAATATCGGATATGACGCTTCCAATAGGTGGTAGTAGCCTAAGCTACAAAGTGGTTGTATTGGCCGCCGCCGCTACAAGCGATACTTTAATCAACCAAGCAAGTGTTGTTATTGACCCAACCTCAGAATGTGGAGGAGATAATGCCGCATTAAAAACAGCACCTCTTTCTTTAGTTAAATGTGCCAACTGTGCTAAGCCAACGGGCCTTGGTATTAATGGGTCGAGTTCGCAGACACAACTGTTTTGTGCAAACTCAACCATTACATTACAAGCTACATGCCCATCAGGTAGTACAACCACATGGTATAAGATTGGTACATCAAATGTGAAAATCGGAACAGGCTCTCCGCTTACACAAACATTTACTGAAACAACCACTTATGGAGCTACTTGCGAAAAAGAGGGTTGCTTAGCATTGTTTGATAATACCAATAAAATTACGGCAACGGCTCATCCAATAGTGGCTGCAGCAACTAATACAGTTTCTTCTGCAGGAACAACCGCCATTTGCGTTGGAGCAAGCACCAACTTATCGGCTACTTGTGCAACAGGAACTACAGTAGTGTGGTATATCGGAACGGCAGTAGCTGCAACAGGCTCGCCAGTTGCTGTAAGTCCAACAACAACAACAACTTATACGGCTAAATGTAAGAGTACGGCTACTTCTTGTGAAAGTGCTACTACATCGGCAAATGATGTTGTGGTAACCGTAAACCCAGTAGTGCCAGTACCAACAGGGATTAGTTCATCAAAGGGTACCTCAGGGCTTTGTGTAGGAGATTCTACATCATTGAGTGCTACTTGTGCTTCGGGTAGTTCGGCAGTATGGTATATCGGAACGGCAGTAGCAGGAACAGGTTCGCCATTGGTTGTAAAACCAACGTCAACAACTACTTATACAGCAAAGTGTAAAACAACAGATACAGCTTGTGAAAGTGCAAGTACTTCAGCACAAGACTTAACAATTACGGTATTGCCAGTAGTGGCAAATCCGACAGGTATTTCATCAAGTGCAGGTACAACCATTTGTGCTGGTACTTCAACCAATATTTCGGCTACTTGTGCCAGCGGTTCTTCGGTGGTATGGTATTCATCAGGAGCAGTAGTTGCCACAGGGTCACCTTTGAATATTACCCCATCGGCAAATGTTACTTATACTGCAAAATGTAAGAGTAATGCTACATCATGCGAAAGTGCAAGTACATCGGCACAAGATTTGTCAATCATCGTGACACCTATACCAACAGCACCGACGGGTGTTACAGCAGCCAATAGTACGATTTGTCCGAATGGTTCAACAACCGTTTCGGGTACTTGTGCTACAGGTACAATACAATGGTACATTGGTACTACATTAGTAGGTTCGGGTTCTCCATTGGCAGTATCACCATTGGCAACAACGATATATCGTGCAACTTGTAAATCGTCTGTAGGTACTTGTGAAAGTGCTCAAACTACATCAGCCGAAGTAACCGTAACAGTAGGTACACCTGCTGCACCAACGGGAATTACCTCAAGTGCAGGGACTTCTTTGTGTACAAATAATACAAGCACTAATTTAACAGCGAATTGTGTATCTGGTAGTGCAGTGAAATGGTATATAGGAACGGTATTTATTGGTACAGGTTCAACTTTACCGGTTTCACCATTGGCAACAACAACATATACAGCTACTTGCCAATCAATTACAGGTACCTGTGAAAGTGCACCAGCTACAATTACAATTGAAGTGAGTTCTTGTGTTGTACCAGCCCCAGTGGTCTCATCAAATCCAAATCCAGTAGTGGCGGGACAATCTACTACATTTACAGCCACAGGTTGCTCGGGAACGATATCATGGTATAAGAATGGTGTGCTTATTTCGGGTGCTAACAACTCAACGTATGGGCCAATTATACCAGCAGAAGGGGATAAATATACTTCTAAATGTACTGTAAATAACATAGATAGCCCTTCGTCAAACGAGATTACAGTGCCACCAGCAACACCGACAGTAACGCCAAATCCTAACCCAGTGATACCAGGGCAATCTGCAACTTATACAGTAACTGGTTGTTCGGGAACAATATCATGGTACAAGAATGGTGTGCTTATTTCGGGGGTTACCAGCAATCCTTATGTTGTGAATCCAACTGTATCAGGCGATAGTTATACTGCGGTTTGTACTGTAAATGGAGTACCAAGTTCACCATCAACGCCAGTGGTTGTACCTCCAGCGGCACCGACAGTTACGTCAAATCCAAACCCAGTGATACCAGGACAGCCTACAACGTTTACAGTTACAGGTTGCTCAGGAACAATATCATGGTACAAGAATGGTGTACTTATTTCGGGTGCTAACAACTCAACGTATGGGCCAATTACAGCAGTATCGGGAGATAGTTATACATCTGTCTGTACAGTAAATGGTATACCGAGTTCGCCATCAACTCCAGTGGTTGTACCAGCATTAACTGAAGGATTGATTGCAGCAAAAGTATTCTTATCAGGTGCATTAGGTACAAGTACAACAGCAATGACAACAACATTGAATTCTTTAAATTTAATACCTACTACGGACCCTTACGGTAAAAATACTACTACAACTTATGCAGTTCTTACTGCATACTCAATCACAGATTGGGTATTGGTAGAATTGCGTTCGGCACCGAGTATTGTTACTGAAAGTATTGCCGCGTTGGTTTCATCTGATGGAACACTTAGAAATGCCGATGGTACTACACCATTGAAATTTGCAACAACCTCAGGAAACTATTATTTATCAGTTCGTCATCGAAATCACTTAGGTGTGATGACAGCTAATCCAATAGCAGTATCAACTACAGCTCAAACAATTGACTTTACTAATGCAGCTACTGCTACGTATGGTACAAACGCTCAAAAGACTGGTGCCGTGAATGCTATGTGGGCAGGTAATGCAACAGGAATTAACAGTACTAATCCTGAAAAAGTAATTTATGCTGGTTCGGGAACTGATGTTGGGGCTGTTAGACTAATTGCCCTATCAATCGGTACTTTAGGTACCAGTTCAGTTGTTGCGGGATATAGAAATTCAGACTTGAATTTAGATGGAAAAACCATTTATGCTGGTGCTAATAATGACTCTGTTTTAATTAGAGCAACAGTTTTAGGGTATCTAACAAATACCTTAGGCACTGCAGGAATTGTAAATCAGAATTTTTAAAAATAATTGATGGAGTAAGAAAATATTTTCTTACTCCATTTAGAATATTGAACATTCATAATAATATCTATAACAATGAAAATTAGAGCAATTTTTCAAAAAATGTTATTAATAGTTGCATTAGTAACAGGAGTAGCATACTTTGCAAATGCACAAACGACAGGGTGTGTTGCAGTAAGGTTTAGTTTAACAGATTCAAAATTCCATGTTTATTTTAAACCCAGTACGTCAGGTGCTCAAACACAGCTTAATAATGGTTCTTTAATTGCATTAATGGCACCATCGCCCAATACGCTTGGAACATCCATATCAATTAGTAGTGTTACAGGTAGTTGGGCGATTTCTGGAGTTAATAATACAATTGGTGATAATGCAAATGGAAGTTCATCGGCAATGGCCTATTGGTCTGTTGTTTTGGGAAATGACCCTAATATTACACCAGTAGCAGGTACTGAAATAGAATTGTTTAACTTTTCTGTTTCAGGAGCTTGTAACGGAGGGTCATTTGATATCAATTCAAATCCAAACACCCAAGTAGCAAACGGAAACGGTCAAGCAGGTACAGTATTGTTTGCTTCAGATAATAATTTTGGTGCTGATAATATTTTGGGCATAAGTGCTTCTTGTACTTATGATGGGGGTGCTAAGGCACTTTGTGAAAATGTGCCATCATTAAGTTGTTCTGGAATCGCATTGAGCCCAAACGTATTTACCCAAGGATCAGCAAGTTCAGCAAATTTGACTTTAAACTTAACTGGAATTACAGCTGGTAGTTATTCATTTGTAGAAACAACTGCTTCAAACTTTACTACAAACCCAAGTACATATTCTACAAGTTTAACAGCGGGTCAATCTTCTGTTGTAATTCCAATTAGCTATGATGGAGGTGGTTCGGGATCACAAACTTTAACTATAAGCATGTCAGGAAATAACTCTTCTTCGATTACATGCCCTGTTACTGCAGTAATCAATGCTGCGGCGGTAGTTTCAGTTTCAAATCCAACTATTCCTAAAACAGTTAGTACAAATAGTGGTCAACAAACAGGAACGGCATCAACAGAAATGAATCCTTCAGGAGCAACTTCTTATATCTATAGTATAATTGCTTGTTCACCGACTCCAGCAGGCACAACTGCTTTGCCAGCAAGTAGTAATCTAATAATGACAAATTCAAATAATGGAGTGTATTCATATACAACTCCTACAACTGCAGGAACCTATTCTTATTGTATTAAAGTATGTGATGCTAATAATTCAAATAATTGTGCTACTACTACTTATACGCTCAATGTATCTGCAGTATGTAATGCAGGAAGTGTTGCTCCATCGGTTCGTTAATGAATTGATTATCATGCAAAATGATTTTGGAAAATGAAATCATCGGCAAATATGATTTGGTAGAACAATTCATAATATATTGATTATTAGTTCATTAAATTTTTATTATGGAAAGAATATGAATACTTTGACAACAAATATCAAAATAGCTCGCCTATTGAAAAGTGCTTTGGTGCTGTTTCTGATTTTTGTGAGGATATACTCTTACGGACAGTTAGTTGTAAATAATGATTGTAGCAATATTTCAAGTCCTACAACTATTGACCTAACTAAGCACGTAATAGATAATCATCCCACAGGAACAACATTGACATGGCACACAGGCACTCCTGCTACGTCGAGTAATAAGTACCTCGGTGATCCTACAAAGGCACCCGCTTCTTCAGCAGGAATAGACTACTATGCTGCCTATGAAGATGTATCTACAGGTACACCTTGTTACAGTCCCACAAGTAGTGTTATTAGAGGAGTATTAGTGAATTGCACTGGTATCCCGCTTACTAATACATGTCCAACAACATTTGTTGATTTGACAAACCATGTTACGGGAACTCCACCCGCTGGTTCAACTTTAGTTTGGATAAAAGGATTACCACTTAATATCTCAAATCAAGTAAGTAACCCTTCACAGGTTGCAGAAAATGGTGATTATTACGCAGCATTTTACGATGCTGTAAATAATTGTTTTAGTCCAGTAGGTGCACCCATTACAGTCACAATTAATACTTGTGCAAATGTCACGTTAGCAAATGTATGTCCATCGACTTCTGTTGATTTGACATCTCATGCAAGCCCATTAACAAGTACAGGAGGTGCTCCGTTGAAATGGTTTACTTCAAGTACACCATCTACTTCAACAATGGTTGTTGATCCATCAAATGTAAGTACTTCAGGAACATATTATCCAGCATATTATGATGCTGTGAATAACTGTTTTAGTCCATCAGGTAGTGGAGTGGTTGTAACAATTAGTTCGTGTCAAACTTTAAATCCTGATTTAAGTGTAGGACAACCTGGAATTCCAATAAATGGGAATGTTAGCACTAATGATAGTAATGTTCCTTCTGGTACTACCTATGGGACACCAATACCAGCATCAAATAATCCGAGTAGTTGTGTACCAGTAATGGCAAGCAATGGAAGTTATACATTTACATGTACTACTCCTGGAGATTATAATTTTGAAGTTCCAGTATGTCCAGCCGGAGTAAGTGTAGATTGTCCTACTGTGCCTTTAAAAGTAACGGTTAGTGATCCAAAAACACCTAATGCAAATGGTCCAATTGTTAATCCAGATATTGCAAGTATTTTGGCTGATAATCCTGTAATTGTAAAGACATTAGCTAACGATGTAGGTGGAAATCCATCCGAACCTTTGAGCCCATCGAGTGTAAGTGTAGTAGAACAACCTAAACATGGAACAGCAAGTGTTGATCCGTTAACAGGAAATATTACTTATATTCCTACACCAGGTTTTGTTGGAAGCGATACTTTGACTTACAAGGTTTGTGATACAGGTGTACCAGCAAGCTGTGGTACAGCTCAGCAGATTTTCACTGTATTACCTACGAACTCTCCAAATACTACCGTGGCATCTGATGATTTCATCGTTGCTATTGTAAATACACCAGTCAATGGTAATGTAAGCATTAATGATGGAGATCCAGAGGGAAATACACAAACAGTGGTAGCAGGAACAATTCCAACCGCAGGGGGTAATTTAGCGTTAAGTTCAAATGGAACTTATACATTTACTCCTGCAAATGGTTTTACAGGTTCAGTAGATATTCCATATACAACATGTGATAATGGAACACCACAAGCATGTGCAAAAGCAACTTTACACATAAATGTGGTACCAGCTTGTATTAAGCCATTATTAACTGTACAAAACATCACATGTACTGGTTCATCATATACTGTTACTTTCAGCAGTGAAGGCACAGTAACAACCAATAATGGTACGATTAGTGGTAACACTTTGACTGTGAGTTCGGGTAATTCGACGTTAACTGCAACTTCAAGTTGTGGCGAGGTAACATCAATGGTAGTTACGGCACCGAGTTGTCCTGTCCCAGCAACGTGTACACAAATTGCAAGCCTAAGTGTAGGCAATGCTTTATGTACAGGTACTGGTACTTATACAGTAAGTTTTTCTGCATTAAATGGTACTGTAACAAGTAGTGTAGGAACGATATCAGGAAATTCAGTGTCTGGGATACCTGTTGGCACTAATGTTGTATTGACTTTAACACCAACTGAAGCAACGTGTAGTGGACAAAGTGTAACAGTAACATCACCAGCATCATGCGTAACACCGAGTTGTACAGATGGTAGTGTAGGAATCAGTTACAGTACAGTATGTAACAATGATGGTACATATAATATTAATTTTACAACATCAATTTCAAATACAATCGTAACATCAAGTACTAATAGTTTTGTAAATTTAACTGGTACCGTAACCCTTACGGTAACGAAGCCAGGTTGTAGCCCAAATTATGTTGATGTAACACCTCCAACATGTAGTATTTGTCAGCCACCTACTTCTGTAGTTGCTAATCCGAATACAATTTGCTCTGGAGCAAGTAGTAATCTATCTGCTAATTGTTCTACAGGTACATTGGTATGGTTCTCAGATGCTAATTTATCTACCATTGTGAGTAGCCAAGTAAATCCAACAACAACAACAACTTATTATGGAATATGTATAAATGGGGCTTGTAAAAGTTCGCCAACTTCAGTTGTAGTAAATGTAAATCCATCTGTTGTAGTAAATAGTAATAACTTTACAAAAACAGATCCTACTGCTTGTGATGGAAATACGGGAACGATAAAAGTTTGTAATTTAGTTGCGGGAAGAAGTTATTCTATTGCTTTTAATAAGAACAATAATGCTCAAAATCCATTAACTTATACAGCTGATGCTAATGGGTGTGTGACTTTAAGTGGTTTATCTGCAGGAGTTTATAATAACTTTAATATTACGGATGTTCTAAGTACTTGTACTTCAGGAGTAATCTCAGGAGTATCCATTGAATTAGTAGAACCGACTAAAGCAACTATCCATTTGGGAGTAAAGTCAGACCCGACAGCATGTTCGGCTTATGACGGAACATTTACTGTTAGTGGATTAGCACCGAATACTACTTATGTGTTGAATTATTTGAAGGATGGTTTCATTCAGACTCCAATTACCTTTACATCAGTAAATACTTCTTATACAGTTGGTGGTTTAACTGCTGGAAATTACAGCGATATTAAAGTTAGTAATGCTGGTTGTTTTTCTAATTCTATTTCTGCTGTATTGAGCGATCCAGCTGCTGTTGCTTTAGCTTTAGGAGTATCTACTAATCCAAGTTCTTGTGGTGCTAATGATGGTTCAATTATTTTAACAGGTTTGGTTTCAGGAACAACATACACAATAAAATATAAGAAAAATGGAGTTTTGCAAGCACCTATTAGTTATACCGCAACAACCAGTTCTTATACGATTACTGGTCTAACTGCAGGATTGTATAGCAATATTACAGTTTCGAATGGTAATTGCGTTTCAAATAGTTTAATGGAAAACTTAACAGATCCAGGTGCTAATATTATAGCCTTAGGAACAGTTACAAATCCAACGCTATGTGGTAAGAATGATGGTTCTTTCATTATTAGTGGGCTAACTAATGGATTAAACTATACTTTAAATTACCTGAAAGATGGAGTGCAACAAACACCAATTTCATTTACTGCAACAGGATCGACATTTACATTATCTGGTTTATTAGCGGGTAATTATACTGGTATTAACTTGACGCATGGAGGTTGTATTTCTAATACCTTAAGTGCTCAGTTAATGAATCCTGGAGGTGCAATAATTGATGTTATAGCATTTGATGCTCAAACATGTATGCCAGGGAATGATGGAACTCTATTGATTACTGGCTTATCTCAGGGTTTGAATTACACTTTAAATTATATGAAGAATGGTGTTGCACAAAGCTCAATCAATTTTAATGCAACAACGACTTCATATTTAATCTTAGGTCTTACTCAAGCTGTATATTCAAACATTAATGTTTCACAAGGAGGTTGTATTTCCAATAGTGTAAGTGGCACAGTATTGCCAGCTTCGCAAAGTGTCGCTCCAATATTTAGTGAATCTATTGTTTATACTGATTGTGCAATTTGTAGTGCAGATTTAACCCAAATTAAGTCAAGAAATTTACCAGCAGGAACCACTCTTGAATGGCATTCTTCGTTGCCTGTATCGCCAAGTAATCTTGTTTCCTCTTCTGCAGTATCAGAAGGAACTTATTATGCAACATTTTACAATGCAGCTTCGAAATGCTATAGTGCAACAACCTCTATCACAGTGATACAAAAACCATGTGCTAATTCAGATGTTGTAACAATAATTGATGGCTCTACAAAAATTATTAATGTATTAGCTAATGATAAAAATCCAGACTGTACACAAGCTGATTTAGCGAGGATAAGTACTCCTTCAATTATTTCGTATCCTACAAAAGGTAGTTTTGTAATAAATCTTGACGGAACAATTTCTTATACTCCAAATGCAAATACAACGGGGACAGATTCGTTTATTTATCAGATTTGTGATAAAGCGAACCCAATGGTATGCGACACTGCAATGGTAACTATCAATATTGGGTGTAGTAAACCATTATTGACAATCGAGTCAATATCGTGTAATGTGAATGGCACATATAATGTGACTTTTAGTAGCGATGGAGTAGTATCTAGTAATGCAGGTAGTATCACAGGTACAAGTGTACTGAATGTTCCAAGTGGTACAAATGTGCGTTTGACTTCAACAAATGGTTGTGGCACAACAAGTATGGTTGATGTGAATTCACCGAATTGTCCAACATCAAATTGTGCAAGTCCAATGAGTTTAAGTGTTGGTCAGGCGGTTTGTACTGGAACAGGTAGTTATATCGTATCATATACGATAGTAAATGGCACACTAAACGTAAGTAGTGGAGCAAGTGTCCAACAAACATTTGTTAATGGAGGTGTTATTAGTGGAACGGTGACTGTCTCATCACTGACAAACGTAACTTTGACAGCTACATCGACAAGTAGTTCATGCGGTAGTCAAGTGATTACTGTTGTAGCACCTACTAATTGTGGCACTCCAAGTTGTAATGACGGCGATGTTGGAATCTCATACAGTACAAGCTGTAATGGCAATGGTTCATATAATATCAATTATTCAGTAGTTTCGGGTACAAGTGTGACATCGAGTACAGGAAGTTTTGTGAACTTAACTGGTAGTGTAACCTTAACTGTTACTGAGAATGGTTGTAGTCCAAAGACTATAATAGTCACGCCTCCTTCATGTATTGTAAATAATGATGTTAAATTACAGTTAAAAGTATTCTTACAAGGGGCATTTTTTAATCCGAGTGGTGCAACTGATAATTTGATGCGAGATGATTTACGAACATTGGGCGTTTTACCAACGATTGAACCTTACTCAGGAATGGCTAATAGTAGATTCACTAAAGTTGCAGATGCAGGTGGGCAATCTATTGGTGCAGGAGTCTTGACAAATTCAGGTTCAGACGCCATTGTAGACTGGGTATTTGTTGAACTTCGTGATGCCTCAAATCCAACTACTATCCTAAAAACGAGAGCTGCGTTGGTTCAAAGAGATGGTGATGTTGTTGAGGCAACTGATGGGCTTACACCAGTTACATTCTCAGGTGCAGTGGGTACCAGTTACTATGTTTCGATTAAACACAGAAACCATTTAGGGGCAATGACTGCCAGTCCAATTTTAATGACCGCTACTGGTACGGTTGTTGATTTTACAACCATGACAGCTTCTCAATTATGGGATAGTGGCCTAGTGCTTACAGATGGAAGTCTTGGTTCTTATAATGGTTCGGAAGAAGTTATAGTTGGTAATGGAAAAATGGCTTTATGGGCGGGTAATACAAGAAATACTGATAATAAAGAGAAATACTCTGGTACTTCACCTGACCCAGCAACTGTTTTATCGCAAGTAATTACGTACCCTGCGAATACAGGTGGGCTTTATAATTATGATTATGTAACCCCTGTATACATGATTGGTGATATAAACTTAGATGGAAAAGTGAAGTATGCCGGAACATTCTCTGATACTGCATTTACTTTGTTTAATATCATTAATAAATATCCAAATAACTTTACTAACAAGCTTTACAACTTTGATTTTATGGTAGAGCAAATCCCGTGATTAAGTAAATGATTTATATAAGTAAGTGGAGGGTTTTCTCCGCTTACTTATCACTCAAAACATTTTTAAACTAATAAATATATGAAAAAGATTTTTTTTATAGCCTTTTTAGGAGTTCTGTCACTCACTTCCTTTGCACAAGGAACAATTGATCTGACTGTTCGGTGGAATATTTCTCTTAATAGATATGAAGTATATGCAAAACCTACTTTTACAAGTAATTCTTTTACTTGGGGTAATTCACAAGTATCTATTGTAGTGCCAGCTTCTACACCTGATGCTTCTCTCAATGTAACTTCAGTTAATGCGGGTGGTTGGTCAACTTTTAACAAAATATATGCACCCGCTGCTGCATCAACGCTCGACTTTTACTCGGTGATTTCTTCAGGCCAGCCTGTTTCCTTAACTGCTGGTCAAGAGACACTTCTTTTTAGTTTTACCTTTCCTGATGGCGTTTGTAGAAATGGTGTTCGCCTTTTTGTAAATAATTCAGATCCATCGTCCTCTGCAAGTGGTATGCAAGGTGGAGATTTTAAGAATACTATAGATAATGGCTTAGTGACGGATGTATATAATGTAAACTATAATAATACTGGAACAACTTGTTCAAACTGTACAATTGTAGCACCCGAATTAATTAAGTAAGGTACTTAACTTAAGTATTTGTCACCTGAAAATTTTATATCTCATGAGAAATCGAAAAAATATATTTAAGAAGTTTTTATTAGGGTGTTTTATTATGTTTGGTACCTATGAGGTAAATGCTCAGATAGTGTGTGATTATAGTAGTTCAAGTGTAACTTTTAATATTGGAACAACTGCCTCATTGCCTCAAAATGCTCTAACGAAATATTTGTTAGTTGATCATACCACCAATGCAATTGTTCAGATTTCAACAAGCCCAAGTTTTTCAGGAATTGTACAAAGTAAGGTTTATGATGTCTATGCGTTTAGTTATGTAAATGATAATACAGTTACTGGATTAACGGTAGGTTCTCCATTAAGTGCTGTAACTGCTTCATGTAGTGATTTTTCAAATCCATTGACTGTAAGAATTTGTCCTCCTACAAATTCAGGACAGTGTGATTTTACTACTTCAAGCTTTACTGTGAAAACCCAAACAACTCCTCCAACAAATGGAACAACACAATACATACTCGCCGATTTAACAGGCACAATTCTACAAATTAATTCTGTACCCACTTTTTCAGGGCTTTCAGGTAGTAATACTTATAATGTTTTGGCTATTAGTTACACCGAAAGTGTATCAAATTTAATTATAGGGGGTAACTACAATAATATTACTGGAAACTGTTTTGATTTATCAAATCCATTGCCTGTAAGTGTTTGTGTTTGTAAACCCATTTGTTTATCTGTTACGACGGTAAAAATTAAGTAGTATTAATTTATCTATAAATCAAAAGGAATGAAAGGAATTAGAAAAATAGCCATGCTACTATCTATTAGTAGTATAGCACATGCACAAAGAGGGATTGAACTTACTTTGAAACACAGTGCAAATTCCAATAGATATGAAGTTTATGCAAAACCAAATTTTTCAAAACGAAATTTTCTATTAGGACCCTCTCAAATAACTTTAGTGTTACCCTCAGAAGTAGCTGATGAAAAATTAAGAATTTCAAATGTAGATGGCGGGACTTGGGAAGATAATTCTGTGGTTTATAAGCCACTCGCGAATGAGCGAAATGATTATCATGGAGTAGCAACAATGGGTGCTAAAACTGATTTAGTAGAGGGAAATGAGACACTATTGTTTAGTTTTTCTTTGCCTAAAAATATTAAATCATCAGAAGTACGTTTATTTGATAACAATGAAGATCCTAATTCCTCTGCACCAGGGATGCAGGGTGGGGATTTTTCAAATACTTTAAATGATGCTATCGCTGGAGATTTTTATCTTGGAAATTATAAAGAAACTTCTAAGAAAACAGTAAACCCTAAGGATAAAAAGAAAGAACTCTTAGATTTTGAGGATACAGGTTTAGTGTTGTACCCAAATACAACTAAAGATGATTTTAAAGTTTCGTTGAGTGAAGTAAGTGAAGAAGAACTCGTGACATTAATTCTTAGTACTGAAACTGGAAGGATTATTATGGAAGTAAAGACTAGCAAAAAGGATTTAGAAGAGAAAATATTACATGTGCCTTCCGAATTACCAAGCCAGAATTTAGTAGTGAGGGTAAAAACTGATAAAAAACTCTTTGGTCGAAAGTTAATTCTCGATAGAGAATAAAATAAAATTAAATTTTTAATAAGATAGGTGGTATCCATATAAAATGGATACAAGGCTGTGCTTTAACTATGAGTTTTAGAAAACGACAAAAAAATGCCAGAAAACCTAACTAAAAGGTTGCTTATTTCAAAATAAGCACAACTATCAATCATCACATAAAAGACTCGTTTAGGCTTTTTATGTAAAAAAGTAAACTAACTGTTAATATCCTTCATCAAATCAGAGAAATCTGATTTTGATAAGCATAAATATAATATTGGGATGAAGAATCTTTATATACATCATTTACTGTTTGTTTTTTTATCAGTGCAACTAATTTTTGGAGGTATTAATGCCGAGGCCAAGAGCGAAGCTATTGGATTGTCAGTAAAGAAAAACAAAAGGAATAATATTCTAAGACTTCTATCTAAACTTGAGACAGATTTAACAGATGTTTCACTCTCTCAAACCACTAGTGGTTCTTATGTAACCACTGGTAGTAATGTTACATTTACGCTTACTCTTAATAATGAAGGACAAACAAATATTTCTGGTCTTGAAATAACTGATATACTACCTTCTGAGTTATCCCTATTAAATGTATCTCCAAGTATAGGAACTACTAGTATCTTGAATAATATTATAACTTGGAGGATAGATAACTTTCCCGCCTTTTCGACGCCGATTACCTTAAATATCACTGCAAAAGTCAATAGTTCTGGAGTGTTCAATAATTTCGCGGAAGTAACGGCGATGAATGAAACAGATATTGATAGTAAACCTAAAAACAATGTGTTGGTAGAAGATGATATCGCAATTGCTTGTACAAGTGTACCATATAGATATTGTTCGGGAGCTCAGATAGAGATAAGTGCATCAGCAACGTCAGGGTACAACAATTATCAATGGTATAGAAATGGTGAAATAATAGTAGGGGCTACAAGTCAGAGCTACACGATCACAAGCGAAGGGAGTTACACATACACAGCAGACGTAAGTGTGGGTACTTCGAGTTGTACTGGGACTTTATGTTGTCCAATTGTTGTAGAGCGTTACCCTGAAATTGTTTTGACAGGAATTCAGACCTCACCAAGTTGTGGTAACAGCAATGGAAGTGTGAGT
>OFDC01000627.1_pt1 | contig 24650 bp, 22 predicted proteins | sample 1520941 | NCBI WGS metagenome assembly OFDC01 (sample SAMEA94258168, study PRJEB24077) | hot springs metagenome | biome: Aquatic biome; feature: Water | place: India | collected 2012-12-06 | depth 5 m | reverse complement strand
GCACCGCCTCGCGCTCGAGCACGCCGACCCGCACCAGCGCTGTCAGCGCCAGCGTCGTCGCCACCAGCGCACCTGCCAGCATCAGGGCCGGGCGAGGGACAGTGTTCTCATGGTCATGGACCAAGCTGCCATGGTGGGGGCTCATGCCGCCGCTCCCTGCAGGCCATGGTCACGCACCGGTGTCCCCTTGGTGCGCACCGCTGCGGCCTCGTTCGGCACTACTGCCGCACAGGCCTTGGCGAGAACCCTGGCGGCTGCTTCTGCATCGGGCAGAGCGCGCAGCATCGGGCTCGGCTGGCCAAGCCGCCACGGCCGTGCGTGCGGCCAGAGCATGGCGAAGCCGAGCCGGTGGCGCCCGACCAGTGTCAGCGCAATGTCGCCATGCCCGCCACCCTGCGGCCGCAGGTCTGCCGAGCCGATCATTGCCAGCGGCAGGTTCACGCACTTGTTCAGCGCCACGCCGATGCGCAGCACCACGCGGCGGTTGGTGATCGTGTAGACCGTCGTCTTCGCCACCGCGATCGCGAACACGGCAAGCAGACCCTGCGTGATTGCCCCGCCGACCACGGCCGCACCCGCGCCGAACAGCTTGCCAGAGGCCAGGCCCAGAACGGCCAGCGCAGCGAAATATCCGCTCACCCAGCGGGTGTGCAAAGCGCTGCGGGCGAAAGTCCGCCAGTCTGGCGAACCCTGCCACAGGATGTTTTCGCCGGCCGGCAGATCGCCCGGCAGCCCGCGGATCGGCTCGTGGTCGTACTCGCTCATATCAGCGGTTCCAGCCGGTTTTCGTTGGCATAGAGGTAGCCGGTGCCGAAGTAGGCCACGGTGCGCTCTTCCTCATACCGGGTGATCTCGCCCGGATTGGCGGGGAAGGGGGCACCGGCAAAGTCGGCCGCGTTGATCGCATCAATGATCACCGCGTTCTTCTTGACGACTGCCATCGGCATCGGCGCGAGCACGGTCTTGGTGCCGGTATCCACTGCCAGATACCGCACCATGTGCTCAGCCCGGTCGACCCACATGTCGGTCACCACGCCGGCCTTCAGGCCATCTGCGCCATAGACGGGCAGCCCGCGCGGGTCCGTGCTCGCCGTGGCCACGCTGATTTCCGGCACCAGGCCCATCGGCACGATGCGCGGATTGCCATGCGCGTCAATGTCTGCCCACTTGGCACGGTCGGCATAGGAGCCAGGGCCAACGCCTGCGGCAAACACGTCGCCCACCGGGCTCAGCGGGGCACCGCCAAAGTTCTCGCGGCGCTTGGCGTTGATCTCGAACGGATCGCGCTCTCCGGTGGGAACGGATTTCGTGCCCTTGCCGAACGGCAGGATGAAGGTCTTGGGCGCCGCAGCCGAAAGCGGCCCGCCTTCGCTCAGCAGGCGTCCGGTCAGCGCGTCTTCCAGCGGATAGCCTTCGCGTCGGTCCTCGCGCCGGAGCCAAAAAACAAGGGCGATAAAGAACCCGATGAAGGTTATCATCGCGATCTGAGCGGCATCGATCGTGCCGACGATATTGCCGTAGTTCATGTGCGTGTCCTCTTCACGTTCCCTGTGCCCCTGCTGCTCATGTGGGGAATTCCGTCAGTCCGAAGCTTCGTCCCTCCCGCCGGATGGCCGCCGGGGTCTGGCCTACGAGCGGGCCCAGCACGACGAGCGTGGCCAGCAGCAGGCAGATTTCGATGATGTAGATCGTGGCATAGCCGGTGGCCCGGTTGGCCAGCGTCAGGCCCAGCTCGTCCGAGACGGCAAGGCTTGAAACCAGATCGCGCAGCACTCCGCCCATGGCGATGGCCAGCCCGGCGAAGGTCGTCTGCACCGCGCCCCATGCGCCCAGGGCGAGGCCCGATGTCTTCTCGGTCGCCAGCGTCATCGCCGTGGTCAGCGTGCCGACAAGGAACAGCCCAGCGCCCGCACCGATCGCGGTCGCACCAGCAAGGAGAGCAACCGGGCTGCCGAGCGGTGCCGCAAAGATTACCAGCATGAACGCCGCGATGCCGACGACTGCGCCGAACCCTGAAATCCGCAGCGCATCCATTCCGCGCGAAAGCCAGCGTCCCGAAAGCGTGAAGCCGACCAGCGCGCCCAGCGACCAGCCCCCGGTCAGGAACGTCGTCGCTCCCACCGAAAGCCCAAGGATCTCTCCACCATAGGGTTCGAGCAGCGCATCCTGCATCGAGAACGCCGTGGCCCCCAGGCCGACTGCCACAAGCAAACGCATCGTGATCGGCTCGGCGACAAAGCTCTGCCAAACGTCGGTAAATGCGGGGCGCGGCGTGTCGGCAGAGGCGATTGCCGAACTGCGCGCTTCCTGCTTCCACAGCGCGATTACGTTGAGGAAGAAGGTCAGGATGGCCGATCCCTGGATCACCTGCACAAGGCGCGTCGGCGTGAAGTGGGCTAGCAGTCCGCCGATCACCAGCGCCGCGATCATCATCCCCGCCAGCAACGCAAGGTAGAGCAGAGCCACGGCCCGCGGGCGGCGTTCGTCATCCACGAGGTCGCCCGTCAGGGCGAGGCCCGCCGTCTGCGTGGTATGCATGCCAAAGCCTGCAAGCAGGAACGCCAGCGCGCTTGCCGCAACGCCAATCGCGAAAAGCTCGGGTCGCGCCATCAGCAGCAGCGCGAACGGCATGATCGCCAGGCCGCCGAACTGCATCAGCGTGCCGAACCATATGAACGGCACGCGCCGCCAGCCCAGCACCGAGCGATGCACGTCAGACTTGTGCCCGATCAGCGCACGGAACGGCGCGGCCAGCAGTGGAATGGCGATCATCAGCGAGACCAGCCAAGCCGGAATGCCAAGCTCCACGATCATCACGCGATTGAGCGTGCCGTTGAGCAGCACGGTCATCATCCCCACGCTCACCTGAAACAGCGACAGGCGCAGAAGGCGCGACAGCGGAATTTCGGCGCTGGCCGCATCAGCGAACGGCAGCCAGGTAAGGGCCACCTTGCTCCATTTCGCAGAAAGGGCCTGCCCCTGCGCCATCAGATCTTCACCAGCTCCATCGCGTGGCTCTTGTAGAAGCCGCTCGAAATCCGGCCTGATCGGCCGATGTCCCAGCCTTCGAACTGGCTGAGCGCGGCGCGCAATTCGCTTTCGGCAATCGGCACGATCGCGGGCGAACGGTCGGAGCGCGGGAAGACCTTGCCGACCGTATGCATCGCGCCGAGCAGCGGGGTGTAGGGGGCAAAGGTGAAGAGGATCGAGCCGGTGCAGCGGCGGGTCAGCGCAGAAAGCGCCCAGACCATGTCCGTCAGCGTATAGTGGATCAGCGAATCCATCGCCACGACATGGTCGAAGCTGCCCAGTGCAGGGTCGAGCATGTCGCCCACGCGCCACTGGATGCGCCCGTGGCCAAGATACGAAGGCGCCCGCTCGGCGGCGATGTCGACCAGCCCTTGCGCCACGTCGATGGCGGTCACTACTGCCCCGCGGCAGGCGGCTTCCACGCTCAGGCTGCCGGTGCCGCAACCCGCGTCCAGCACGTCGCGCCGCCGCAAGTCCTCGGGCAGCCAGCCCAGCAGCTGCGCGCGCATCGCATCGCGCCCGGCGCGGACCGTGGCGCGGATGCCGCTGACCTTGGCGTTCGATGTCAGGTCGATCCACGCCTTCTGCGCGGTGCCATCGAAGTATGCGGCAAGCTTCTCGCGCTGGCTGTCATAGCGGTTGGGGGCAAATTGCGTGGCCATCATTCGTACCCCAGGAAGTCGAAGATATCGCGATCCTTCATCGGGCTGGCGACCACCGGATCGACGCCGTCCCACAGCATTTGTGCAAGCCGCAGGTATTCCTGCTGCGCAGCAATCACTTCGGGCGAAGGCTCCATTTCGAACAGCGTGCACTTCTTCAGGCGGCTGCGGCGAATGGCGTCCACATCGCGGAAATGCGCCAGGCGCTTCATGCCGATGGCCTCGCTGAAGCGGTCGATCTCGTCCGTCGCGGCAGAGCGGTTGGCGATCACGCCAGCGAGCCGCACGTTGTAGTTCTTCGCCTTCGCACCGATCGCCGCAACAATGCGGTTCATCGCGAAGATGGAATCAAAGTCGTTGGCCGCGACAACCAGCGCGCGCTCGGCATGCTGCAGTGGCGCGGCAAAGCCGCCGCACACCACGTCGCCCAGCACGTCGAAGATCACCACGTCGGTGTCCTCAAGCAGGTGGTGCTGCTTGAGCAGCTTGACCGTCTGCCCCACGACATAACCGCCGCAGCCGGTGCCTGCAGGCGGACCACCGGCCTCCACGCACATCACCCCGTTATAGCCCTCGAACATGTAGTCTTCGGGCCGCAGTTCCTCGGCGTGGAACTCGACGCTTTCCAGCACGTCGATCACCGTCGGCATCAGCTTCTTGGTGAGCGTGAAGGTGGAATCGTGCTTGGGATCGCAGCCGATCTGCAGCACGCGATGGCCGAGCTTGGAGAACGCCGCGGACAGGTTCGACGAGGTGGTCGACTTGCCGATCCCGCCCTTGCCGTAGACCGCGAAAACCTTCGCGCCCTTGATCTCGTCGCGCGGGTCCAGCGAGACCTGCACCGATCCTTCGCCGTCCGGCTGGCTGAAGCGCGCCCTTGGGTCGAGCAGGTTCATCGCAAACTCCTATTCCGCCGCAATTGCGGAAGTGATGGTGGAAGGGGCATGCCCCACGAACACGCCTTCCAGCCTGTCCTCGAGCTCGTCGCTGGCCATGCGCAGCGCTTCGAGCGTATCGTCGTCGGGTTCCCACAGGCGCCGCTCGCACGCCTCGAGCAGCCGGTTCGCCACGCGGGCCGAGCTGGTCGGATTGAGCTGCGAAAGCCGCTCGCGCATCGCCGGGTCGAGCACGAAAGTCTCGCTGATCTGCTGGTAGACCCACGGCGCCACCTGGCCGGTCGTGGCCGACCAGCCCACGGTGTTGGTCACGTGCTGCTCGATATTGCGCACGCCTTCGAAGCCGTGCTTGAGCATGCCTTCGAACCACTTCGGGTTGAGCGTCCGCGTCCGCGTCTCCAGATCGATCTGCTCGGCCAGCGTCCGCACTTTGGCCTCGCCCACCGTCGCATCGACGATATAGACCGGCGCTTCTGTACCCTTGGCCCGCGCGATCGATCGGCTGACTCCACCGAGGCTGTCGACGTACTGGTCCAGATCGGTAATGCCGACTTCGACGCTCTCCAGATTCTGATAGACGAAATCGACGTCCTTCAGCGCGCTGCGCAGCAAGTCGCGCTGGGCCACCGGCGTGCCCTTGACGCCATAGGCATAGCCCTTGCGCGTCTCGAAGGCATTGGCCAACTCGTCCGGATCGGCCCAGACGCCGCCCTCGATCAGCTGGTTGACGTTCGCGCCATAGGCCCCCTCGGCATTGGAGAACACGCGCAGCGCGGCGGTCTCCATGTCGCAGCCATGCTCGCTCATGTGCGAAAGACTGTGCTTGCGCACGAAGTTCATGGTCAGCGGCTCGTCGGCATTCGCGGCGAGCAGCGCTGCTTCGGCCAGCATCCGCGTCTGTAGCGGCAGCAGATCGCGGAAGATGCCCGAAAGCGTGACCACCACGTCGATGCGTGGACGGCCCAGTTCCTCCAGCGGGATGAGTTCGGCCCCGGCGAGGCGGCCGTAGCTGTCCATCCGCGGCCGTGCGCCCATCAGCGAGAGCGCTTGCGCAATCTGCGCGCCCTCGCTCTTCATGTTGTCGGTACCCCACAGCACCATGGCGAGGCTTTCCGGCGCGGCTTCGCCATTGGCGGCGTGCCGTGCGAGCAGGCGCTGCGCCTGCAGCTTGCCCTGCTCGCAGGCAAAGCGCGTGGGCAGGCGGAACGGGTCGAAGCCGTGGAGGTTGCGCCCGGTCGGCAGCACTTCGGGATTGGCCAGCAGGTCGCCGCCGGGGGCAGGGCGCACATAGCCGCCGTCAAGCGCATGGATCAGCGCGCCCAGTTCATCGCAGGAATCCAGCGCCGCCTCGATCGCTTCGGCCGAACTCCCGCCGGCGTCCATCAGCGCCTCGACCAGTTCCGCGCGCTCGGCCCCGGCTGGCGCCTCGCCCAGCACATGCAGCCCGTGCGGGATCAACGTGCGCTCAAGCTCGTAGAGATTGGCGCTCAGCTCCATCACGCTTTCGGCGGTGACGTCGAGCGCATCGCACTCGTCCCAGATCAGCTCTTCCAGAGCCGTCCGCTCGGCCGCGTCGGTCGTCATGCGCCAGCGCTCGATGCTCGCCTTGAGATCGGCAAAGCCGCGGTAGAGCCCGGCCCGCGCCAGCGGTGGCGTCAGGTAGCTCAGCATCGTCGCGCCCGAACGCCGCTTGGCCAGCACGCCTTCGGAGGGGTTGTTTGCGGCAAACAGGTAGAAGTTGGGCAGATCGCCCAGCAGCCGCTCCGGCCAGCACTTGCCGGTGAGGCCAACCTGCTTGCCCGGCATGTATTCGAGCGCGCCATGCGTGCCGAAATGCACCACGGCGTCGGCACCGAAGTCCTCGCGGATCCAGCGATAGTAGGCCGAAAACGCATGCGTCGGGGCAAAATCGCCGTCGAACAGCAGGCACATCGGATCGCCTTCGTACCCGAAGCCCGGCTGCACGCCCACGAACACGTTGCCGAACCGCGCACCCAGCACGTGGACGTGCGAACCGTCGCTCTGGATCTTGCCCGGCGCCGGACCCCACTGTGCCTCGATCTCGGCCAGATAGGGCTCGCGCCGCACATGCTCGTCGGCGTCGATGCGGGTATAGACATTGGCATCGGCGCCAAACCGCTCGGCATTGCCTTTCAGGATCGCATCGCGCAGCGCGTCCACGCTCTCGGGCACTTCGACCTGATAGCCCTCGCTCGCCATCCGCTTGAGCGTGCCCAGCAGCGATTCAAACACCGCAAGGAACGCCGCAGACCCGGTCGCCCCGGAATTGGGCGGGAAGTTGAAGATGGTGATCGCCACCTTGCGCCGCGCCCGCTCCGCCTTGCGCAGCGCCACAATCTTCACGACCTTGCCGGCGAGCGCCTCGACTCTTTCGGGGCAGGCGCGCATCGCGTTGACCGGCCCGGTGCTTTCGAACACGCATGCCTTCGCGCAACCCGCGCAAGCCTTGCCCGCACCGTCCGAACGGCCACCGAACACCGTCGGCATGGTCGCACCGTCAAGCTCCGGGATTGCCACCATGATGGTCGATTCCAGCGCCAGTAGCCCCTGACGCGAAGCGCCCCACTGCTCCAGCGTCTGGAATTCCAATGGGTGAGCGGCAATGTAAGGCACGTTCAGGCGGCTCAGGATTTCCTCGGCTGCCCTGGCATCGTTGTAGGCAGGGCCACCCACCAGCGAGAACCCGGTCAGCGAAATCACCGCATCGACCACCGGCTCACCGTCCTTGAGGAAGAACTTCTCGATGACAGGGCGTGAATCCAGCCCGTTGGCAAAGCCGGGGATGACGCGCAGACCAGCCGCTTCCAGCGCCGCGATCACGCCGTCGTAATGCCCGGCATCCTTCGAGATCAGGTAGGAGCGCAGCAACAGCAGCCCCACTGTGCCGTTCGGCCCATGCTTCGTCGGCAACAGGCGCAGGCTGTCCGAAAGCTTCTGCTCGGTGCGCGGGTGATAGACGCCAACTTCGGGATAGTCGCGCGGGGCTTCGGCCTTGGTCATGCCGCGGCGGGTCAGACGCTCGCCGGCGGCATAACGGTCGATCAGTGCACGGACCATCGACACCACGTTGTCGTCCGACCCCGCCAGCCAGTACTGCAGCGTCAGGAAGTAGGCGCGCACGTCCTGCGCGGTTCCGGGAATGAAACGCAGGATCTTCGGCAGGCGGCGCAGCATGCGCATCTGGCCCGCGCCGGAATTCGCCCCGGGCTTGCCCGATCCGCGCAGCTTCTTGAGCATGGCGAGGGGCCCCTTGGCCGGCGCATCCATGCGATAGCCGCCCATCCGCGTCAGCCGCACCACGTCGCCCGAAGACATCAGGCAGACCATCGCGTCGCAGTCCTCGCGCCGGGCCTCCAGCGTCGGCAGGATCGCGCGGATGTGATCGTCAAGGAACAGCATCGTCACGATCACGATGTCGGCCTGGGCAATCGCGGTCTTGGTTGTTTCCAGCGCCTTGCTGCCGGGCCGGTCCCAGTCGGTAGCGGCATGGAGCGTGACGCTCACATTGTCCTGCCGCAGTCGCGCGTCGGCGCGCTCGACTCCTGCCTTGAGGTGGTTGTCCAGTGTGACGATTGCGACACGGACCTGAGGGGCGCGGCTACCGGGCATAGTGGGCCTTCGCATCATAGAGCGTGGCCAGATCCACCGCGCCGCGACCCTGCAAAACTGCAAAGGCCTCGGTGTTGCGGCGAACCTTTCCGCGCACGAAGAACGGGACTTTCCTGAGCTCCTGTTCCGCTTCTGCGGTCCACGAGATCTGCGAACCTGCCGGCCGGGCCTCGGCAAGGTCACCATGGGAAACTTGCGCCGCCGCGACTTCGATCGCGCGGGGGGCTGACGGGGCAGGGGCGTTCTCGCCCTCGTGGCGCCGTGCTGCACCGTGCAGGTGTGAAGGGCCCGCCTCGTCCGAAAACTCGAAGTCGTCGCGGAACATCGTCAGCAGATGTTCTTCCAGCCCCATCACCAGCGGATGGACCCAGGTATCGAAGATCACGTTGGCGCCTTCGAAGCCCATTTGCGGGCTGTGGCGCGCCGGGAAGTCCTGCACATGCACCGGCGAGGAAATCACCGCGCAGGGAATGCCGAAGCGCTTGGCGATGTGCCGCTCCATCTGCGTGCCCAGCACCAGTTCGGGCGAGGCGTTGAGAATCGCGTCCTCGACTTCGAGATGGTCGTCGGTGATCAGCGGCTCGATGCCGTAAAGCGCTGCTGCAGCGCGCATTTCGCGCGCAAACTCGCGGTTGTAGCAGCCAAGGCCGCAGACTTCGAAGCCCAGCTCTTCGTGGGCAATGCGTGCCGCAGCAATTGCGTGCGTAGCGTCCCCGAAGATGAAGACGCGCTTGCCCGTCAGGTAGGTCGAGTCGACCGAACGGCTCCACCACGGCATGCGCGATTGCTGATCGGCCAGAGCCTCGGTTGCGTCGACACCGGCCAGCGCGGCAACTTCCGCAATGAATTCGCGGGTCGCGCCAACGCCGATCGGCACGGTGCGGATCGCCGGCTGGTGCAGCGCCTGATCCAGCCAGCGCGCCGCTTCGCCGCCAACTTCGGGATACATCACGATGTTGAAGTCGGCCCGGCCCAGCGTGCGAATGTCGTCCGGCGCAGCATCGAGCGGCGCGACGCAGTTGACGTCGATCCCGAGGTTCCACAGCAGCTTGCGCAGTTCGAGCACGTCGTCACGATGGCGGAAGCCCAAGGCACAAGGGCCGAGCAGGTTGACCAGCGGGCGCCGCCCTTCGCGTGGCGCGGGGCGCACGTCGCGATCCACCAGCTGCCGTACGACGCGATAGAATGTCTCGGCCGCGCCCCAGTTCTCCTTGCGCTGGTAGCTCGGCAGCTCCAGCGGGATCACGGGGCAGGGCAGTTCCAGCGCTTCGGCAAGCCCGGCCGGGTCGTCCTGGATCAGCTCGGCGGTGCACGATGCGCCGACCAGCAGCGCCTTGGGTGCAAACCGTTCATAGGCATCGCGCGCGGCATTCTGGAAGATGCTCGCGGTGTCCTTGCCCAGGTCTCGCGCCTGGAACGTGGTGTAGGTCACCGGCGGACGCTTGCCGCGCCGCTCGATCATCGTGAACAGCAGGTCGGCGTAAGTGTCCCCCTGCGGGGCATGCAGCACGTAATGCAGATCCTGCATCGCAGTGGCGACACGCATCGCCCCCACGTGTGGCGGACCTTCGTATGTCCAGACCGCCAGCTGCATCGCCTATACCCTCAAGATGTCGCGACGGCGCAGGGGCCGCGCGAAGAGCTCGGCGAGGTCACCCGCCTGCTCGAAGCCGTGGATGGGCGAGAACACCAGTTCGATCGCCCACTTGGTCGAAAGTCCTTCGGCCTCCAGGGGATTGGCCAGGCCAAGCCCGCAGACCGTCAGGTCCGGTCGGTCGAGCCGTACGCGGTTAAGCTGCAGGTCAACGTCCTGCCCTTCGCTCAGCCGAGTGGATGCCGGCAGCAGCACCAGTTCGCGGGCATTGAGCTCGCGGTTGAGGTAGGGCGTGCCCACTTCCACCGGCATCATGCCGAGCTCTGTGTGCAGGAAGCGCGCCAACGGCAGTTCCAGCTGCGAATCCGGCAGGAACGTGATGCGCTTGCCCTCAAGCCGTTCGCGCCGATGGGCAATTGCTCGCTTGGCCCGTTCGCGTCCCGGAGCCACGACGCGGTTGAAGTGCATCCTGTCGATCCCGAAGGCCTCTGCCGCTGCGCGCAGCCAGTCGGTCGTGCCTTCGGCGCCGAACGGGAACAGCGCGTCGAGCCGCTTTGCTCCGCGCCGCTGCAGCGCACCGGTCGTCTCGGTCAGGAACGGCTGGGCCAGCAGGAAGACGGTGTTCGGACCCACCTTGGGCAGGTCGGCCATGCGCTTGGCGGGCAGGAAATGCACAGGGCCAATGCCCAGCTCGTCGAACAGCCGCTTGAACTGGTCCTCGACGATGTCGGGCAGGGCACCGACCACGAGCAGGTTGGCGGCCTCGACCGCGTCCGCAGCAGGCATCTCCGGCACCAGCGCGGTCAGGCAGGCGTCTTCGCCTTCGGTAAAGGTCGTCTCGATCCCGCTGCCCGAATAGTTGAGGACACGCACCGATCCGGCAAACTTGCCATCAAGCCGCTGCGCTGCCTTGCCGAGGTCCAGCTTGATCACTTCCGACGGGCACGATCCCACCAGGAACAGCGTGCGGATTTCCGGCCGCCGCGCCAGCAGCTTGTCGACGATGCGGTCAAGCTCGTCCTGGCAATCCGCCATCCCGGCCAGGTCACGCTCTTCGATGATCGCGGTGGCAAAGCGCGGCTCGGCAAAGATCATCACGCCTGCCGCGCTCTGCAGCAGGTGCGCGCAAGTTCGTGATCCGACGACGAGGAAGAATGCGTCCTGCATCTTGCGATGCATCCAGATGATGCCGGTCAGTCCGCAGAACACTTCGCGCTGGCCGCGTTCGCGCAGGATCTGTGGCTGTGCTGCCGGAGCGCATCCAAGAACGCTTTCGCCGGGGCTCATGCCGCCACCTCAAGCCGCGCTGCGCGCAGTTTCAGCAGGAACTGTCCAGCGTTGATGACATAAGCGGCATAGCCCGCCAGTGCGATCTGCATGCGCTGCTCGAAGCTGCCGTAATTCCCCAGCAGCATCACCAAATAGGTGGTGTGCAGCGCGATCACGAGCATCGAGAACACGTCTTCCCAGAAGAATGCGCGGGCAAACAGCCACTTCCCGAAGACGACCTTTTCCCAGATCGAGCCGGTCACCATGATCGCATAAAGCGTGAGCGTCTTGATCACGACCGAGATGTCGGCCGCGACGGCGCCTTCGCCCCACGCAAGACTACGTAGAACTAGCGCCAAACTGACCAGAAACACCAGGAACTGGAAGGGGGCGAGCAGGCCCTGCACCAGCGTCCACCGCGTGGAGTCGCGCTTCTCGCGTTCCTCCGCAGTGTAAAGCGGCGGGCGCGTAGCCTGCGTGCCAAGTGCTTGGCCTGCGGCTTTAAATCTGATCGCGTCCCCTCTCATTCGGCCCCTTTCGCGGGCTGAGGCACCAGGCCTTCGAGAACTGGAGACTACGCCTCGTCTTGCAGAAGTGTCAATCTACCTTGACGACAAATAAAAATGACAGATCAGGGTTTGTCAGCAACAGTTTACAGGCGTAGAGTGTTGGCTCCGGTCAGAGTCGAACTATCGATCCGACAGTCCGGCGGGTGCGATTTACACCCCACAGGCCGGAGGGGTCTGCCATGGCGACTGTTTATGGGTCCGAGGCCAACGCCGATGCAGTAAGGCGGACACGTCGCAGACGTGCCCCAGGCTTGCGATCAGGTCCGACCCACACGGATGGACACAATTCCTCTCCCGCCAGAGGGCCGGCATCGGTTAACAGCCTGATCGAGGAGCAGATCATTCCTCGTCTTTTGCTCGCCCATTCGTCCGGTGTGCCCAAGGGCCGGGTGACCGGCACGCTCTCGGTCGATCCGTCCGACGCCGCCAGCTTCGCCTCGCTGCCGCTCGATCTCGATGCCGAGGAATTGCTCGAAGTCGTCGAAGGCTTCATCGCGCGCGGCATCGCAATTGAATCGATCTTCGTCGATCTGCTTGCCCCTTCCGCGCGCCGCCTCGGCCAGCATTGGGAAGAGGACGAGTGCGATTTTCTCGATGTCACAATGGGCTTGTGGCGCTTGCAGGAAGTCATGCGGCAGGTCGCGTTGCGCTTTCCTGCCGACGACTCCGATGGCGACCGCGCCCGCAGTGCGTTGTTTTCTCCGATGCCCGGTGACAGGCATGCGCTGGGCACGCTGATGATCGAGGAAGTCTTTGCCCGGGCCGGCTGGCAAACCGAGGCGCTGATTGAACCCAAGCGTAAGGAATTGCTGCAAATTATCGCCGAAAGACACTTCGATGTCATAGGCTTGACCGTCAGTTGCGATTGCACTAACGCGAATCTCAGTGACCTAATTTGTTCCATTCGCAGCGTCTCTCGGACGCCCGGGGTTCAGGTCTTTATTGGTGGACGAATGGTCAATGCCAATCCGGGTATCGTCGATGAAGTGGGCGCCGATGGCACCGCTCCCGATGCACGATCGGCTCTCGTTCTTGCCGAAAAGCTGGTTGCCAGGAAACACGCCGGATCGGTCCGCCCCGAACATCCCCTCGGATAGCCGGCTCGACTGATGCCTTCCCGCAATAACTCCGTCGAAGGGAAGCTGCCCTTCGCCAGTCCCCGCACCCATTTCGAGGCGCTCGGACCGGATGCTGCCGCGACCCTGGCGATGGTGGCGGGCGATCTTGCTTTGGTGCTCGATGAAGGTGGCCAGATCGTCGACGTGACGGCAAACCCGCGTGAATTTCCCGATGCCCAGCAGTGGATCGGCCGCGATTGGCTCGATACGGTATCGGTGGAAAGTCGGCCCAAGGTCATGGAAATGCTGGCCAATGCGCGCAAGGGCGTGACCCAGCACTGGCGCCAGGTGAACCAGACCACGACCGAAGGCGAAGTGCCGCTGCGTTTCGTGGTGGTCCGCCTCGGTGAAAGCACCAACGCCATCGCCATCGGCCGGGACATGCGCGATGCCGCTGCCCTGCAGCAGCGAGTCCTCCAGGCGCAGCAATCGCTTGAGCGGGACTATCTGCGCCTGCGCCAGCTCGAAGCGCGCTACCGCATGCTGTTCGACCAGTCGCTCGATCCGGTGCTGATCGTCGATGCCGAAGCTTTCCGTATCCGCGAGGCCAACCGCGCCGCGCACCAGCTGTTCCAGGCCCGTAACGGCACGCTGCAGGGCGCCAAGCTGACCACGCTGTTCTCCCGCCCCGCGCGCGAACACCTGATCGCTTTCCTCGGGTCGACCCTCGTTTCGCCGGGCGTCCTCCCGATCGAGGTGCAGCCCAACAACAGCGACGATGCCGTCATGCTTTCAGCCAGCGGTTTTCGCGAAAAAGGCGGGCAGTTTCTGCTCATCCGCCTGTCCGGTGCTTCCAACGTCGCCGAGCACGCCTCGGGCGAGATGATGCGCGTGATCGAGGCCATGCCGGATGCCTTCGTGCTGACCGATGCCCGCATGGTCATTCAGGCCGCCAATCCGGCCTTTGTCGAACTCGTCTCTGCCGCCACCGTCGATCAGCTGCGCGGGCGTCCGCTGGCGGATTTCGTCGGGCGTCCGGGCATCGATCTCGATCTGATCGACGGCCAGCTTGCCAAGCACGACATTGCCCGCAATGTCAGCACGGTGGTCGGCGCGCGGGACGGTTTCGATGGCGAGCCGGTCGAACTTTCCGCTGTGAAGACCGGCGATGACCAGCCGCACTACGGTTTCGTGATTCGCCCGATCGGTCGCCGCCTGCGCGACCTTCCCGTCACGGCAGACGCCCCGCGTTCGGTCGAACAGCTCACCGATCTGGTCGGTCGCATGTCACTGCGCGATATCGTGCGCGAATCCACCGACCTGATCGAACGTCTCTGCATCGAGGCAGCGCTCGAATACACCTCGAACAACCGCGCTTCTGCCGCCGAAATCCTCGGCCTCAGCCGGCAGAGCCTCTATTCGAAGCTGCATCGCTATGGCCTCGGCAATCTGGTCGATTCACTTGACGAATAAAGTGTCAATTTGATTTGACGCTTTGGGTGCATGGGCATAGTCTTTGCCCATGGCGCAATCTGCAGTCTCCGCTGGGATGACGCCGCCTCCGGCGGCTCGCGACGTCTTGGAACTCCTCAAGCCGATCACGTGGTTCCCGCCGATGTGGGCACTGATGTGCGGCGTGGTGTCCTCGGGCGTCTCCCCTTTAAGCCGCTGGACCTTCCTCATCGCCGGCATCCTCTTGGCTGGCCCGCTGGTCTGCGGCACCAGTCAGGCCGTGAACGACTGGTTCGATCGCCACGTCGATGCGATCAACGAGCCTGACCGGCCCATTCCCTCGGGTCGCATCGGCGGGCGCTGGGGCCTCTACATCGCCATCGGCTGGACTGCCCTGTCGCTGGCGGTTGCTGCCTTCACCGGCCAGTGGGTGCTGATCGCGACTGTGTTCGGCCTCGCCTGCGCCTGGGCCTACAGCGCGCCGCCCTTCCGCCTCAAGACCAGCGGCTGGATCGGCCCCGCCGTCGTCGGCCTCACTTACGAAGGCCTGAGCTGGTTCACCGGCGCTGCCGTAATGGCCGGGGCCTTGCCACCGGCCCATGTCCTCGTGGTCCTCACGCTTTACAGCATCGGCGCCCACGGCATCATGACACTCAACGATTTCAAGGCCGTGGAGGGTGACCGGGCGACCGGCCTGCGTTCGCTTCCGGTCGTGCTCGGTGAACGACCGGCTGCCTTGCTCGCCAGCGCCGTCATGGCCGTGCCGCAAGTGATCGTCGTCGCGCTGATGGTCATGTGGGGACACCGAATCTCCGCAGGGGTGGTTGCGGTCCTGCTCGCTGCGCAACTCGCGCTCATGCCGAAACTGGTGTCGGCCCCGGCGCGCAATGCGCCGTGGTACAACGCCACCGGCGTGTCACTCTACGTGCTCGGCATGCTCGCCTCGGCACTCGGCCTTGGGGGGTATGTCTGATGAACCGCAGTTTCGGCTGGTTTTCGATTGTCCGGCTCGGGGCCGTACAGGCCTCGATCGGCGCGATGGTGATGATCGCAACTTCCCTGTTCAATCGCCTGATGGTGCTGGAATACGGCCTTGCTGCCGGCATCCCCGCCGGGCTGGTGGCCTGGCACTACATGGTCCAGCTTTCACGGCCGCTGTGGGGCCACGGCTCGGACCTCGGGCGCAAGCGCACCCCCTGGGTCATCGGCGGCATGGCCATTCTTGGGGCAGGGGCAATGCTCGCTGTTCAGGCCACGACCATGCTCGACGATGCCCGGACACCAGGCATCGCGCTCGCCGTCATCGCCTTCTCGCTGATCGGCGCGGGCGTTGGCGCCGCGGGAACCTCGATGCTCGCGATACTTGCGTCCGGCGTCGCGCCGGAACGCCGTGCGGCCGCTGCTGCCACGACATGGATCATGATGGTCTTCGGCATCGTCATTTCCGCTGGCACTGCCGGTGCGCTGCTCGATCCCTATTCCGAACAGCGCCTGTTCGTGGTCGCGGGCGGTGTGGTGGCTGCGGCAATCTCGCTCACCTGCCTCGCCATGATCGGGCTTGAAGCGAAGACCACTGGCGCCGTGGCGACGGAGAACCGTCAGCCCCCGGCAACCTTGCGTGAAGCCATCTCCGAAATCCTCGGCGATCCGCAGTCGCGTCGCTTTACCCTGTTCATCTTCGTCTCGATGCTCGCCTATTCGATGCAGGACCTCATCCTCGAACCCTTTGCCGGGCTCGTGTTCCAGATGTCGCCGGGCCAGTCGACCAGCCTTTCCGGACTCCAGCACGGCGGCGTGCTCGTTGGCATGATCGTGACCGGGCTGGGCGGCAGTGCCTTTGCCGGGCGCATGCCGATCGAACTGCGCGTCTGGACCATGCTCGGCTGCATCGGCTCGGCCGTCGCGCTGGCTGGGCTGGCGATGGCGGCTCAGGCTGGTCCGGGCTGGCCCCTGGCGGCAAACATTGCGGCGCTCGGTTTCTTCAACGGCGCTTTCGCCGTCTCCGCCATCGGCTCGATGATGGGCTTGGCTGGTGCCGGCAAGCGCACCCGCGAAGGCGTGCGCATGGGCGTCTGGGGCACGGCGCAGGCCATCGCCTTCGGCCTTGGCGGCCTCACCGGCGCTCTCGGCGTCGATTTCGTGCGCGGTGCCACGGGGCAGGTGTCGCAAGCCTTCCAACTCATCTTCGCTTTCGAGGCGAGCCTGTTCCTCATCTCGGCAATCCTCGCGATGCGTGTGACAAATCGGCGGGCCATCCCCGCCCAACTGGGGACGGCAGGGGCATGACCGACAGGGCTGAATACGATGTCGTCGTCATCGGCGGTGGACCATCAGGAGCCACGGCCGCGTGGGATCTGGCACGCATGGGCCGCAAGGTCCTGCTGCTTGACCGGGCCGGGCGGATCAAACCCTGCGGCGGCGCGGTCCCACCGCGCCTGCTCGAGGAATTCGATGTCCCACAATCGCTGCTCGTCGCGCGCGCCCGCTCGGCGCGGATGGTCGCACCCTCGAACCGTGCGGTGGACATGCCCGTGGGCGAGATCGGCTACGTCGGCATGGTCGATCGTGACCATTTCGACGAATGGCTGCGCGAACGTGCCGCCAAGGCCGGGGCCGAGCGCCGCGTCGGCACGTACGAAAGGATCGAGCGGGATGGCAATCCCGGCGCGGTCGTCTGCTACCACGAAGCGCGCGGCGACGAAGTTCGGAAAGTCCGCACCCGCCTCGTCATCGGCGCTGACGGCGCGCGTTCGGGCGTGGCGCGCGAAAACATCCCAGGTGCCGAACGGAACCCCTGCGTCTTCGCCTACCACGAAGTCGTCCGTTCGCCGCAAAGCACTGAACAAGGCTTCGATGCCTCACGTTGCGACGTGCTTTATCAGGGCAAGCTCTCGCCAGATTTCTACGCATGGGTCTTCCCCCATGGCGAAACGTCGAGCATCGGCGTCGGCAGCGCCAACAAGGGTTTTTCCCTGCGCGGCTCGGTCAAGCAGATGCGCGATGAACTTGGCCTCGAAGGTTGCGAGACGATCCGCCGCGAAGGCGCACCGATCCCGCTCAAGCCCCTGAAGCGCTGGGACAATGGCCGCGATGTGCTGGTCGCTGGGGACGCTGCCGGAGTCGTCGCGCCTGCCTCGGGCGAGGGCATCTACTATGCCATGGTCTGCGGCCGGATCGCCGCGCAAACTGGCGACGCTTTCCTCGCCAGCGGCAATCCCGCACTGCTGAAGCGGGCGCGCAAGGCTTTCCTGCGCGAACATGGCCGCGTGTTCTGGATCCTCGGGATCATGCAGTATTTCTGGTATTCCAGCGACAAGCGCCGCGAACGCTTCGTCGAGATGTGTGCGGACAAGGATGTCCAGCAGCTGACCTGGCAGGCTTACATGAACAAGAAGCTGGTGCGCGCAAAGCCGATGGCGCACCTGCGCATTTTCCTCAAGGATTGCGCACACTTGCTGGGATTGAGGCCCGCTGCCGGATGAAGCGCGCCTCGCTCATGCCCGCCGGCATTCCGATCGGCATCGCCACGCTCGCAGCCTTTGCCACGGCGATGGTCGGCGGCACGATCACCGATCTCGGGCCTTGGTACGATTCCCTGATCAAGCCCGCTTTCACGCCGCCGCGCCCGGTCTTCCCGATTGCCTGGACCACGATCTTCGCCCTGTGCGCCATCGCCGGGGTCGTGGCATGGCGCGCCTCGCGCACCTCGCGAACGTCTGACACGGTGATCGGCCTGTTCGCGCTGAACGGCTTCCTCAACATCTTGTGGAGCCTCATCTTTTTCCGGATGCAACGGCCCGACTAGGCATTCTGGGAGCTGTGCCTGCTGTGGCTCTCGATCGCCGCGCTGATCGTCTACTGCGGCCGCATATCCCGGCTCTCGGCAGTCCTGCTGCTGCCCTACATCGCTTGGGTCACCGTGGCTGGCGCGCTCAACTGGGAAATCGTCCGCCTCAACGCGCCGTTCGGTTAAAGGAAGGGCGTTGCCCGGCACCATGGAAGCGCTCTTCGCCTCGGGTCACGCCGCCGACATCGTCCTCGCCGCACTCCTGCTCGAAGCACTCTGGCTGCGGTTGCGGGGATGGAAAGTCGCAGATCTGCTCACCATGTTGCTGCCTGCCGCACTGATCGTTGTTGGACTTCGCGCTGCCTTGGTCGGCGCGGATTGGCCGTGGATTTCAGCCCCGATCGCGCTCTCCTTCCCGGTGCACATCGCCGACGTTTTGCGCCGTCGCCGCAGCCTCTGACAGTCGCGCGTTCGTCTGGCAGAGTTGGGGGTGAGTTGCGGGGGAGTTGCCCTTCTGCCCCGGAGAGTTGGAAACACAAAAAAAGGTCCGCCGGAGAAGCTCCAGCGGACCCTTCAGGTCCCACATTCCTGCGGGGGATCAGTGTGTTGCGGTCGAAACCGCAGCGGCAATCGGAGCTGCGGGAGCCGCCGGTGCTGCAGGAGCTGCCGCCGGTGTCGCCATCGGGGCACCCCACAGCGCCGGGTAGTCCTTGGCCATCTTGTACCCGCCCATCGGCTTGTTCTTGCCCTGGTGGCAGGTGGCGCAGCTCACCTTGAACGGATCGCCCATCGGGCCCTTGCGGTGCGCCGGGAAGACGTCCTTCAAGCTGCTGATATATTGGCCATTTATGTCGCGTACCATGCGCAGGCCGTACCACGCCGTGGCGCGCTTGGGCGTGCTGATGTTCCACGGCTTGAACGCCTGAGCGTTGTGGCAGAACGTGCAGTTCACGCCCAGCGACGTCGACAGGTGGTTCATAAGTGCATACTGCGGCTCGGTTTCCTTGATGGAAAGCTCATTGGCCTTGGTCGGATGCAGGGTATCGGAAACGACCCGGATCGACCTGTCGGTCTTGGGATCGCCGGTCAGGTAAAGCGCCAGAGACGCTTCCGGCAACGAAGAATAAGCCGACGCGGCAACCGGATTGTTCTGTCCGTGGTGGTTGCCGATGATCCCGTTCTTCCCGGCATCCGGCAGGGCCCAGTAGTTGGCCGGGATCGCATTGCCGCGGTGACAGGTCCAGCAGGTCACGCCCGTGTTCGCCACGTGCTTGTTCCAATTGGAATTTATGTTGCGGGTCATCTGCAACATCTTGCGCGCGGCGACCTTGGTGTACTTCTCGTCCGAGGCCATGTTCTCGGGGTTGTGGCAGTAGTTGCAGCCCTGCTCAGGGGAAACCCACGCGGTGATCGCAGCCATCGTGTAGGTGAACTGCTCTTCCGACACGTCGCCCAGAACCTGCACGTTCTGGTAGGCCGCGCCGGCGCGAGGCCCGTCGTTCGAGGGCGGATCATATGGGGGGGCGGGCACGTCGTCCTTGGCCATGGCCACCTTCTTCAAGGTGACCTGGTCCATCCCCGTGCCGCGATGTCCGTTCTGGACCGACTGCTTTGGCCCTAGCTCGCAACCCGAAAGGGTCAGCGCAGCACTCGCCAATGCGGCGATTGCGATTGTCCTTCTCATTGGCCCGCACTCCCCAGCGTTGCGGGATCGATGACCCCGGTATCGGGATACATCGGAGCATAGCCATGCTGCTGCGCCCAGAGGTACCAGTTGTCGACCACGGTGCCGGTCAGCAGGATGCCGATGCCGCCCGTGAGCGTCGTCAGCACGGCGAACCACCAGGCCCAACGGTGGATTGATTCCATCGTGGCGTTGAAGCCCATGGTCCAGCGCCAGAACAGCGCGGCGCGTTCCGAGGCCGTGCCCCGATCGGTGATCTGCTCGATCTCGCGCTCACCGCCGTAGCGACCGACTGCAAGAATGGTGGCGCCGTGCATCGCGAAGAGCAGGGTCGAACCATAGAGGAAGGCGATCGAGAAGGCGTGGAACGGGTTGTAGAACAGGTTGCCGTAGCGGATCGAGAAGGCCGCCGTCCAATCAAGGTGCGGGAAGATGCCGAACGGCACAGATTCCGCCCACGAGCCCATGAAGAACGGGCGGATGAAGCCGAGCACGAGGTAGAGCCAGATCGCCGAGGCGAAGGCCCAGGCCACGTGCGTCCCCATGCCAAGCGCGCGGGCGCGGGTATAAGTGCGGACCCACCACAGGATGATCGACGTGGTCAGGAAGAACCCGGCCATGATCCACCAGCCACCTTTGGCCAGCGGCACGAAGGGGGTGAAGCCATATTCCGGTCCCGGCGGTTCAAGCGACAGCCAGGGCAGCATGCGCACGAACTGGATCGGGTTCCAGTTTACCGAGGCGAGCATGTTTAGCCCGATGATCTCGATCGCGAAGAAGCCGAAGATCAGCGCGAACACGCCGGTCCAGCCCAAGTAGACCGGACCGATCTGCGCATGGCCGATCAGGCCCATGAGGTGGTTGAACGATCCCTTGCCGATCCGCGGCTCGCTGCCGGGGGGAAGGGCGATCCCGGCTTCGGGCTCGCCCCGCAGCTGGACCTGGGTGAAAATGTTCTGATAGGTCGCCATCGCTCAGTGCTCCTTCACGACCAGATCGGCAGGTTGAGCCACCAGGTCCACCATTCGGGCCAGCCCTTGGTCCACAGCGGCCCGCTGATCACGATGCACACCGCACTCCAGAAGCCCGCGTTGAGGGCCAGCAGCAGGCCGACGCGGTGAATGCCCAGCGTGCCGACCGAGTAGCCGATGAGATCGCGGAAGAAGGTGTCCTCGTACTCGGGCGACTTCACTTCGCCGCCTTCGGGCGGGTTCACCGCCGAAAGCACCAGCGCGCCGTGAAGGGCGAGCGCAAGCGTCGTCGTGAAGAAGAACGAGACTGCCAGCATGTGGGCCGGATTGTAGTGGAAGTGCAGGTACTGGTACCCCGTGTTGGAAACCCAATCGAGGTGGCTGAAAATGCCGTAAGGGAAGCCGAAGTGCCATCCGCCCAGAAGGACGGGGCGGATCACCACCAGCGTGAAGTAGGCGAAGATCGCCATGCTGAAGCCGACCGGGACATGGTATCCCATGCCCAGCTTGCGGCAGATTTCGACCTCGCGCAGCGCCCAGCTGCTGAACGAAATCAGCGCGCAGACGGTAATGACCTGCCAGAACCCGCCTTGTGCCAGCGGGGCAAGGCCCAGCCCGTACTTGAGATCTGGCGGCTCGATCGAGATGAGCCAGGGATTCCACGTCGGCCCTTGCGATGCCGCGTAGAAGATGAGCGCAGTGCCCAGCGATGCGAAAATCGCGGTCACCACGCCAAAGAAGCCGACGTAGAACGGACCCACCCAGAAATCGAACAGGTCGCCGCCGATCAACGTGCCACCGCGAACGCGGTATTTTCGTTCGAAACTAAGGAGTGCCATGGTTCTACCCCTCCCCGCCGCGGCGCGACGGGCTTAGCTGTGTTCTGATTGGCTGCCACAGGAGGCGGCGACTAGAGCGCCGCCGCCTCTCGCACAGTTGGCGTCAGGGCGCTGCGGGCGCCGCTGCTGCTGCGTTCGCCATGCCCTGGGCCGAGTTCGGACCATCGAGCCAGTTGAACGTATCGGTGCTGAGCAGGATGAAGTGAATCACCAGTGCGAGCACGAACAGGAATGCGAACAGGGCAACCAGAGCCCTGCGCGGATCGAAAATAAGCCAAATCCTCCACATGGTCTTAGTCCTTGTGCAAGTGTTGAAGGTTCTGCCTCAGGCAATCGCCGTCGACAGACGGATGCGTCAGAGCCAGGGCTTCCACATCCAGACGAGGACGTGTGCGACCACTGCGACGGCGGTGAAGCCGACGAAGCTGCTCATGAACAGTTTGTGGAATTCCTTTGCTTCCTCAGGCGTGAGGTAGGTCCTCAGCCCGAAGCGATCGTCATGATCACTCATTGCCCAATCTCCAGTCGTTGTTGATGTGCGAGAGGCGGAAGACCTCTTTCGATATCCACGCGGAACTGACCCGCGAGGATGGGGGAACACGGGCGACCGGAGAGGGGCGACCGTGCAAGCTGTTGCGCCTGGGATGAGCGCGGAAGGATGGATGCGCCGGTCATGCGACCTGCGCCTCGAGCATGGCGTCGGCTAGCCGGTCGGCACTGACGCGGGTTTCGTTGTGGCGACGCGTCACCCGTTCGGCTGCATCGCGCAGGCGCTTGGCCGCGGAGATGCGCACCAGCACGGGCTGTGCCTCGACGATCTGGTCGAGCCGCGCCTTGGCGTCTTCATCCCACGCCAGTTCGCGGGTATCGCGTGCCGGGGTTGCCTCGACAGCATCGAGCTGGGTTGCCAGCGGGATGATGTTGAACAGCGCATCGAACAGCGCGTTGCACACTTCCTGGACGAGGTAGGTCGCGCCAGAATAGCCCATGAACGGGGTGCCGATGTGGCGACGGATCGCCGCGCCGGGGAAGCTGGCCGGAATGTAGATCGACCGGCCGCCCTTTTCGGCGCTGTACATGCGTTCGTTGTAGCTGCCGAACAGCACTAGGGGCGGATTGCCGTGGATCGCGGCGCGTACGTCCTCGTTCCTGGGTTTCACGCCCGCGCTGCGCGAGAAGGCGAAAGTGCAGGGCAAGCCCATGTCGTCTTCGAGGAAATGGCGGATGCCGCGCGCATACGTCTCATTCGCCACGATGCCGAAGCTGGCCGTGGCGAAGAAGTCCTGCGTGACCGAGCGCCACAGGTCCCACAGCGGCTTGATCGTGGTATGCTTCTCGCGCTCGATAAAGGGTTCGGGGTCAAGCCCGAGTTCGGCAGCGAGCGCGCGGAGGAAGCGGGTGGTGCTGTCGAGCCCGATTGGGGCCTGGAAGTACGGCCGCTCCATCAATTCGCACAAGTTGCGCCCGAATTCGCGATACATGCAGACGTTCGCCTGGGCATCCGCCAGTTTGCGGACATCGGCCAGATGGCTGCCCAGCGGGAAGACCATGTTGACCTCTGCGCCGATGCCTTCGATCAGGCGGCGGATCTCGTGGACGTCGCTCGCCATGTTGAACATGCCGTACGAAGGGCCAAGAATATTGACCTTGGGCTTTTCGCCTTCCTTGACCGGCTTGACCGCGGGGACGGTCTTGGGGCCGAATTCCGACCAGAGCCAGCTGAGCGCGCGATCCGCACACTGCCACTGATCCTCGTCAATGGTGCGCGGCAGGAAGCGTTTGATATTGGTGCCTTGCGGGGTAACCCCGCCGCCGATCATTTCTGCGATGGAGCCGGTTACGACCACGGCAGGAAGCTCGGGATCAAGCACCTTCCACGCGCGCTTCATCGCGGCTTCGGTGCCGGTCTTGCCCAGCTCTTCCTCGCCCAGACCGGTGACGACGATCGGCAACTCGTGCGGCGGCAACCCATCGGTATAGTGCAGGACCGAGGTGACCGGCAGGTTCTCGCAGCCCACCGGACCGTCGATGATCACCTGCAGGCCTTTTACCGCCGTGAAGATATAGACCGCGCCCCAGTAGCCGCCCGCCCTGTCGTGATCGAGCACCAAGGTCATGCCTTGCCTCCCGCGCAACGGGAGATCACGATAAAACGTCGAGCGCCATGATCGAAAACGAGGGTCATGTGCCCACCGCCTCCGCCGCCTTGCGTGCGGCTTCGTTGAGGGCAGCGTACTTCTTCTTGAAGGCGGGGCGGTCCTGCGGGGTTTCTTCCCAGATCCCTGCCGCCGGGCCGGTGCCGACGCCTTCGAAGAACGCTGTCATCCTGTCGAAGCGCGCCTTGTTGGCCATCGCCGCGTTGATAACTTGCGCAAGACTGCCAGCGCCCGCGACGCCCATCAGTGGGCGGGCGGAGATGAGGTTGGTGAAGTAGAGCGCGGGGATCGCCTGGGCCTTGGCATGCTGGACCACCGGGGTCGTGCCGATGGCGAGGTCGGGGCGGAATTCCTCGACTGCGGCGATGTCCTGCTCAAGGCTGGCGCGGAACTGGACGCGCACGCCGCGCGCTTCGAGCCATTCGCGGTCAGGATCGGACCAGCGTGTACGCGGGCAGGCACTGCCGACATAGGGTACCTCCGCGCCGCTTTCGATCAGCAGGCGGGCAACGAGCAGTTCGGAGCCTTCATAGCCCGAAACGGTGATGCGGCCCTTGATCGGGTTGGCGGCAAGTGCGGCCTTGATCATCGGGACGAAACGCGCCTTGGCGGCTTCGACCTTTTCCGGCGCCACGTTGCAGGCCGCGCCGATGGCATCGAGCCATGCGGCGGTGCCATCAGCGCCGACCGGGGCCGAGCCGATCACCTTGCGCCCGGCATGTTCGAACTCGCGGACGCTGGCGGTGTAGAACGGGTGGATCGCGGCGACCACGGCACAATCGAGCGCGGCGTAAAGCTCGCGCCATTCGCGGGTTGGGACAACCGGCCCGGCGGCAAGGCCGAGCGGTTCGAGCATCATGCCGATGCCCACGGGGTCAGCCGGGAACATTTCGCCGAGCAGGGTGACGGTCGGCAGGTCAGAGCGGGTGGCAGGAGCCGCCACCGGACCCTGCGCCACTTCCTCGCGCGCGTAGGCGAGCATGGCGCCTGCCAGCACATCCTTGGCCTCGGCATGAGTGGGAATGCCGAAGCCGGGCACGTCGATGCCGATGA
>OFDC01000626.1_pt1 | contig 24724 bp, 16 predicted proteins | sample 1520941 | NCBI WGS metagenome assembly OFDC01 (sample SAMEA94258168, study PRJEB24077) | hot springs metagenome | biome: Aquatic biome; feature: Water | place: India | collected 2012-12-06 | depth 5 m | reverse complement strand
CATGCGGCGCCTTGGCGGGCTTGAGGAAATAGGCCGCCAGCAGCGGCGTCAGCAGCCGGGCCACGACCAGGGAGAACAGCACGGCCACGGCGACCGTCAGGCCAAATTCCTTGAAGAACTGGCCAGGCATGCCAGGCATGAAGGACACCGGAACAAACACGGCCACGATCGTGAAGGTGGTCGCCACGACGGCGAGGCCAATGGCGTCGGCGCCTTCCATCGCCGCCTGAAACGGTCTCTGCCCTCGTGCGACCCGTTTTTCGATGTTCTCGATCTCGACCACCGCGTCATCCACGAGGATGCCGATCACCAGGGTCAGAGCCAGCAGGGTCACGACGTTCAGCGAAAAGCCCATGAACGCCATGAAGGCGAAGGTCGGCACCAGCGAGACCGGCATGGCGATGGCGGTGATCAGCGTCGCCCGCCATTCGCGCAGGAAAAGGAACACCACCAGTGACGCCAGAAGCATGCCTTCCAGCAGCGTGTGCTCGGTGGCCTTGAAGCTGGCCCGGGTCTCGTCGACGGTCGAGAAGATCTTCACGAACGTTACGCCGGGGGTCTTCTCCGCCAGCTTGTCGACAGCGACCTTCACGCGATCCTCGACAGCGACGTCGCTGGAATCCCGGGTCTTCATGACCTGGAACGCCACCACGGACTTGCCGTCGAGGCGCGCGAAGCCGCGTTCTTCTTCCGAGCCCTGGCCCACCTGGGCGACGTCGGTCAGCTTCACATAGCGGCCGCCAGCGACGGGAATGGTGATCTGGCGCAGCTGCTCGATCGTGGTCGCCGCGCCCAGAACCCGCAGGGTCTGCTCGCGTCCGCCGATGCTGGCGCGGCCCCCGGGCGCGTCGACACTGAAGCTGGCCAGGGCCTGGTTCAGTTGCGGCGCGGTGACGCCGAACGAGGCCATGCGGTCAGGGTCGATGATGACGTTGATCTCGCGATCGACGCCGCCGACCCGGGCCACCTGCGCAACGCCCTTCTCGCCCTGCAAGGCGCGGGTCACGGTGTCGTCGATGAACCACGACAGGTCCGTCGCGCTCATGCCCGGCGCCGAGACGGCGTAGGTGATGATTGGCGCGCTGGTGATCTCCAGGCGCTGGACAAGCGGCTCGTCCACCTCGCGCGGCAGCACGGCGCGCGCCTGATCGACCTTCGAGCGGACCTCGTCGGTGACCTTCTGCAGGTCTTCGCCAAGGTTGAACTCGATCGTCGTGGTCGAGGCCCCCTGAACCACCGACGAGCGGATCGTCTTGACGTTGGAGATGCTGGCGACCGCGTCCTCGATCGGGCGTGTGACCTGGGTTTCCATCTCGCCGGGCGCGGCGCCGCTCTGCGTGACCGTCACGGTCACGGCGGGGAACTCGACGTTCGGGAACTGCTTGATGGGCAGGCCCAGATAGGCCCCGACGCCGGCGATCATCAGGGCGATGAACACCACAGCCACGGGGATGGGGTTGCGGATCGCCCAGGCCGAGACGCGGAGCTGACCGCTGGGGTGCTCGCTCGTATTGTTCTGATCGATCATCAGCGCGCCGCCTGCTGCGCCGGGGCCGGACGGACCACGTCACCATCGCTGACAAAGGCTGCGCCGCCGAGGACGATGCGCGTGCCCGGCGCGGGTCCTTGCAACACCTGGGCCCAGCCGCCGCCCTTCTGGCCGATCTTCACCGGCACCTGTTTGGCGCGGTTGTTGCTGTCGACCGTCATCAGGAACAGGCCGTCGGCTTCGTAGCGGATGGCGGATTCCGGAACCGCCGTCACCGGCGCGCCGGAGGCCCCGAACGTGGCGCGGGCAAAGCCGCCAGGACGGAGGTCGGGGCGGACGGGCAGGCGGATGCGCACCTTGCCCAGCCGGCTGGCGCTGTCGACGCGCGGACTGATCAGGCGCACGACCCCGGTCAGGGCCTGGCCGGCGGGCAGCGACACGGCCACCGATTGCCCGGGGCGAACGCCGCCCAGATCGGCTTCATTGACCTCGGCGTCCAGCTCCACCAACCCGTCGCGGGCGATGGTGAACCACGGGGCGGTTCCGCCGCCAGCGATCTGGCCGGGCTGGACGCCGCGCGACAACACCCGGCCGCTGACGGGCGCGGTGATGGTCATGCGCGAGGCGCGCGTCCGCAGCTCCTTCAGCGCCGCCTCCTGGGCCCTGGCCTGGTAGCGTCGCGTCTCGATCTGTTCCTGGCTGAGGACGCCCTGTCCATCGAGTCCAGACACACGGGCCGCCTCGGCCTGAGCCTGGGCGGTCACCGCCGACTGCTGGTCGATCTGGGCGCGCAGCAGGGTGTCGTCCAGCTGGACCAGCGGCTGACCGGCGCGGACCCAGTCGCCCTCGTCGGCATAGAGCCGCGCCACGCGGTAACCGGTCAGCTCCGATCCAACGGCGGCTTCTTCGCGGGAGACCAACAGCCCGGAGGCCTCTACCCCGCCCCCCAAGGGGCGCGTCTCGACGCTGCCGACGCTGACCACCCGCGCGGACGCGGCTGGCGTGGTCTTGTCGGCGGCGGCGTCCTTCTTGCCGCCGCAAGCGGTCAGGCTCACGCCGGCGCAGACCAGGGCGGTGGCGATCATATAGCGGGTCGTCATCGGAGCGGGTCTCACTGCGCGGAAGCCTTGGTGGGGACAGCTTCGGGCGACCAACCGCCGCCGAGAGCCTTGTAGGTTTGCACGGCGCGTTGCAGCGCCTGGGTCTGGGCGCCGGTCACGGCCGAGCGGACGGCGCGCCAGGCCTGTTCGGCCTGTAGCGCCGCGGTCAGATCGGTGAGCCCGGCCGCATAGCCCTTGCGGCTGGCTTCGTAAGCGACAGCGGCCCTTCGCTCGCCAGCCGACAACAGCGCGACGCGGCGCTCGTCGGCGGCCAATTGCACGAGAGCGTTGTCGGCCTCGCCGAACGCGGTCTGCACCGTTTTCTCGTAGGTGATGGCGGCCTGCTCCACCCGAGCGTTGCTGGCCTTGATGTCGGACATCAGCTTGGGGATGTTCAGGATCGGGATCGAGAGGTTGGCTCCGAGCGTCCAGGCCGAGCTCGTCGTCGAGGTCTCCGCCCCGGGTTCCAGGAAGCTGGGCGTGATCGATTTCGATAGTCCAACGCCCGGTGTGAGCGTTAGGGTCGGGAATAGCGCCAGTTCACTGATGTTGAGGTTGCCCGAAGCCGACGCCAGTCGCGCTGCGGCCTCGCGCACATCCGGACGCCGGGCCAGCAGCTGTCCAGGCGTCGCAGCCGGGACGGCTGGAGGTTTGGCCAGCGAGGGCGTGATTGGCAGGGACTCGAGCGGGTCGACGCCCTTACCCACCAGGATCAGAAGGGTGCGGCGCGCTGTCCGAAGTTGCGCGTCCAAGGCGGCGGCCTGCGCTTCGGCTTGGGCGAGGTCCGCAGCGGCGCGCTCGCCTTCAGAGGTCGCGGTCAGGCCCCGCCGCCCCCTTTCGCTGGCGGTGTCAGACAAGGCCTTGGCGATACGGACGCTCTCACGCGCGTCGTCCAGTTGGACCGCCAGCCCGCGCGCTTCGAAGTACGATTGAGCCACGTTGGCGGCGAGCGCCGCGCGGGCGCCTTCGTAAGCGAAGCGCGCCGCCGCCATGTCGTTCTTCACCACCCGCAGCGCGGCAAGGCGACGCCCGACCAGGTCCAGCTCCCAGGAGACGTCGAAATTGGCGGCGTAGGTCTTGCTCACGCCGCCCTGGGTGAAGCCGCCCGTGCCGCTCTGGTCGCTGATGTCAGTGTCTGTCCGCTGCGCCGAGCCGACCAGCGGCGTCTGCGGAATGAAGATTTGCCGCACCTGGCCTTGGCGGATCGCCCGCGCCTCTTCCAGGCGGGCGGCCGCCAGTCGCGCGTCGGGACTTTGCGCCAGGGCCGTGGTCACGAGGTCGTTCAGAACGGGGTCGCCGAACTGCGTCCACCACTGATCAAGAGCTTGAGCCCCGAGCGGCGTGGCGCCGGAGGCTTCGTAGGCGCTGGGAAGCTGAAGATCGACTTTCCGCGCAGGTGTCGTGCAGGCCGCCGAGCCGACCGCCAGGAGCGCGAACGTTGCGATGTAAGCGCCGGTCTTGGCGTGACGCATGTAGCTCAACCCGATTGTTATGACGCCCAACGCGCCCTGGCGACCAATGGTCTCCCACTTAGGGGCGTGGCTCCGGAAGGGGAACCCCCAGATGTGAGCTTTAACGGGCGCGTCGAGCCGCTGGACGTAGGCTTGCCCGTCCTTGATCCCATACCTGTCAGCAGTGTGGTGGATTGACGCGCCGCCCGCCCGCCGAACCCAGCGCAGGTTGACGCGACGGCAAAACATACCGCATCATCGAAACAGGTGTTCGACATAGTTTGTTGAATGCTCGGCTCGTCGCTGTTGGCGAGCCTGTTGCGTGGCTTTTCAGGCGTTCGGCCCCGGGGGACCAAAGCTTGTCGGCTTCCTACGACGCATCTCAAGGTTTCGAAAAAGAACCTGCTGAGCGGCGCGGCTGCATCCGCGCTGAAGAACGCGTGCGCGCCGGCATCGTGTCGGGAACATCGCCGCCGAGCTGAACGTGACATGGCCCCGCGAAAAGACGACCGGCCAATCAAGAAAGAACCGAGGGAGGGAATACGAATGAACAGAAGCAGCTTCCTGCGTGGAGGATCATGTCTCGCGCTGGCTCTGGCGATGGCGGGCGCGGCTCAGGCCCAGGATGCCCAGAAGCCGGACGTCTCGACCCAGGTCGAAGAGGTCGTCGTCACAGGATCCTTCATCCGAGGCACGCCTGAGGACGCGGCCCTTCCCGTGGAGGTGATCGGCGCCGAAGAGCTGCAGAAGCGCGGTTCGCCGTCCACCGTCGAGCTGCTGAAGGCGCTTTCGGTCTCAAACGGTGTGCTGGGGGACACCAACCAGTTCGACAGTCGCGCCCAGGGCTCGGAGGGCTCGGGCTCGGTGAACCTGCGGGGTCTTGGCTCTCAGCGCACCCTGGTGTTGTTGAACGGTCGCCGCCTGGCGATCAACCCGTTTGGTCAAGCCGGCGCGGGTATCGTTGACACCAACATCATTCCCTCAGCCGCCATCGGCCGTCTGGAGGTCCTGAAGGATGGCGCAGCCGCCACCTACGGCTCCGACGCCATCGCGGGGGTGGTCAACTTCATCACCAAGAAGAATTTCGAGGGGCTGGAGGTCGGCGCTGACTACCGTCACATCAACGGCTCTGACGGCGACTACGGCTTGAACTTCACCTGGGGCAAGGTCTGGGAGAACGGCAACGTCCTTGCCAGCCTGGGTTGGCAGCATCGCTCGAAGCTCTCAGTCGCCGAGCGGGACTGGGCCAATCGGTCGTATCTGAGCAATCCGGAAGCGGGCTGGTCCGCCGCCGGTAACCCGTCGACCTTCATTCCACTGGCCAGCACCACCAACGGCATGCGCGACCCGGCCTGCTCGAGCCTGGGGGGCTTCGCAGGCTTCAGCGGCCTGACGCCGGTATGCTACTGGCACTACACGCCCTTCGACAATCTGGTCGAGAAGTCCAACGCCATTCAGGCCTATGCTGAGGCCAACGCCGATCTTTCGGCGACGACCAAGTTCCACGTCGAGGTGCTCTACGCGCATACGGACGTGCCTGAGTGGAACACCTCGCCGTCCTACGCCGCCCTGGCGGTGCCGACCGCCGAGGCCTCGCCCATTCCCGGTCGCTATATCGTGCCGGCTTCCAACCCCGGCCTGATCGCCTTCATGGCGGCCAACCCGACGGTGCAGCTGTCCAGCCTGGCGACGGGCGCTGTGTCTACGGTTCCCAGCTCCGTCTTCGCCTTCGGCGCCATCAACGCCGCCAACCGGCCGTTCGGCATCGGCGGCAATCCGAAGTTCGGCTATGGCCCCTCGATCGGCGCGCGCTCGTTCGACGCCTTCCGGGTGTCCGCGGATCTATCGGGGGAGTTTGAGAATGGCATCGGCTGGGACGTGGCGCTGACCTACTCGCAAGAGATCGGCATCCGCACCGGCTATGACACCTTGGTCAACCGCTTCGCCCTGGCGTTGCAAGGTCTGGGCGGCCCGCTCTGCGACAGCAACCCGTCGTTGCCCGGCGTTCAGGGGACGGCCGGCGTCGGCCAGTGCATGTACTACAACCCCTTCGCCAGCGCGATCCCGGGCAACGCCATCACCGGCCAAGCCAACGCCGGCTACAATCCCGCGCTGGCCAACAACAAGGACCTGATCGACTGGTTCTTCAAGAAGCTCTCGACCAAGCAGGCCTCGCGCCTGTTCGTCGGCGAGGCGGTGTTGAACGGCAAGACCAACATCACCCTGAAAGGCGGCGATATCGCCTGGGCCGCTGGCGTCCAGTATCGCCGCAGCTATTTCACCGCCGACTACAACGACATCAGCAACGCGGCGATCAACCCGTGCGTCAATACGCCGGACTTCGGCGTCACCACCTGTACGGGCTCGGTGCGCAACGGGCCGTTCATGTTCCTGGGCGTCGGCAACGAGGCTGACAATCAGAGCGACGTGACGGCGGCGTTCGGCGAACTCTCGGTGCCGATCACCGACGACTTCCAGGCTCAGCTGGCTGCGCGCTTTGAGCAGTACGGCGGCGCGGTGGGCTCGACCTTCAACCCGAAGGCGTCGCTGCGGTGGCAGGCCACCCCCTGGCTGGCCCTGCGCGCCTCCGCCGGCTCGACCTTCCGCGGGCCGCCCGACCCGTTGACCACCACAACCTCGGTGACGTCGCTGCAAGGCATTCTGGGGGTGTTCCGCGCCGTCGACATCTACGGCAACCCGAACCTGAAGCCGGAAAAGGCCCAGACCTACAACTTCGGCCTTCTCTTCAAGACGGGCGAGTTCAAGGCCAGCGTCGACTACTTCTACTTCGACTTTAAGGATCCGATCGTCGCCGAGCCGGTGGCGGGCATGGTGGCCTCGCTCTATCCGAATGGTGCGGCCGGCGCGAACAACTGCGCCAACCCCGCCTATGCCGGCCTGGTGTCGCGCTTTACGTTCACCGGCGCCTGCGCCACGCCGACGACCAGTATCGCGCGCCTGCGTACGAACTACATCAACGGCGCGCCGGTGAAGAACGCCGGCTTCGACTTCTCGGCCGACTATCGGTTCCGCGAGGTGATGGGCGGGGATGTCTCGATCGGCGGCTCGGCGACCTACATCCAGAAGTACAAGGTCGGCGCCACGGCGGTGGAAGGCATTACGGTCGAAAAGGCCTTCGACGCGGTGGGCCTGCTGAACTACCAGACCACCGTCGTGCCGATCCCGAAGTGGAAGGGCGACGCCTATGCGGAATGGAATTCCGGCCCGCACAACCTGCGTCTGTCGGTGCACTATATCGGCTCTTACACCGACCAGCGCACCGCGCCGTTCGCGGCGAACGCCTACAAGGACACCACAGGCGCTGGCGTCACGGTCAGCGCGGGCAAGAAGATCGAAAAGCAGGTCCTGACCAACCTCGCCTATCGCGTCTTCCTGCCCTGGGACACCACGGCGACCCTGGCGATCACCAACCTCTTCGACAAGGATCCGTCCTACGCCCGTCTCGACCTGGGCTACGACCCCTTCACCGGCGATCCGCTGGGCCGCACCTACAAGGTGGGTCTGCGTAAGAAGTTCTAGTTCCTCGGAGCGTGTGGGAACTTGCGGCGCGTCCTTCCCCCAAGGACGCGCCGTCTTCTTGCTTGGCAGGGCGCGTCTAGAGCCAGTCGAGCAGGCTGGCGGGGCCGGCCACTGAGCCGTCCGCATTGAAGATCTGGGCCAGCTTTTCACGCGAGGCCTGCAGCTCGGTCATCTTGGCGTAGAGGTCGGGCGTCCAGCCGGCGGCTTGGCGTTCTTCGGTGGTCATGGCGGCGTAGCGGGTGATCATGGCCTTGCCAAAGCCGCCGGCCTCGTCGGCCGTGGACTGGTAGCTGGCCTTGATGGCGGCGCTGTCGCGGGAACGGAGTTCCGCCTTGGCCTGGGCGATCTCGTGGCTTGAGAACTGATCGTCCTTGTTCAGTGCGATGGCGGACAAAGAGCGATCGTCGAACCGGCGGAAGTCGATCTCGCCGCCGTCGCGATCCTTGGCCGCCTCGGGGGCGAAAGCCAGTTCATACTGCTTGTCCAGCGCGAGACGGACGTCGCTGGCGACCTTGCTGAAATCGCGGGTCTTGGCGCCGGCGACGGCGCTGCCGGTCTCCTTCATGTAGGCCGCCACGCTGTCGTTCGCGACGCCGGCTGGCGCCAGGCCGGGGCGAGCGAGCGCCTGCTTGCGGCCTTCGACCAGGGCCTCGTGGTCGCGGCTCCAGGCGGCGGCCGCCTTCTCCTCGGGACCCGCCGTGTCCAGGTGATCCAGCGCCGCTTGGTAAAGGCTCGTGTAGTCGCCGGTGAGCCGGGCCTGAGCGGCGGGGCCGGCGAGCACGGCGTCTTGCTGCGATTTCAAGGCCAGGGCGGCGACCACTTGCTGCTCCATCGGGAACTGCCCGCCCTTGTTGCTGGCCACGGCGTGCAGCGTGCGCCGGTCCAGAGCCGTCAGGTCGATGGTGGGCGCGCCGTCCTTCAGCGCGCTGGCCGCGCCGGCCGCTTTCAGGCGCGCGGTGATCTGGGCCTTAGCTTCGGCGACCACGGTCTCGATTGTTCGGGAGTCGGTCTGGGCCTTCAGCGCCGCCTGCGCGGCGGGCGACAGGGTGACGTTCACCGCCGGGGTGTTGATCGTCTCGCTCTGGTCGCGGGTCTTGGCCTGGGCGGCCGCTTGGCTGGCGCGTTGCGCCGCCGTCTGGCCTGCGGTCAGGCCGGGCGCATAGGTCGACGCATACGGATTGATGGTCGTCATGGCGCGCGACTTCTAGCGAATCGAGGCGCCGATGTTAGCAGTGGCCCGTAGCGTTGGGCGCCCTATGGTTAACGGGTGTCGCCGAGGGCTGCGGCTTAGCTGAGGACGCCCGTCAACAGCGGTCGGGCGAACAGGTTCGCAGCCTCTTCACGCTTCAGCCCGGGCACCCAGGCCTCGAGCGAGGCGGCGGCGTTCAGCATCGAGTTGATCATATGGGCTGCGATGCTCGCGTCGACCGCCCGGATCGATCCGTCGGCCACGCCGTCCGAGATGATGGATGCGAAGCGTTGCCAGCCCCGCATATAGCCGTCAGCCATGTCGCTGCGCAGCGGCTCGGGCAGGGCGCCGAGCGACGAGGCGCGCAGCAGCGGGCCATGCTCGGACAGCTGGTAGCTGGTCAGGCCGGCGGCGGTCGACACCAGCTGTGTCCAACTGTCCGTCGGCAGGGCGCGCGCGTCGAGCTGCGAACGACGGGTTACCGTGAAGGTGCGCTCGAAGCACTCGGTCACCAAGGCGTCTTTGTCTTCGTGATGGTGATAGAACGAGCCCTTGGTCACGTTCAGCGCTGCGGAAATGTCCTCGACCGAGGCCCCGCGATAGCCGCGCTGGTTGATCAGGCGAGTCGCCGCGACCAGGAAGGTTTCGCGCCACTCCAGGCCTTCAGGGGACACAGGCGTCGGATCGGGCAGGGAACGCGGTTCCCATGCTCGGTTCGCCACGGGCAGGCCCTTCAGCAGGATGTCGCTCATCCGCTCAAGCACCCGGCCGTAGTCCTCGATGTCGTAGCGGCGTAGCCAGCGCCCCGACCAGAACACCTGTTCCATCAGCAGATGGGTGCGCGCATTGCGCTGAGGTTTGTCGAGATACGCCAGGGACGGGTCGTCAAAGAAGCTTCGCACCCGTCGGAACAGGTCATTGAACGCACCAACGACCGAGGCGCGCAGAGGCTCCTTGAGGGCCTTGATCTCGGCGAAGCTGGTCAGCGGCGTCGCTTCCCCCAAACGCACGCGACGATTCAGGTCGAGATAGAGATCCAGAAACTTGACGATCCGTTCCGCCGGGCGCGCCTCGGAGGCGGCCTGCTCGACCATGGCTTCGAAGCGCTCGAGTCCGCGCATGAAGCAGGCGGCGGCCAAGTCGTCCTTTTTCCGGTAGTAGTAGGTGACGCTGGTGGTGTTGAGGCCGACGCTGGCGGCGACATCGGCCAGGGTCATGCCCCGGACGCCCTGGCGGTTCAGGATCGCCGTGGCCGCCGCCAGGATCGTCTCCTTCTTTTTCGCGTAGCGCGCCGTCGCCGCTCCCGCGATCCGACCGTCGTCCATCGCCTTCAAATCCCCGGGGTCCTATGACGACCGACGGTCGCGCCGGCCACTGGACTCTCGCGTCCAATCTAGGCGTCCATGGGGCTGGCTTAAAGGCCAACGCCGTCTGTCGTGGGACAATAGTGGCTGCCTACAGCCCCGATTTGTCAGGATTGTTTCAGGCGAGGTTGCTCTACAGCGTTCTAGGAGACTTTCCGCTGAGTTGGTCGATCCGTTGTCAGGACGGCGGCGATCGTTTGCGCCAGGGCCATCGGCGATAGCGGCTTGGCGACGGCGCCATCCATTCCCGCTGCGAGATAGTTGGCCTTTTGGTGCGCCATGGCGTTGGCGGTCATGGCCAGGATGGGCGTGGCGCCGGCCGGACCCTTGATCGCGCGGATGCGATGGGTGGCCTCGACGCCGTCCATCACCGGCATCTGGATATCCATCATGATCAGGTCAAAGCCCTCGCGCGCCGCCGCCACCCCTTGCTCGCCGTCTTCGGCGGTGGTCACCCGTGCCCCAAGCGCCTCGAGCATGCGCGTCGCGATCAGTCGATTGGTGGCGTTGTCCTCCACCAGCAACACTCGGAGCCCGTCGAACAGGGGGGCGTCCGCGTTGGTCTGCTCAAGGTCGGGGCGTGTGCAGGCCTGCGCGTCCACCTCAAGCCAGAAGGTCGACCCCTTGCCCAGCTGGCTCTCGAAGCCAACCTCGCCGCCCATCATCTCAGCCAAACGTCTGCAGATCGCGAGGCCCAGGCCGGAGCCCCCGAACCGCCGTGTGGTCGAACCGTCACCCTGTCGAAAGCGCTCAAACAGCCGCGCGCCGGCCTCTTCGCCGATGCCGACGCCTGTGTCGTCGACCTCGAACCGCAGCCTCAGCCGCGCGCCTTCTGGGCTGTCTATTCTGTTGCCGGACAGCCGCGCGACGACGCCGCCTTCCAGGGTGAACTTCACCGCATTGCCGATCAGGTTGAACAGGGCCTGTCGCAGGCGAAGGGGGTCGGTCGCGGCCCACCCGAGATCACCCGAAGCCTCGACCCGGAGATAAAGTCCTTTGGCCTCGGCCTGCGCGCGAAGCATGTCAGCGACGCCGCGCAGCAACGTCGCCGGGCAGACGGGTTCGAGGGACAACTCCAGCTTCCCGGCCTCGATCTTGGAGAAGTCGATGATGTCGTTGAGCAGCTCTGACAGCATTTCGCCGCATCCCAGAGCCTCGCTCAGCAGCCGGCGGCCGTCGTCCGATAGATTCTCGTTCTTGAGGAGGTGCAGCACACCGAGCACGCCGTTCATCGGCGTCCGGATTTCATGGCTCATATTGGCGAGGAACTGCGACTTGGCCTCGGCGGCGGCGAGGGCCGCGTCGCGCGCCGCGACGAGTTCAGTGACGTTCTGGGTGATGCCGATGACGTCGAAGGCTTCAGGGCTGGATCCGCGCACGCCGCGCCAGGCCACGTGCAGGTGGATCCACGCCTCGGCGCCAGGGTCTAGGTAGCGGTAGTCGATTTCAACGTGCTCGCCCGTATGGAGCGTTCGAGAAAAGGCCTGCCACACGCGCGCGCGATCATCGGGGTGAATGGACAGGGTCATCTCGGCGATTGTCATCGTTCGCGCCCCGCCCTCGGGCGCGCTGGGAGTCGGTATGTCCTGGTCGAAGACGTAGACTCCCTTGCGCGGATTGAAGCGCCAGACATAGACGCCAGCCGCGTTGCGCAACAGCTCGTTGGAGCGTTCGGCCTGCAGGCGGGCGGCCTCTCGCGCCCGGTCCTCGCTGATGTCTTGGAAGACGATCAGCTGTCCGCCGTCTTCGAGCAGGGTCGATTGCGTGCGGACCCACAGCCAACCGCCGCCCTTCCGGGCCAGACGGTTTTCGCTGTGGGCGTGGCCGACGGTTCGCAGCGTATGGCCGGCGGCGGTCAGTACGTCGGTGTCGTGCAGGTGGAAGAAATCACGGATCTGGCGTCCCAGCGTCTCTTCGGCGCTCCAGCCAGCCAATGTTGTCCAGGCGGGATTGACGCGGATGATCCTGTCGTCGCGCAGCACGACGAACATCTCGAGGCTGTTCTGGAAGAACCAGTCAGCCGCAGCGGCTTCGATTCTGGTGGCAGCCTCGTTATCCAAGTGCTTGCCCATCCCGCTTCGCTCGTCTTCAATCGATAATGCGCAGGGTTGGGTAAAGTTTACGTTGCGGCATATCGCCTCGGCGCGAGTCCTGGTCCGAGCCAATCAAGACGTGAAAAAGGGGAGAGCAGGACGTTGAGCACGCCAGAAGCCGTAGGACTATCGTCAGAGCGCCTGAAGCGCATCGATAGCTTCATCCAGGCCAAGTACATCGACTCGGGAAAACTGCCCTGCGCCTTGACCCAAGTCTGGCGGCGGGGGCAGCTGGCCCATACCTCGGTATTGGGCAGCGCCGACGTCGAGCGCGGCAAGCCGTTGAAGGCCGACAGCCTGTTCCGCATCTATTCGATGACGAAGCCTGTCACCAGCGTCGCCTTCATGATGCTGGTCGAGGAAGGACTCGTCTCATTGGATGATCCTGTGCATCGCTTCATCCCGGCCTGGCGCGACCTCGGCGTCTTCCAGGCGGGTGTCGCCGGCGCGTTCCAGACGACCCGCACCAAGGAGCCGATGCGCACCATCGACCTGCTGCGCCACACCTCGGGCCTGACCTATGGCTTCCAGCAGCGCACCAATGTCGACGCGGCCTATCGCAAGCTGAAGCTGGACGGCGTCGATAGCGAAGGCGGCCTCAAGACCTTCGTCGAGACGCTGGGCACGGTCCCGCTGGAGTTCTCGCCGGGCGAGGCCTGGAACTATTCGGTCGCGACCGACGTCCTGGGTTACCTGGTCGAGGTGATCTCGGGCATGCCGTTCGACGTGTTCCTCAAGACTCGCATCTTCGATCCGCTGAAGATGATCGACACCGGCTTCTTCGTGCCTGAAAGCCAGCGCCAGCGCTTCACCGCCTGCTACGCCCTGACGCCATCGGGCAAGGTGGTGTTGCAGGACGATCCCGAGAAGAGCCGCTACCTCTCTGATCCGTCCGTGAAATCGGGCGGCGGCGGCCTAGTGTCGACGGCGGATGACTACATGCGGTTCTGCCGCATGCTGCTCAATGGCGGCGAACTGGACGGCGTGCGCCTGCTCAGCCCCAAGACGATCAAGCTTATGACGATGAACCACCTGCCCGGCGGGCAGGAACTGGTTCAGGCATCGAAGTCGCTGTTCAGCGAGGCGGTGTTTGAAGGCCTCGGTTTTGGCCTCGGTTTCGCGATGACCATCGATCAGGCCCGTACCAAGAACCTGGGCTCGCATGGGGAGTACTTCTGGGGCGGCATGGCCTCGACCGCGTTCTGGATCGATCCCGTCGAGGATCTGGCGGTGGTGTTCATGACCCAGCTGATGCCGTCGACCTCGTACCCGATCCGCCGCGAGCTGCGGACCCTGGTCTATTCGAGCTTCACCGAGGCGGCAGGGTAGGCCAGCGGCGCCGATGCGCAAGAAAACGGCGCGGGAGAGCCTCCCGCGCCGAGTTGCGCTTTACCAAAGTCCGACGCATTGCGAGCAATACGTCACGCTCGCGAAATCCACCGACTTCGAAACGTCAGGACGCGTGCAAGGCGCGTCCAAAGCCCATGAAATCCCGCGAACGCCCTCCCCGGCGCGGATCATTCTCTCTGGATTTCAGGAGAGTGTGCGCCGGTCAGCCCCCCGGCGACGCCTCCGAGCCCACGGATGATCTCGGCCGAACTTCTGATTTCGAATTTGTAGTATGCATTTCCGGCCGTCAACCGGGGGCGCCCGTGAAATGGGCGCCGTTGCGTAGGTCTGGACATCCGCGGCGGAGCATGCACGCTGCTGTCAAACAACCGTTCAAACCAAGAAACAAGGGTGGAAGCCGCCATGGCCGCGATCAACGCCGTCACCGATTTTTCCGTCGAAGGCGACATTGGCGTCGTCACGCTGAACTCGCCGCCGGTCAACGCGCTGTCTGCCGCTGTGCGTGAGGGGCTCGCCGGCGCGTTCGACGCCGCGATCGCCGACGCAGCGGTCAAGGCGATCGTGCTGATCTGCGACGGCAAGACCTTCATCGCCGGCGCCGACATCACCGAGTTCGGAAAGGCCATGACCGGCCCGTCGCTGCAGGACGTGCAGAACGTCATTGAGAATTCGCCCAAGCCGGTGATCGCCGCGATCCACGGCACGGCCCTGGGCGGCGGCCTGGAAGTGGCGCTGGTGGCCAACTACCGCGTGGCCGTCCCGTCGGCGAAAGCCGGCCTCCCGGAGGTGAATATCGGCCTGCTGCCGGGGGCTGGCGGCACCCAGCGCCTGCCGCGCATCGTCGGCGTCGAGAAGGCGCTCGAGATGGTGACCAGCGGCCAGCACGTGCCGGCCAAGGCCGCCCTGGCGATGGGCCTGTTCGACGAGCTGGTCGAGGAGGGCAAGCTGCGCGAGGGCGCCATCGCTTTCGCCAAGGCCGTTGTCGCCGAGAACCGTCCGCTCAAGAAGGTCCGTGACCTGAACGAAAAGGTCGAGGCCGCGCGCGGCAAGCCCGAGATTTTCGAGGCTTTCCGCAAGGCCAACGCCAAGAAGTTCCGCGGCTTCATGGCGCCGGAGAACAACATCAAGTGCATCGAGGCGGCGGTGAACCTGCCCTTCGACGAAGGCCTCAAGGCCGAGCGCAAGCTGTTCATGGAACTGATGACCGGCAGCCAGTCGGCCGCCCAGCGCTACGTGTTCTTCGCCGAGCGTCAGGCCGCCAAGATCCCGGACGTGCCGGACGACACCCCGACCATCCCCATCAAGAAGGTCGGCGTGATCGGCGCGGGCACCATGGGCGGCGGCATCGCCATGAACTTCCTCAACGCCGGCATCCCGGTGACGATCATCGAAGCCAAGGCGGAGAACCTGGAGCGCGGCGTCGGCGTCATTCGCAAGAACTACGAGAACACCGCAAAGAAGGGCCGCCTGACCCAGGACGACGTCGAAAAGCGCATGGCCCTGCTGACGCCCTCCATGGAGATGGAGGCGCTGGCCGACTGCGACATGATCATCGAGGCCGTGTTCGAGCTTATGGAGATCAAGAAGGAGGTCTTCGGCAAGCTGGACAAGATCGCCAAGCCGGGCGCCATCCTCGCCACCAACACCTCGTACCTGAATGTCGACGAGATCGCCGCCTGCACCAGCCGGCCCGAAAGCGTGATCGGCACCCACTTCTTCTCGCCGGCCAATGTCATGCGCCTGCTGGAGCTGGTGCGGGGCGACAAGACCTCGAAAGAGGTGATCGCCACCTGCATGAAGCTCAGCAAGACCATCGGCAAGGTGCCGGTGCTCGTCGGTGTCTGCTACGGCTTCGTCGGCAACCGCATGCTGGCCCAGCGCCAGCGCGAGGCCCAGAAGCTGATCCTGGAAGGCGCCATGCCATGGGATGTCGACCGGGTGCTGTACGACTTCGGTCTGCCGATGGGCCCGTTCGCGATGAGCGATCTGGCCGGCCTCGACATCGGCTGGGATCCGGCCAAGACCAGCTCCTCGACCGTCCGCGAGGTGCTCTGCGAGATGGATCGCCGCGGCCAGAAGAACGGCAAGGGCTTCTACGACTACGACGAGAACCGCAACGCCAAGCCCTCGCCCGTCGTCGAGGAGGTCATCCGCGACTTCGCCGAGAAGCGGCAGATCCAGCGTCGCGAGATCAGCGACCAGGAGATCCTGGAGCGGTGCCTGTACCCGATGGTCAACGAGGGCGCGAAGATCCTCGAGGAAGGCAAGGCCATCCGGGCGTCGGACATCGATATCGTGTGGATCAACGGCTACGGCTGGCCGGTCTACAGCGGCGGCCCGATGTTCTGGGGCGAATTGGTCGGCCTGGACAAGGTCCTGGCCAAGATGAAGCAGTTCCACGCCGAGCTCGGCGACGACTTCAAGCCCTCGGCGCTGCTCGAGCGCCTGGTCGCCGAAGGCAAGGGCTTCAAGGACGCGTGATCGGCGGTCCTAGGGCTTAAAAATTAGCGTGTCATCCCGGCCGAAGCGTAGCGAAGAGCCGGGACCCAGGGGCGGCCCGCACGGCGCTCACGCACCCCCTGGGTCCCGGATAGCCTCTGCGAGGCTTCCGGGATGACACGGGTTTTTGCGTTTCAGTGCGTTTTGAGGAAGAGTGCATGACCCTCGCCGCCATGATCGCCGCCGACTACGGGACTATCGGCGATGTCCTGCGTGAGCGCGCGCGGGAAAATCCCGATCGCCTGGCCGTCGTCATGGAGACGGGCGAGGCGGTCACCTACGCTCAGTTTGACGTCTTGGTCGATCGTGTCGCGGCGGCCTTGCAGCGCGACGGGATCACGCCCGGCGAGGCGGTGGCGGTCTGCGCCCTGTCGTCGATTCCTTACGCGGCGCTGTTCCTGGGCGCCTTGCGGGCGGGCGTTGCGGTGGCCCCGATCGCGCCGTCGTCGACGCCAGAGTCCATTGCTGTGATGGTCGCAGACTGCGGCGCCAGACTGTTCTTCCTCGACGCCGGCGTGGCCGGGGCCCAGAAGCCGGCGCCGGTCCCTGTGCGTCAGATCGCGCTCGACGGCTCAGCAGTGGGCGAGGCCTTCGACGCCTGGTTGGCGCCTGAGGGCGCGACGCCCGCGTCCGTCGAGATCGGACCCAAGCATCCCTTCAATATCATCTATTCCAGCGGCACGACCGGGACGCCCAAGGGCATCGTCCAGTCGCACGGCATGCGCTGGAAGCATATCTTCGTCGGCGACGCGATCGGCTACGGCCACGCGCCCGTCAGCCTCCTGTCGACGCCGCTCTATTCCAACACCACGCTGGTCTGCTTCTTCCCGACCCTGGCGGGCGGCGGGACCGTGGTGCTGATGAAGAAGTTCGATGTGGCCCGCTATCTGGAGCTAGCTCAGAAGCATCGCGTGACCCACACCATGCTGGTGCCGGTGCAGTACCGTCGCCTGATGGAGCACCCGGACTTCGACGCCTACGACCTGTCGTCCACGCGGATGAAGTTCTGCACCAGCGCCCCGTTCGCCGCGGAGCTCAAGGCCCAGGTGCTCAAGCGTTGGCCCGGCGGTCTGGTCGAGTACTTCGGCATGACCGAGGGCGGCGGCACGTGCATCCTGATGGCCCACGAGCATCCCGACAAGCTGCACACCGTAGGCCGTCCGGCGCCTGGCCACGATATCCGGCTGGTCAATGAAGACGGCCAGCAGGTCGGGCCCGGCGTGGTTGGCGAGATCGTCGGGCGCTCGGCCAGCATGATGAACGGCTATCACGGCCGTCCCGACAAGACCGCCGAAGCGACCTGGACATCGCCCGAAGGCTGGACCTTCATCCGGACAGGCGATGTCGGGCGGTTCGACGAGGAGGGCTTCCTCACGCTGATGGACCGTAAGAAGGACATGATCATCAGCGGCGGGTTCAACATCTATCCGTCGGACCTGGAGGCGGTGCTGGTCCAGCATCCGGGGGTGGTCGAGGCGGCGGTGGTGGGTGTGCCCTCCGACGCCTGGGGCGAGACGCCTGTGGCCTTCGTGGCGCTAAAGAGTGGGCAGGCCGCGGAGGCCGAGGCCATCAAGACCTTCGTCAACGGCCAGGTCGGCAAGACCCAGCGCCTCGCCGAGGTGGTGATCGTCGACAGCCTGCCGCGCAGCCACATCGGCAAGGTCCTGAAGCGCGAACTACGCGACTCATGGCAAAAGTCGCCCAGTCAGTAAGCTTGTGCGGCGTTTTTTGCCGCGACCGCGCGCCGCATTAGGGCGAGCGGAATCGATGAATACGGTTGCTTAACCATATGGTGCGGCCATGAGGTCGCCCGGTTCGTCGTGGATTGCGTTCAAGCTCATGCGCCCGAAGCCCGTCGCCGCTCCGATCAATGCTCTCGCCGACCTGGCGCGTGAGGCCAGAAGCCTTGTGCGAGCGCCAGGCGCGCCCATCGATTTCGACGCGGTCGCCAAGGCGCTCGGCGCCGCAGGTCACGCCTCAGATCTGGAACAGCGGCTAGCCGCCCGTTTTGTCCGGCCGGTCGCCGCCCGCGCTTTCGCGGCTCGGAGCGAGGCGACAGCGGCGGCTCTGAAAGCCCTGGGCGTGCGCTCGGGCGGTGTTTGCGTGGTCTCGGCCCTGGCCGATCCGGAGACGCTTGCTGGCGTCGCCGCTGCGGGGCTTAAGGCCTGGCTCGTCGACGTCGACCCGTTTAGCGCCATGTTCGACACCGACCATCTGCGCGAGCGGCTGCCAGAGGCGCCCGGACCGCTCGAGGCCATCGTGCCGGCGGCGGCTCACGGCCGCGCGCCCGACATGCGGGCCTGGGCCGCGTTCCGGGACGAGACGGGGCTGCCGATCCTGGTCGACGCCCATGGCGCATTCGACGTGATCATTGAAGCCCCCGTTCCGGTGTTGGTGGGGCTGCCCGGCGGGCAGGGGGTGTTCCTAGCCTGTGAGGACGCTGTTCCGGTCAACGCGGTCGAAGCCGCACCGTTTACCGGCGACGACGGTCTCGCCGCCTGGCCGGGCCTTCGCCAGCGGCTTTGCGGCGTGGCTCAACAGCTACGCGTGCTGCTGCTGGACAGCGGGGTCGGCTTCCAGCCTGGCTGGGGCATGAGCTGGATATCTCCCGTCTGCGCGCTCAGCCTGCCGACCGACGACGCGGGGGCTGTGGCCTGGAAGCTCCAGGCGGCCGGCGTGCCCGCCAGTTGCGCGGTCCGGGATCGCACGCTCGCCACCGACGAAACCCCCAACGCCGATCACCTGGCGGCCTCGACGGTGGTTGTGAACCTGGATCCCGGTCTCGACATCGAGGGCCTCGACCGCCTTTGCGATGCTCTGCGCGAGGCGGTGGTCTGAGCGGTCGACTTGGCCTAATCATCGGCTGACAGCTCAAGCCGAAGGGTTCGATGGCCGAAGAATTCCAATGCGCCACATGCGGTCAGCGGCATGAGGGTCTGTCCCGAGACTGGGGCTTTTCCCTGCCGGACGAGGTTTTTGCTCTGCCCGATGCCGAAATGGACGCGGAGGTCCGCCATGATGATGACCTCTGTCAGTGGGGCGATCGCTACTTCATCCGCTGCATCCTTCCGGTGCCGCTGAAGGGCGAGGACGACTACTTCGGCTGGGGCGCATGGGCCGAGGTCGAGGCTGATGTGTTCCAGCGCTACCTTGAGCTCTACGAGGAAGACGGCCGCGAGGAGCCGCCGTATCCGGCCAAGCTGGCCAACAAGCTCGCCGCCTATCCGGGAACGACCCTGGGCACGCGCCTGCTGATCCAGTTTCAGGCCCCGGACGAGCGGCCAACCTTGCTGCTGCTCGAGGGCGACAAGAGCCGGTTAGCTGACGAGCAACGCAGTGGCATTGACGCCGCCCGGCATCACGAGATCGTCGATGTCTGCGGGGCCTAAAGCCAGCTCGCCTTCTTGAACCGCCGGTACAGCAGGCCGCAGACCAAGACGATCCCGCCGATCACGGCCGGGTAGCCATAGGCCCACTTCAGCTCGGGCATGTGCTCGAAGTTCATGCCGTAGATCCCGGCGATCGCCGTCGGCACCGCCAGGATCGCGGCCCAGGCAGCCAGTTGGCGGGTGATCACGCCCTGGCGTTGCTGCTCCAGCAGACTGGCGATTTCGAACACCGAGGTCAGAACTTCACGCAGGCCGTCGACCAGGATCTCGGTGCGCTGGATATGGTCACGCACGTCGCGGAAATAGGCGCGGACCTCGGTGTCGATGCACGGCAGGTCGTGATGCTCAAGCGCGCTCGCGACCTGAGCCATCGGCCCCAGCAGCTTCTTGAACTTCATCAGGGTGCGGCGGAGATTGAAGATCCGAGCGATCTCGGCGCGGGTCAGAAAGGCGTCCAGCGCCCTTCGCTCGAAGGTCTGAAGGTCTTCCTCGATCTGGTCGACGATCGGCATGTAGCCGTCGACGATGAAGTCCAGCACCGCGTGCAGCACATAGTCGACCCCATGCGCCAGAAGACCGGGGGCAGCTTCAAGCTGGGCGCGAAGCGTCGTGTGCGCCCTCGCAGACCCGTGGCGCACGGTGATCAGATGCTGGCGGCCCACGAAGAAGTCGGTCTCGCCGTACCCAATGTGATCGCCCTCCAGATGGGCGGTTTTGGCGACCACAAACAGCTGATCGCCATAGACGTCGACCTTGGGCGTCTGGCGGGCGTTCAGCGCATCCTCGACCGCCAGAGGATGAAGGCGAAACACCGATTGCAAGGCGCGGAGTTCGGCCTCGTCGGGATCGACAATCCCGATCCAGATGAACTCGCCGTCGCGGGGTGTCAGGCCCGCTGGATCGTCAAGACTGAGCGACCGGACGGGTTGGCCGGCGACATAGGCCTGGGCGGCGACGACGGCCATGCGCTAGTGCGCCGCCGCGTAGGCCTCGACAGCCGCGATCCGCTCGGCCTTTTCGGCGTCGCTCAGGAACGAGCCGGCGAAGCTGTTCTTGGCCAAGGTGACGACATCGTCGCGCGTCAGGCCCACGGCGTCGGCGGTGGCCAGATAGTTCTCCAGCAGATAGCCGCCGAAATAGGCCGGATCGTCGGAGTTGACCGTCGCCTTCAGACCCAGGGCCAGCATGCGCTTCAGCGGATGGACGTCCAGGCTGGGCACGCCGCACAGCTTCAGGTTCGACAGGGGGCAGACGGTCAGGGTGATCCCGTCCTTGACGAGGCGAGCGGTGAGAGCCTCGTCCTCCAGCGCCCGGTTGCCATGGTCGATGCGGTCGACCTTTACGAGGTCGATCGCTTCCCAGACATAAGCCGGGGGGCCTTCCTCGCCGGCGTGGGCGACGACCTTCAAGCCGAGTTCCCGCGAGGCTTGCAGCACCCGGGCGAACTTGGCGGGCGGATGGCCGACTTCCGAGCTGTCCAGGCCCACGCCCGCCAGCTTGGAGAGCCAGGGCTTGGCCTGTTCCAGCGTCTCGAACGCGGCCTCTTCGGAGAGGTGGCGCAGGAAGCAGAGGATCAGTTTGGACGTCACGCCCAGGGTCTTCTCGGCCTCGTCCATGCCCGCGAGCAGGCCCTTCATCACCACATCGAAGGCGATGCCGCGATCGGTGTGGGTCTGGGGATCGAAGAAGATCTCGGCGTGCGTCCCGCCGTCGGCCGCGAGGCGCTTGAAATAGGCCAGGGCCAAGTCCTTGAAATCGGCTTCCGTGATCAACACCCCCGCACCCTGGTAATAGATGTCCAGGAAGTCCTGCAGGTTCGAGAAGGCGTAGGCCGCGCGGATCTCCTCGACCGAGGCAAAGGGCAGGGTGATCCCATTGCGCTTGGCCAGTTCGAACATCAGTTCAGGTTCGAGGCTGCCCTCGATGTGCATGTGCAATTCGGCCTTGGGCAGGCCACGAACGAAGTCAGCGAGGGCGGCATGGGTCATGGGGGAGTTATGGACTCGCTCACGACGCGGTCAAGCGCGGGGCCGCCGGCGGCGCTGAAGATCGAGCAACGATGCCTAGATCAGGCGGGTTCCGGCTTGCCTTCTTGTTGGGCCTAACCTCTCATGCGCTGAGCGAACCTTGTTCGTTTGGCGTCGGGGGGCGAATGCGTTACGGACTAATAGCACTTGGCTTGGCGTGCGCTTTGATGTTGAGCGCGCCGGCCTTGGCGGCCGATCCCATCATCGACATGCACGTGCATGCCCTCGCCGCCGACGAGCAGGGGCCGCCGCCCCTGGCGATGTGCACGCCGATCAATCCGATGCCGACCTGGGATCAGCGCGAGCCTTGGACCGCCGGCCTCGGCGCCATGTTCAAGTCGCCCAAGTGCGCCGATCCGATCTGGTCGCCGACCTCGGACGATGAGATCCGCGACAAGACTTTGGCGATCATGGCCAAGCGAAACATCATTGGTGTGGTGAGCGGCCCCTATAAGCGCGTCATGGCCTGGCGCGCCCTGGCGCCGGACCGGGTTCTGCCCGGCCTCATGCCCGCCAATGAAGAGCTGTCCAAGCCCAAGGTGCTTCTCGATGACTTCGGGAAGGCCAAGGCGGCGGGGCAACTGGCTGTGATCGGCGAGTTGGGCTTCCAGTATGACGGGATCGCGCCGAATGATCCCCGACTAGAGAACCTTTGGGCCGCCGCCGAGCAGGTGGACGTGCCCGTGGCCATCCATATCGGCCCAGGACCGCCCGGCGTCGCCTATCTGCCCGGCTCTGGGTACCGGGCGCGGCTCAGCAGCCCCTTGCTCCTGGAGGAGGTGCTGCTCAAGCATCCCAAGCTGCGGATAAACGTGATGCACGCGGGTTATCCGATGCTGGACGACACCCTGGCGCTGCTTTACGCCCATCCGCAAGTGTACGTGGATACCGGCGTCATCGTCTACACGCTGACCCGCCCCGCCTTTTACCGCTATATCCAGACCCTTGTGGACGCTGGCTTTGGCGAGCGGATCATGTTCGGTTCCGACCAGATGGTCTGGCCTGAGACGATCGAGCGGTCGATCGCGGTGATCGACGAGGCGCCGTTTCTCTCCGCCCAGCAAAAGCGCGACATCCTCTACAACAACGCTGCGCGGTTTTTGCGTCTGGATGAAGCGACGCAAGCCAAGCACCGGGCGATGTAATCACCCAAAAGGCCCCGGATCAGCCCGCCGCCACGCTCCAGCCTTTCGCGACAAGTCTTCCTTAGGCGCGCGCGTGACGACATACGCTCAGGCCTGGCCGCAGGAAGGGTTTTGGGGTTGCGCGCGGCGTGGTTTCGCCGGAAGCCATGGCCTCGTACTCGGGGAGGGCTCGTATGGACCGGAGAAGCTTCATCATCGCGGGCGCCGCCTTCGTCGCGACGCCCGCCGCGGCCGCCGGCGGTCTCGTGATCCCTGTGTCCTCGACCGACAGCGAGCTGCGAGGGCTTTCTCCAACCAGCGGCAAGGCCTTCTGGGCGTCCGGCTCAAAGGGCTGGGTCGTGAGGGGCCAGGGGCAGAGACAGGACGCTTTCCGGATCGTCGGCGCAGAGGCGCTCGACTTCCGGGGGCTGCACGCCTTCGACGATCACCACGTCCTGGCTATGAGCGCTGGGCCGGGCGAGGCCTCGCAGCTCTGGCGCACCCGGGATGGCGGCAAGACCTGGACGCGGATCGCGGCCAACCAGGATCCCGAAGGCTTCTGGGACTCGATCGCCTTTATCGACGACAAGCGCGGCTACATCCTGGGAGACCCGACACAGGGCCGTTTCACCGTGCTCTACACGGAAGACGCGGGCCAGACCTGGGCGCGGCTGAAGCCCGAGGGCGTTCCGCTGGCCGTGGCGAACGAGGGCGCCTTCGCCGCCAGCAACGGCTGTGTCGCGATCGGTCGCCGAGGGCAGGTCGCCTTCTGCACGGGCGGCGCGGGCAAGGCGCGGGTCTATCTGTCGCGCGGCGGCGGTGGGGTCTTCGTGGCGATGGAGACGCCGATCTTGGCCGATGCGCCGTCGAAGGGGGCCTTCGCTGTCACCTTCGCCAAGGACGGGGCGCTGTGGGTTTGCGGGGGCGACTATAAGAGCCCGCAAGGCAAGGGCGTGAACCTAGCGCGTCTGGCGCCTGGCGCCCTGGCGTTCGAGCCGGTCGCTGCGCCCGCCGGCTACCTGTCCGGGATTTCGGCGAAGGGCGGGACGGTGGTCGCCACCGGTCTGGCCGGAACCATCGTCAGCCGGGACGGTGGCGCGTTCGAGCGCGTCTCTGCGGCGCCAATGAATAGCGTGCGTCTGACGTCGAAAAAGTCCGCGGTGCTCTGTGGACCCAAAGGGACAATAGGTTTCTGGAAAGCCTAGAACCGGAGGCGGAACCCGCGTCCGTCGCTTGCGTTCATCCCCCATGCTCAAGCTCGCTGGTGTCCTTCTCGCCCTCATGATCCTGTTCGGGGTCCTCGGCTTCGTCGTGGACGTGGCGGGTGCGATCACCAAGGTCGCCTTCTTCGTCTGCTTGATCGGCCTGGGCGTCTCGCTGGCCGCGAAGGCCCTGCGCAAGGGCTGATCGCGGCATTTACGCCGCGTTACGAATCCCCCTTTCCTTCCTCATCCTGTTCCCCTATATCCCCGCGTTCACGATTACATCGGCGGAGCGCCTACGCGCGTCCGTATTACGCCCCGAGGCGCGGTCAGCCGCCCTCCGACCAGCGCGAAGGGGCGCCCGTCAGGCTTCCGATCCCGGTCGCCCGACAGGGGAATTCCAGCGTCCGCGGCTCTCCGACCAGGAGAGCGGCGAGGGTGGACGCAGCGGATATTCGAATTCACGCGCGGACTCCGTCCGCGCCGCAGGGAAACAACATGGCGCAATCCTTCACCGGCAAGAAGCGGATCCGGAAGTCGTTCGGCCGCATTCCCGAGGCTGTGCAGATGCCGAACCTCATCGAGGTTCAGCGCTCCTCCTACGAGCAGTTCCTTCAGCGCGAGACCCGTCCGGGCCTGCGTCGCGACGAAGGCGTCGAGGCGGTCTTCAAGTCGGTGTTCCCGATCAAGGACTTCAACGAGCGCGCCGTGCTCGAGTACGTCTCTTACGAGTTCGAAGAGCCCAAGTACGACGTTGAAGAGTGCATTCAGCGCGACATGACCTTCGCCGCGCCGCTGAAGGTCAAGCTGCGCCTGATCGTGTTCGAAACCGAAGAAGAAACCGGCGCCCGCTCGGTCAAGGACATCAAGGAGCAGGACGTCTACATGGGCGACATCCCGCTCATGA
>OFDC01000625.1_pt1 | contig 24760 bp, 28 predicted proteins | sample 1520941 | NCBI WGS metagenome assembly OFDC01 (sample SAMEA94258168, study PRJEB24077) | hot springs metagenome | biome: Aquatic biome; feature: Water | place: India | collected 2012-12-06 | depth 5 m | reverse complement strand
CAAAGCCCAACTGGGTCTCGATGATCTTGGCGCTCTTGGCGATGGCGGCGATCTTTTGCAGCCGCTCGTCGGGCACCGCGACCTGGCCGACATTGGGTTCGATGGTGCAGAACGGGTAATTCGCCGCCTGCGCCGCCTGCGTCTCGGTGAGCGCATTGAACAAGGTCGACTTGCCTACATTGGGCAGGCCGACAATCCCGCAACGGAAACCCATAACTTAATCCTCGGTCTTGCCGTCGATGCGCCAAGGGGGAAAGCGGCGGAAGGCGCCGGCGCTGAACAGGCAGATTTCATTGCCTGCCGGATCGTGCAGCCGGGCCTCGCGCCAGCCCCAGGTCTCATCGACGGGATCTGATGTGAAACGCAGGCCCGCGCTCTTGAGGATTGCCACAGTCTGGTCAAGCTGTTCGATCTCAAAATAAACCACCGTCGTGGGCGCGGCGACCTGATCGGCGTGGTGGATCGAGAAGGTTTCGCCACTCGGCGTCTCGAACCGAGCGTAGCGCGGGGGTGCGTCAACGATCTGGGTCAGGCCCAGCGCAGTGTAGAACGCGACCGAGGCGGCATAATCGGTGCAGCCGACGGTGACCTGATTGAGCCGCATCAGCGTTGATGCACGCTGCGCACGAGCGGGCCGACCAGCGGCGATCCGCCGAGCCATGCGGTTTGCACTTCGGCGGTTACGGCGTTGATCGGCTCTTGCGGCTTGCTGCCGGTCGCGACCGGCAGGCGCAGCGGGCGGGTGCCGGGTGCTTGCGCGATCAGGCTGGCTATGGTGCGGGCGACGTCCATCGGATCATTGCTGCGGCCCGACCCGTCTTCGGTCCCCATGCGGGCAACCTGCTGCGGGTAGCCATCGGTGTGGTTCGTCTCAGCGCGCTCCTTCAGCGCGGCGGAATAGACGTTGCGGTTGACCCAGACCTTGTTGGGATAACCGCCGGGCTCGATAATGCTGACATCGATACCGTGCGGCACCAGCTCATAGGCGAGTTGCTCGCTCATCGCCTCAAGCGCGAACTTGGTGGCAGAATAATGCCCTGAATAGGGCGCGATGACGCGACCCAACTGGCTCGAGATCTGGATGATAAGCCCGCCGCCCTTCTTGCGCATCCCCGGCAGCACCGCGCGGGCCATGCGGTGGGGGCCGAAGACATTGGTCTCGAACATCAGGCGGGTCGCCTCCATGTCCTGCACCTCAACCGGCGAGGTAATGCCGATCCCGGCGTTGTTGACGAGCACATCGATAGGGCCGCCATTGATCTGCTCGGCCGCGGCGACCCCGGCGCTGCATAGCTCGTCCGACGTCACGTCGATGCCGATGATGTGGATGTCGAGCTTGTCCTTGGCCGCTATCTCAAGCAGCGCGGTGGCCTCGGGGCGGGGCAGGCCGCGCATTGTGGCAAACACCTTGGCCCCCAGCCGGGCGAGCAGTTCGGCCGAAAGCCGTCCGAAGCCGGAGGAGCAGCCGGTTATGAGCACGCTTTTGCCCTTGAGGCTGACCTGCGGGTCGTAAACCGGCACGGCAGCGCCGGCGCGGACACTGGCAGCGAGCGAAGCCGTGGCGGCGGCTCCGGCGAGGAGCGTGCGGCGGTCGAGGCTCATGAAGGCATTCCTTGGCTGAAACGGTTCAGCCAAGCCTATTGGCTTTGCGCCATTGTGCAAGCATCTGCGGCGAGGTGAGGCGGATCACCTTGTCGGCATAGGGGGCAATATGGGCCTCGGTGCGCACCCGCGGGCCGGTGTTCCAGTTCATCACATACCAGAAGAACGCTGCATCGAACCGCTCGGGGCAGCCTTCGGGCATGTCGGGGCGCGATTGGCCGCGGTGGGTGACGATGCGGCGGATCAGCCGCCACAGGCACAGGCGGATCGGGAAATCGAGATAGATCACCGTGTCCGCCCGTTCGAGGCGTGGGCCAAGGGTGCTGCCGTAATTGCCTTCGATCAGCCATTTGTCCTTCGTGACGGCCTCCGCGAGGCGGGCGTGAAGTTCAGCCTTTTCGGTCTCGACCCAGCCCGCCTGCCAGCCAAGCTGATCCATGTGGACCAGCGGCAGTCCAAGCAGGGGCGCGAGTTCGCGGGCGAGGGTGCTCTTGCCCGAACCGCAGGGGCCGATGATCAGGACGCGTTCCAAGGATCAGCCCTGCTGCCTAAGCGCCACATCATTCATGAAGCGCACGTCATCGCCCTTCGCCAGCCATTCGGCTTCTGCACCAATAGCACCGAGCATCGCAGCCAGATCGTCCTGTTCGTCTTTGGCGAAATTGCCGAGCACGTGGCCCGTCACGCGGTCCTTGTGCCCCGGATGGCCGATGCCGAGGCGGATGCGGCGGAATTCGGCCCCGAGATGCTGGTCGATTGAGCGCAGACCATTATGCCCCGCATGGCCGCCGCCCTGCTTCACTTTGACTTTGAAGGGGGCAAGGTCGAGCTCGTCATGGAACACGGTCAGCGCGTCGGTGCCGAGCTTGTAGAAGCGCAGCGCCTCGCCGACGCTGCGGCCGCTTTCGTTCATGAAGGTCGCAGGCTTGAGCAGAAGCACCTTGTGGCTGCCGATGCGTCCTTCCTGGACCCAGCCCTGAAACTTGGCCTGCACCGGGCCGAACCCATGCATATCGGCAATCACGTCCAGCGCCATGAAGCCGACATTGTGCCGGTGGAGCGCATAGCGCGGTCCGGGATTTCCAAGGCCGACCCAGATCTGCATGGGGTGTTCCTAACGATGCCTGACACAAAACGAAACGCCGGACTTCCCGCGAAGGAAGCCCGGCGTTCAGAAGCCAAAAGCGGCGATCGGGCCTGATTACCCGTTGTTGGTATCGCCTTCGCTGCTCTTGAGGCCCGAAGGAGCGACGAGCGTAGCAATGGTGAAGTCGCGATCGGTGATCACGCTCTTCACGCCAGCGGGCAGCGCGACTTCGCTGATGTGGATCGCATCGCCGATTTCCTTGCCAGTGACATCGATCCGGATATCGTCAGGGATCTCGGCATTCGGGCACAGCAGCTCAAGCTCATGACGTACGATGTTGAGCACGCCGCCCTTCTTGAGGCCGGGCGAAGCGGCTTCGTTGATGAATACCACCGGCACCAGCACTTCGACCATGCTGTCGCCGGTCATGCGCAGGAAATCGACATGGGTCGGGCGGTCGGTCACCGGGTGGAACGCAACATCCTTGGGCAGAGTGCGAATGGTCTGGCCACCGATCTCAATGTTGACGATCGAGTTCATGAAGTGACCGGTCATCAGCTGACGGATCAGTTCCTTTTGCTCGACATGGATCAGGGTGGGTTCTTCCTTGCCGCCATAAATGACAGCAGGCGTCCGACCATCGCGGCGAAGTGCTCGGGAGGCTCCCTTGCCAGCCCGTTCGCGCGCTTCGGCCGGCAGGTTCAGAGCTTCGCTCATAATCGTGCCTTTCGAATGCGTGTTGAGAGATATACATCCAGCGCACCGCCTCCAGGGATGACCGGAGCGCCGAAGCGCGGGCCCTTAGAGAGAGATCGCCGGTTTGGCAACCGCTTTAGGGCACGTCTGCCTGAATACGCCGGACGCGATAGCCCTCAGCCTCGAGCAACGCCGTAAGCCCGTCGGGCCCGACCAGATGGGCAGCTCCCACCGCGATCAGCGGGCGCGGGGCCTGTTCCAGCATGGGGACGAGCGCCTCAGCCCAGCGCCGGTTGCGGCCCGTCAGCAGCGCCGCGCGCAAGGCTGGGTCGGCGAGAAAGCCTTCATGGGTCGATTGTTCGATCATGGCCGCATCCCCGACAAGCCAAGCGCGTTGCAGCCGTGCAGGGTCTTTGCGCACCCGCTCGCTGTCGCGCACTACCGCCGCGAGCATGAATCGCTGCTGGGCCTCAGGCAAGCGGTCGAAGATTGACAACTGGCCGCGCAGGCCCTCAAGCTCGCGGACCGACCGCCCCGTAAAGGCATCGATTAGAGCACGATCGACACCATTGGCGGGATCGGCCGTGGCATCGACGCGGGCGAGTGCGATGGCTACGGCCCAGGTTTCCTCGGAGGCAAAATCATCGGCATCGAGCCCGGCGCGCTCCAGCACACCGGCCAGCTTCGGCCGCAATTCGGGTGACACGCGCGCGGTGAGCGGTGGCAGTCCCGGGCTCTGAGCAAGGCTCTTGAAGATCGATGGGCCATCGTCTCGGCCTTTGGGCGCGCCGATCTCCACAACCAGAAGATCGGCCGTGTCGATCAAGTGGCCGATCTCGGGTGTGCGCCAGTCGGTGCCATCGGGGAGGGCATGGATGGTGCCGAACATCCAGCCCTCCACGGTGCCATCAGCACTGGCGATTTCATAGAGCAGGGGGTTGGGGGGAGGCCCATCTGCCACCTCCTTGCCGGGCGCATCGCTGCAACTGGCAAGGGCAAGGATGGCGAGGGGGGCGAGCACGACCAGCGCAGCGCGGCGCAACGCCTTGCCCCATTCGCCCCCCATGGATGCTGTCATCGCACCCAAGCCCGGATCACTTGACCCGGCTCGTGGTGATGCCCTTCTGCGCGAGCAGGTCTTGCACGCTCTTGGGCCCGGCGAGGTGACCGGCGCCAACCGCGATGAACACTGTGCCGGGGGTGTCGAGGCGGGTGTCGATCCAATCTGCCCAGTTGGCATTGCGGCTGTAGAGCAGCGCTTCGGCCACCGCCGGATCGGTCATGCCTTCGTTCATGACGGCAGCCAGCGCATCCGCATCGCCCTTGACCCATTCTGCAACCATCCGATCCAACATGGGCTTCAATTCATCGATCCCGGTGGCAGCTTCCATCATGAACGCGATCTGCGCTTCCTGGGTCATGTTATCGAAGATGCCGAGCTGGAATTCGAGGGTCTCGAGTGAGCCCTTGGGCTTTTCGGGGACTTTGGAGAGCAGCACCTTTTCCACCCCGCTTGCTGGGTCGTAGCCCTGCTGCATCAGCGGAAGGATCGAGAGCGTGAGGCCCGCCAGCCATGGCTTGAACGGATCGAAGGCCTCTGCCGGGGCGCCGATCTTGGCCATGGCCGCGCCATAGGTGGCGGTCTGCTCAGCGGTCAGCAGCGAACGCAGCGTGGTGCCAGCAGGCAGCAGGCCTTTCGACATGGTGAGCTGTTGCCCCTGGGCCTCGCTCGCCGCGTCCATCGGAATTTCGGTGACGATCGTGTCTGATCCGGTCAGCGCGGTCGCGATGGTCTCGTCGTACCACTCGATCCCCTTGGGCAGCACATGGACCGTGCCGAACAGGTAGATCGTGGTGTCCTCGTCCGCGACCTTCCACAATGCCGGGCCCTTGGCGGTGGCGGCGGTGGTGGTGGCGGCGGCGCTGGTGGCAGCCTGGTTATCGGCCAGAGCCGGGTGCGCGGCAAACAGCGCAAAGGGAGCGGCAGTCAGGGCAAGCAGATTGGCAAGTTTCATCGGGGGTTCCTTTCAAGGTTGGTGGGTAGAACGTTCTGGAATTGAACGGGGAATGAAATCTCTCCTGACCAAGGTCAGAAATAGCGTCGATAAAGCCAGACAACGGTCAGCACAGCGAGCACGATCAGCCACACGATCATCGGGTCCTGCGCGGGCAGCCAGCCCGCGCGGGTGGCAATCCACCATGTCGGCGCGCCGATAAGATAGAAGTGGGCGCCGATCACGCTGGCTTCGGCATAGGTAGCTTTCTCGTGCTCATCTATCGTCCACCACCACAACCAGGTCAGCAGCGGCGTCAGCAGCGACCAGCCGACAATCGCCACAACTGCTGTCAGGTTGCTGATGGGACCGTTTGAAAACAGAGACGCCGAAGCGCTGTCGTTGCTGATGGCAAAGGCGAAACCCAGGAAGACACCCAGCCCACACATGGCATAAGTGAGCCGCGTCGCCCTGCGGGTGCTCCTCGCCACCGGCTCGCCCGATGCGCTCGGCCAGAACCGCCACATGCCGTAGGCCACCAGCGCGAAAAGACCGACGACACTACCGAGGATCACGACATCGGCCAGGTCGACTGCGGCACGCTTGATCACGACGCTTCCGTAGCCCGCGAAGACCCCAGCGAGGAAAATCAGCGCAACCCCGCCGAGCGTGCCGATCAACATGCGCAACAGGAGTACATTGCGGTCGGACCTGGCAGTCGTTTCTTCAATCATGTCAGGCTTCGTCATGGAAAATTTCCTCGATTGTCATCTCGAACAGCCGCGCGATGCGGAAGGCGAGGGGGAGGGACGGGTCGTGCTTGCCGGTTTCGATGGCGTTGACCGCCTGCCGCGACACATCGAGATGCACCGCGAGATCGGCCTGACTCCAGTTGCGCTCGGCGCGCAGCACTTTGAGGCGGTTTTTCATGGATTTGCGCCTCCGCGCCACCGGCTCGCTGCCAAAGCGACATGGAAAACCAAAGCAACGAGTGAGAGGCCCAAGGTCACATCAATCGCTGCCAAGAGTTCCAATGTCCTCAAAACAAGAAACACTCCAAGCATCATCAGCAATCCAGCTGCACCAAGCGCCCAGCGAGACGCCGTCCACAAATGAGCCTGAATGAATTCGTCATGGCTGTAGGCGAACGGGAGGAACGCGATTGACGCGGCAGCAAAAACGCCGAAGAGATTGGGTGCCATTGTATCCTGCGGCGCAAAAATCAGCCAGCACACATTGAGAAGCGAGGCCGGAAGCCCGATCCACAGCGTGGTGAAGTAGCGCGTCCTGTCATCTGACGAAACACGGCCGGGTCTGTAAGGCATCATCTGTCTCCCAGCAGGCGCTTGACGAACAGGCCGATGTAGAAGGCGACAATCGACAAGAGCAGGGCAACGTCACCAGGGATGCTGCGCTCAATCTCGCGATCTGCCAGACCTTCAATGAGCCCCTCGACAAAGGCGAGGCCGATGAAGTTGATCAGCAACGCGCCGAAAGCCACGCTGGCTCCGGCATTCCACAGGCGTTCGGTGTATTCATCAGCACGGCGGGTGAACAGCATCGCAAAACTGCCGATGATCAGCAGCACCGTGCCGCCCATTCTTAAGGCCACCGAGCCAGAGGGCGCTTCGGCACCGGCGATCACGATAAGGCCGGCAAGGCCCACCCAACTGGCGCCCATGAAAATGCTGGCGCGGTTCATTTTTCCTTTCGCCATGGCGTCAAAATCCCAAGGCGGTGGTCAGCTTGGCGAGCACATTTCCGATCGCAAAGCCGCTGAGGCCGAGCAGCACGTATGCCTGCCAACGCTTCATCGTAATCGTGCGGTCCATTACATCAGGCTCCTACTTCGATAGTGAGGGGGCGGAGGGGCCGGGCTAGCCCCTCCGCCTGCGGGGGACATCACGCGCCGGGAGTGGCTGCGGGCGATGCGGGGGTGGGGGCGCGCTCAGCGAACCGGACGGTCTCAGAGCGGGCATTGGCGATGGCGACGCGCACCGCCGGCGCGGTGGCGGCCAAAGCGCTGACACGGCAGTCGCGCTCGAGCCGGACCGAGGCGCTATCGCGTCCGCCGTTCTGGCACATCTGGCGCACCCGGGTGCGGACCCGCTCGTCAAGGCGAGAGACGCCCTCATTGGTGGTCAGGTCAAGATCGTCATGCGCTACCGAGGCATCGAATTCGGTCGTGTTTGCAGGCGAAGCATGCGCGACCGCGGGGGCCAGGATCAGGGCAGCAGCAAGAGCAAGGGGAAGGCGAAGGGTCATTGCGGTTCTCCTGGGGAGGAAGAGCGGGTGTCATCACAACCTTCCGGAATGTCAGGTTGCCCTGACTATATGTCGTGATTCGCTGACCATGTCAATACAACCTGACTTTGTGTCGTCAAAACGTGACCTGCACGCCTTCCGCCCTCGCCTTGCTGCAACGCGGCATTGACGCTTTCGGGGTGTTCGGCCATGGCGAGCCGCCATGAGTGCCCTCACCCAATTCACCCCCGCGCCGCGCGATCCTGCGCGCTCGTTTCAGGATATGATCCTGACCCTCCACGATTTTTGGAGCCATGAGGCGGGCTGCGTGATTCTCCAGCCCTATGACATGCGCATGGGCGCGGGCACGTTCCACACGGCCACCACTTTGCGCGCCCTCGGGCCGGAGCCGTGGAATGCGGCTTTCGTCCAACCCTGCCGCCGCCCGACCGACGGGCGCTATGGCGAGAACCCGAACCGGCTGCAGCACTATTACCAGTATCAGGTGATCCTGAAGCCCTCGCCGCCGGACATTCAGGAGCTCTATCTCAAGAGCCTCGCCGCGATCGGCATCGATCCGCTCGCGCACGACATCCGCTTTGTCGAGGACGACTGGGAAAGCCCAACGCTCGGTGCCTGGGGGCTGGGCTGGGAAGTGTGGTGCGACGGGATGGAGGTGACCCAGTTCACCTACTTCCAGCAGATGGGCGGCTTCGATTGCAAGCCGGTCGCGGGCGAACTCACCTACGGGCTCGAGCGTCTGGCGATGTATATTCAGGGCGTCGACAATGTCTACGACCTCGCGTTCAACACGGCGGGCGTGAGCTACGGCGATGTGTTCCTTGAGAACGAGCGCCAGATGTCGAAGTGGAATTTTGAGGTCGCCAATACCGACGCGCTGTTCGATCTCTTCGCCAAGGCCGAGGCTGAGTGCCGCAATGCACTTGGCGCAGGGGTTCCTATCGCCGCCTATGAACAGGCAGTCGAGGCAAGCCATGTCTTCAACCTGCTGCAGGCGCGCGGGGTGATCAGCGTGCAGGAACGTGCCAGCTACATGGGCCGCGTGCGTGACCTCGCGCGCTCGTCGTGCGAGGCCTATGCCGAGAAGATGACACCCGAGTGGCAGGCCAAATACCCCGGATGGAGCCTCGTCTGATGGCTGACTTCCTGTTCGAACTGCGCTGCGAGGAAATCCCCGCCCGGATGCAGCCCAAGGCCAAGGAAGATCTGGCGCGGCTGTTCGCAGATGCGTTGGACAAGGCCGGACTGGCGGCTGCCACACTCGAAACCTTCGCCACCCCGCGCCGACTGGCCTTGATTGCCAAGGAATTGCCGCTGGCGACCATGGCTGTTAGTGAGGAGACCAAGGGACCGAAGGTCGGAGCGCCGCCGCAGGCGCTCGAAGGCTTCCTGCGCAAGGTCGGCCTGAGCGAGGACCAGCTGGTCGAGCGCGATGGCGCGTACTTCGCCGTGGTCGAGAAGCCGGGGCGCGACACCGCCGAGGTTCTCGCCGAGGCCATTCCGGCGATCATCCGCGCCTTTCCTTGGCCCAAATCGATGCGCTGGGGCGCCGCTTCGCTCAGCACCGGATCGCTGCGCTGGGTGCGTCCGCTGTCGGGCATCATCGCCTTGCTGGACGACGCGGTGGTCCCTTGCGAGATTGACGGCATCGTCAGCGGGCGCACGACCGAGGGGCACCGCTTCCACCATTCCGGCCCGGTCGAAATTGCCGATGCCGGGAGCTATATCGAAACTCTGCGCGCTGCGCATGTGGTCGTCCACTTCTCCGAGCGCTGCAAGCTGATCCGCGAAGGCGCCGCCAAGGGTGCGGCTGAGGCGGGCCTCACGCTGGTCGAAGACGAAGGCCTGGTTATCGAGAACGCCGGGCTGACCGAATGGCCGGTCCCGCTGCTCGGCCGTTTCGACGAGGCGTTCCTCGAGGTCCCGCCTGAGGTGATCCAGCTCACCGCGCGGGTGAACCAGAAGTATTTCGTTTGCCAAGACAGCGCGGGCAAGCTCGCCAACGCTTTCATCTGCACCGCCAATATCGAGGCGATCGACCCGGCGGTGGTGATCGACGGCAACCGCAAGGTCCTCGCCGCCCGCCTCTCCGACGCGCGGTTTTTCTGGGAGCAGGACCAGAAGACCCCGCTTGTCGTCCATGCCGAGAAGCTGTCGCGGATTACCTTCCACGAGAAGCTGGGCACGGTCGCCGACAAGGTCGAGCGCGTGGCGAAGCTCGCGCGGTGGTTGTGCGAAGAGGGGATTGTCACATCTTCTCCCTTCCCCGCGGGGGAAGGGCCGCGGATGGGGGGTGCCACGCCCGATCCGTCGAGCACCCATCCCCAACCCCTTCCCTCAAGGGAAGGGGCTTCACTGGCCGACCTCGCCGAACAGGCCGCGCGGCTGTGCAAGGCCGATCTCGTCACCGAGATGGTCGGCGAATTCCCCGAATTGCAGGGCCTGATGGGCGGATACTACGCTGCGAAGGAAGGCTTGGCCGTTGAGGTCGCCGAAGCGATCCGCGATCACTATAAGCCGGTCGGGCAAGGCGATGACGTGCCGACGGCTCCGGTGACGGTCGCGGTGTCGCTGGCCGATAAGTTGGATACCTTGACCGGCTTCTTCTATATCCGTGAGGCTCCGACCGGATCTAAAGATCCATTTGCCTTAAGGCGAGCTGCGCTAGCAGTTCTCAGAATTATCGAAACGAATAGGCTCAGAGTTTCGTTGAACCTTCTCGTTGGGGTTCCGATACACTGGCACGTAGTGCTATCTGCTGAAAGGCAGCTGCAAAAAGAAAGGACTCGGCTGGCGAAGACAACTTCTGAAGTTCCGATGCTGAGAAGCGAACTAAAATCAGGCCTTGATTCTGCTCAGACCTTCGCAGCCGATTTCTCACGTTTTCTGCGTTCTTTCGATGAAGATTCTGTCGGTAGGCTCTACAAGACGGCAGTAAAGCCGATTATGGAGCAGCTTGTACTGTTCCTTATCGACCGCCTCAAAGTCCAGCAACGCGAAGCGGGCGTCCGTCACGACCTGATCGACGCTGTGTTCGCGCTTGGCGGGGAGGATGATCTTGTCCGTCTGCTCGCGCGCGTTCACGCGTTGCAGGCCTTCGTCACCACCGAGGATGGCACTAACCTCCTTGCAGGCTACAAGCGCGCGGCGAATATCCTCAAGAAGGAAAACTACCCCGTCACCCCGGCGCAGGCCGGGGCCCACAGCGATGGTGCGGAACTGGGTTCCGGCCTTCGCCGGAATGACGATGGTGCGCCCACCCTTTCCTACACCCCCGATCCGGCCGAAAAGGCGCTGATCGACGCGCTTGCCGATGCCGCCCCCCGCGCTGCCGCGGCGGTGGAGGCTGAGCGGTTCGCCGATGCGATGGCTGCGCTTGCCACCTTGCGCGCGCCCATCGACCGGTTCTTTGAAGAGGTGACCGTCAACGACGCGGATGCGGACAAGCGCTCCGCACGCCTTGCGCTGCTGGCGCGTTTCCGTGATGCGGTGCACCGGGTCGCGGATTTCAGCCGGATCGAGGGATGAAAGCCCCCTGTCCCCTGTCCGTCCGCTATGTAAAAGCGAGCGAATTCAGAGGGAAGGGACATGTTTCGAGGCGGACACGGTGTCCGCTTTGTCCGCCTAAACACACCGCGTGGGAACTGCCATGACATTGAAGACGGTCTATGTATTCGGAGGCAAAGCCGATCACTCCGATCCGCGTCAGAAGGACAAGACCGTCGCCGGAGGCAAGGGCGCGAACCTCGCGGAAATGGCCAGCATCGGCCTGCCGGTTCCCCCGGGCTTCACCATCACCACTGAAGAATGCGTGGCTTATCTGCGCGATGGCGCGGATTTCTCTGATGGCTTGCGAAGTGCAGTGGCCGAGGCCTTGGCCCATGTCGAGGCGACCGTGGGCAAGCGGTTCGGCGATGCGGCGGACCCGCTGCTGGTCTCGGTCCGCTCCGGCGCGCGGGTGTCGATGCCGGGGATGATGGACACGGTGCTCAACCTCGGGCTGAATGATGCGACCGTGCAGGGCCTCGCGGCATCCTCCGGCGATGCACGCTTTGCCTGGGACAGCTACCGCCGCTTCATCCAGATGTATTCTGACGTGGTGCTTGGCCTCGATCACGGCCTGTTTGAAGAAGCTTTGGAGATCGCCAAGGAAGACAAGGGCTTCTACAGCGATACCGAGATGGAGTCTGAGGATTGGCAGGCGCTCGTCGGCGAGTTCAAGCAGATTGTTGCGGATGAGCTCGGCCGGGACTTCCCGCAGGATGTCCACGAGCAGCTATGGGGCGCGATCCGGGCTGTGTTCGACAGTTGGGACAGCGACCGCGCCAAGGTCTATCGCCGCCTCAACGACATTCCGAGCGACTGGGGCACTGCGGTGAACGTGCAGGCGATGGTGTTCGGCAACATGGGCGAAACCAGCGCTACCGGAGTTGCCTTTACCCGCGATCCCGCCACAGGGACGCGGGCGTACTACGGCGAATACCTGATCAACGCTCAAGGCGAAGACGTGGTCGCGGGGATCCGCACGCCGCAATACCTCACCAAGGCGGCGCGCGAGGCGGCGGGGGCCAAGCCGCTGTCGATGGAAGAGGCTTTGCCCGAGGCTTACGCGGAACTCGCCCGCGTGTTCGACCTGCTGGAACTTCACTACAAGGACATGCAGGATATTGAATTCACGGTGGAACGCGGTACGCTGTGGATGCTCCAGACCCGTTCGGGCAAGCGCACCGCCAAGGCCGCGCTCAAGATGGCGGTCGATATGGTCGCCGAGGGCCTGATCGACGAACGCGAGGCCGTGCGGCGCGTTGATCCCATGGCGCTGGATCAGCTTCTCCACCCGACACTCGATCCCAAGGCCGAGCGCCATGTGCTGACCTCGGGCCTGCCTGCCTCACCGGGTGCGGCAGCGGGCCGGATCGTTCTCGATGCCGACACCGCCGAGCAGTGGGCCGGGCGCGGCGAGAAGGTCATTCTGGTGCGGGTCGAAACCTCGCCAGAGGACATTCACGGTATGCACGCGGCCCAAGGCATCCTGACCGCGCGCGGCGGGATGACCAGCCACGCAGCGGTGGTGGCGCGCGGAATGGGGCGGCCTTGCGTGTCGGGCGCAGGCGCTGTGTCGATTGATCGCACCTCGCGCACGCTGCGGATCGGTTCGACCGAGCTTAAGGAAGGCGATGCGATCACGCTCGACGGCGCGACGGGGCAAGTGATGCTCGGCATTGTCCCCACGGTTGAACCGGAGCTTGCGGGCGATTTTGGTGTGCTGATGGTGTGGGCCGACAAGCTACGCCGGATGAAGGTGCGCACCAATGCCGAAACACCGGATGACTGTCGCATGGCGCGGCAATTCGGCGCCGAAGGCATCGGGCTGTGCCGCACCGAACACATGTTCTTCGAAGCCTCGCGCATCTCGCTGGTGCGCCAGATGATCCTTGCGGATGACGAGGCCGGCCGACGCCGTGCGCTCGAAAAGCTGCTGCCTGAACAGCGCGCTGATTTCACCGCGATCTTCGAGGTAATGGCGGGCATGCCCTGCACAATCCGCCTTCTTGATCCGCCGCTCCACGAATTCCTGCCGCATGCCGATGAGGAATTTGCCGAGCTGGCCGATGCCACCGGTCTGGGGGTGGATCACCTGAAGCGCCGGGCAGGCGAGCTCCACGAATTCAACCCGATGCTCGGCCACCGCGGTTGCCGTTTGGGGATCACCTATCCCGAAATCTACGAAATGCAGGCCCGCGCGATCTTTGAGGCGGTGTGCGCGGTAAAGGCATCGTCGGGCGAGGCACCGCTGCCCGAAATCATGATCCCGCTGGTCGCTACCAAGCGCGAGCTGGCGATCCTTCGCGCGCTCGTCGACCGGGTGGCTGAAGCGGTGTTCGCCGAACAGGGCACGCGGGTCGATTATCTGGTTGGCACCATGATCGAACTGCCGCGTGCAGCGCTTATGGCAGGGGAGATCGCCGAAGAGGGTGAATTCTTCAGCTTCGGCACCAATGACCTGACGCAGACGACGCTGGGCGTGTCACGCGACGATGCGGCGCGGTTCCTGTCGGTCTATGTCGACAAGGGCATTTTCCCGCGCGATCCCTTTGTGAGCCTCGATATCGAGGGCGTCGGGCAGCTGGTCGAACTGGCGGCGGAGCGGGGAAGGGCGACCCGGCCTGCGATCAAGCTTGGCATCTGCGGCGAGCATGGCGGTGATCCGGCGAGCATCGCCTTTTGCGAAAGCGTGGGCCTCGATTACGTCAGCGCCTCGCCCTATCGGGTGCCGATTGCGCGGCTTGCAGCAGCGCAAGCGGCGCTCAAGCAGGCTTAGGTTCCAGCGAGGGATCGCCGCCCGGTTAGGGTGACGATTTCGAAGGTCTCCGGCGTCTTTCCATCGGCATCGGCGCGGGCGGCAAAGGCGTTGCGGGAGCGGGCGACGGCAGCCTTGCCCAGTGGCGCAGCTGGTCGTGCCAGCGCATTGGTGAGACCCTGATCCCGCAGGTCCGCCACCAAGCGGTCAAAGTTGTCATAGCGCGCTGTCAAAACATGGCTGTCCACGACGGGGTCTTTCCATCCGGCGCGCTGGAGCAGTTGCGGCGCGGCGCGCGGATCGACCAATGGGTGAAGGCGGGCGGCGGGCCGTTCGGGTTCGGCAGCCATCATCACGGCGCGCAGCGCGGACAAGCTTTGCCCGCCGATGAAGCTGGCAATCGTTAGCCCACCTGGCACCAGCGCGCCGCGCAGGTGTATCAGCGCCCCGGGCAGATCATTGACGGCGTCAAGTTGGCCCACCACGCCGATGAAATCGTAGGGCCCGCCGGGGAGGGGAAGTGAAGGATCGGCGGCCTCAGCCAGTGTCAAAATTGCCGTGCCTTGACCAAGATAGTCCGCCAAGCGAGCAGGGCACGGGCCAATAACCAATGAATGGGTGGGTTCGAGACGAACGAAGCTCAGCCGCTCGATCATGTCCTCGGCAATCTCGTTGAGCAGAAAGGTTGCCGCATCAGCGCGATTTTGTTGCCGCGCCGCCGCACGGGCGAGGCGGGCAAGGCGGCGGTGCTCGGCAAAGATCGTCGGCACGGGCGTTGGTGTCATGAAAGGCGCCCTGCCGTGCTTGCCAGCTGAGTGCAAGCCGTGCGACACCAGACGCTATGGCTGTGGTCGCCCATCTCGCCAGCGCTGTCGCTCCCGTGGTGGATATGATCTATCCGCCGCGTTGTCCCGCCTGCGGCGCGGGGATTGCGAGCCAGGATGGGCTGTGCGCGGCATGTTGGGCTTTGCTTGACGTTCCATCGTCCACTTTCGCTGACAGCGCTGGTGTGCCGGTTTTTGCTGCGACCTATTACAATGACACCTCGCGCAAGCTGGTGCTGGCTTACAAGCACGGCGGGCGGATCGCGCTTGCGCGGTTGCTGGCGCAACTGATCGCGGCACGATTGCCGGAGCGGTCCCCTAGCCAAGCGCCGCCGCTGCTCGTGCCGGTGCCGCTGCACCGCTGGCGCATTTGGCAGCGCGGGTTCAACCAGGCGGCGTTGCAGGCGCGCGAGTTGGCTCGGCTTGGCAAGGGCGAGGTGCTGGTCGACGGGCTGTGGCGGCCCAAGCGCACCCCCAACCTCGGCGGATTGGGGCGCGAGGCGCGCGAGGCGGCGCTGTCCGGAGCCATTGGCCTACGCCCCGGACGAGCGGCGCGAATCGCCGGGCGGGATGTCATTTTGATCGACGATGTATTCACCAGCGGCGCGACAAGCCGGGCCTGTATTGCTGCGCTAGAAGCAGCGCATCCAGCCAGCATCGCGATCGCCTGTTTTGCCAGGGTAGAAGAGGGCCATACGCAATCTATGCTCGGCTACAAAACATAACGCCCGAGGCCTTGCGAGCCTCGGGCGCCACGTGACGAAACGGTGAGGATCCGCTCGAGCGAGCCAGGATGGCCACCCCCTAACTTGGCCATCGGGATCCTGTCCCCTATCGTTCAACCGGCCGCGCTGGCACCCCGTTGCCAGTCTGCGGGCCGATCACCCCCTGAACGTGACGCCGGGCGGCGCTGCTGTTCAGTGAAGAACCCCTTGCAGAAGTTCTGACCTTCTTGTTCCACTGCGCGCATAAAGGCGGAAGACGGTTACTTCAATTGAGGCATTTTTTTCCGCGTCCTGTTGTGAACTTGCAACAATCATCGCATGAGCGGCGCGGCGGCGGCACGATCGGCAAACCTTGGCGGGTCGCGGGGAACAGATTTTTTCAAAGGAGTTTGCGCAGTGACCGACCGAGCCTTGACCACGGCGGAACGCGAATGCGGTGCCGTGTTCGCGCCAAAGTTCGATGCCAACGGATTGCTGACGGCGGTGGTGACGGATGCATCCTCGGGCAGGGTTCTGGTCGTGGCGCATATGAACGCCGAGGCACTCGAAGCGACTCTGGGTAGCGGGCGGGTGCATTTCTGGTCGCGGTCTCGCCAGTCGCTGTGGATGAAGGGCGAGACGTCAGGCCATGTGCTCGAGGTCGCAGCCATCATGGTTGATTGCGATCAGGATGCACTCGTGATCGAGGCGAGTCCCGCTGGTCCGACCTGCCACACGGGCGCGAATTCCTGCTTTTACCGTCGGCTTGACCTGCGCGATGGGGAGCCTGTTCTCGTAAAGGTCAACACTTGACGCTCACGTAAAGGGAAGGTATGCGCTGGACATGGCTACAGCACCCGCCCCAGACGAAAAGCCCGATCCGGTCGCCTTGGACGCTGAACCGCGCCGCAATGGCGCCCACCTTGATCGTCCAGACAAACATGCGCGCGAGCAGTTCACGATTTCCGATTTGACCTCGGAATTCGGCTGCACCGCCCGCGCATTGCGTTTTTACGAGGACGAAGGCCTGATCAATCCGGCCCGCGTCGGCCTGACCCGGGTTTATTCCAAGCGCGATCGCGCGCGACTAGCGTGGATCATGCGCGCCAAGAATGTCGGCTTTTCGCTGACGGAAATCCGCGAGATGATCGATCTTTACGATCTCGATGATGGCCGGGTCGAACAGCGCCGCGTCACCATTGCGAAATGCCGCGCGCATATCGCCAAACTGCAGGATCAGCGCGCTGACATCGATTCCTCCATCAAGGAATTGACCGAGTTTGTGGCGGAAATCGAGAAGCTTGATCTGGGCTGATCGACTACCGCCTACCAACGTTCCGCAGAAAACACGCTCACCAAAGGGATTTCGTGATGCCGACCTATACCGCCCCGACCCGCGACACGCGCTTCATCGTCAACGAGGTGCTTGATCTTGCCAGCTACGGCAACCTGCCGGGCTTTGAAAACGCGACCACCGATGTGATCGATACGGTCATCAACGAGGCCGGCAAGTTCTGCGCCGAGGTGCTGGCGCCTATCAATCAGGCCGGTGACGAGCACGGCTGCACCCGCCACGAGGACGGCTCGGTCACGACCCCTCCGGGCTTTAAGGAGGCATATCAGGCCTATGTCGAGAGCGGTTGGGGCACGCTCGCTCAGCCCGAGGAATTTGGCGGGCAGGGCCTGCCCCACGTCCTCGGCTTCGTACTCGAGGAATACACCGGCACCGCCAATCAAGCCTTTGCGATGTATCCCGGCCTCACTCACGGCGCAATCTCGGCGATCCTTGCCAAGGGCTCGGACGAGCAGAAGGCCACTTACGTTCCCAAGATGATCTCCGGCGAGTGGTCGGGCACCATGAACCTGACCGAACCGCATTGCGGCACCGATCTCGGCATGATCCGCACCAAGGCGGTGCCCAATGGCGATGGCACCTATGCAATCACCGGCACCAAGATTTTCATCTCGGCCGGCGAGCATGACCTCACCAGCAACATCATCCATTTGGTGTTGGCCAAGACCCCGGGTGCACCCGATTCAACCAAGGGCATTTCGCTGTTCATCGTGCCCAAATTCATTCTCGACGAGAACGGCAATCCGGGCGCGCGTAACGGCGTCACCTGCGGGTCGATCGAGAAGAAAATGGGCATCCACGGTAACGCCACGTGCCTCCTCAACTATGATGGCGCGACCGGTTATCTCGTCGGTGAGGAGAACAAGGGCCTTGCCGCCATGTTCATCATGATGAACGCCGCACGCCTTGGCGTCGGCATTCAGGGCTATGCCCAGGCCGAAGTCGCCTACCAGAACGCTGTCACCTATGCGCTCGACCGCCGTCAGGGCCGCGCGCTGACCGGCCCGGCCGATCCCGAGGCCAAGGCCGATCCGATCTTCGTGCATCCCGATGTGCGCCGGATGCTGATGGACGCCAAAGTGTTTACCGAGTCGATGCGCGCCCTGTGCCTGTGGGGCGCGTTGCAGGTTGATCTCACCCACAAGGCCCAGACCCCGGAAGAACGCGAGACCGCCGATCTGCTGATCGGGCTGATGACCCCGGTGATCAAGGGCTATGGCACCGATAAGGGCTACGACATCGCTACCAACATGCAGCAGGTCTATGGCGGCCACGGCTATGTGCGCGAATGGGGCATGGAGCAGTTCGTGCGCGATAGCCGCATCGCGATGATCTACGAAGGCGCCAACGGCGTGCAGGCAATGGACCTGTGCGGGCGCAAGCTGGCGGCGGGTGGCGGCAAGGCGATTCAGGCCTTCTTCGCGATGATCGACGAGGAAATCGCCGCCGCCAAGCAGGACGAGACCCTGAAGCCCATCGCCGAACGCCTCGAAAAGGCGCTGGGCGAGCAGAAGGCGGCGACGCAGTGGTTCATGATGAACGCCTTCACCAACCCCAACAATCTGGGCGCGGGCGCGCATCACTACATGCACATCATGGGGATCGTGACGCTCGGCTTCTTTTGGCTGAAGATGGCGAAGGTGGCGCTGGCGAAGCTTGCCGAAGGCGCGGATGACGCGGCGTTCTACGAAGCCAAGCTGGTCTCGGCCAATTATTACGCCGAACGCTTCCTGCCTGATGCCGGCGCGCTACGGCGCAAGCTGGAAGCGGGCAGCGAGTACATGATGAAGCTCCCCGCAGAGGCCTTTGCCACCGCAGCTTGAGGCGCCTGCACTACCGAAAAGAAACACCGGGCCGCCACGCTACTGCGCATGGCGGCCCGTTTTTCTTTTGCGTCTGCGTCAGCTTAGTCGAGTTTGCCCATGAAGCGCTGGCTTCCGGCCTTGACCCTTGGAGCTGCCGCACTGGCCCCGGTGCGAGGGGCTGCACGCTCCCACAGCGGGACCGGGTTTCTTTTTGTCAGGTGCACAATGGCAGGAGACGGCGCGGCGCCCGCGCTGTCGGCACCATTTTGAGGTGCAGGCTCGGTTAGAACAGGATTGGGTGTGGGTTCGCAGTCTTCAGCGATGGGTGCACCGGCTTGTTGTTCGGCGCATTGCTTAGGAGCAGCTTCGTCACCCATCGCGGGATGGCTCTGCGGCTCGTCGTTCGCGGGCGGCGATGAAGGCGCGGAATTGGCTGACACTTGCGGTGCTGTCGCTGAAGGTGCAGACGCGACTGGAACAGTCTCTGCTGACACAGGCGCCGCTGGCTGTTCGTCATTCCGTGTCGCATTCAAGATCTTTTCCGCCACCTCTTCAATCGAACCAACCACCAGCAAGGGCTGGCCGCCAACCATGCCAACATTGGTCTGGCCGTTCTCGGCGGTGCGCAGCCACGCAATGTTTTCGGCGACGACAAGGTAATTGCCGCCGCGCGATTCAAGCTTGATGAACTTCATGAACGCTTCTCTCAAGCCGCACGGAAGGATGCCCTGATGCGAGGGTTACGGCTGTAGCGCTGATGTGGTTAAGAAGGCCTATTCCACTGGCAGGAAATCGGGCACCGAAAGGTAGCGTTCTCCGGTATCGTAATTGAACCCCATCACCCGCGCACCGGCGGCCAGCTCTGGCAGCTTCTTGGCGATGGCGGCGAGAGTGGCGCCGCTGGAGATGCCGACCAGCATGCCTTCCTCGCGCGCCGCGCGGCGGGCCATGTCCTTGGCTTCCTCTGCCCCGACGGCAATCGCGCCATCAATCGCCGCGGTGTGGAGATTGCCCGGAATGAAGCCAGCACCGATCCCCTGGATCGGGTGTGGGCCGGGCTGGCCGCCATTGATGACCGGGGAGAGTTCGGGTTCAACCCCGTAAGCCTTGAACTGCGGCCAGTGTTTTTTCAGCTCCTCTGCGCAGCCGGTTAGGTGCCCGCCGGTGCCGACTCCAGTGATCATCACATCAATAGGAGTGTCGGCGAAATCGGCAAGGATCTCCTGCGCTGTGGTGCGGGCGTGGACGGCGGGGTTGGCGCCATTGTCGAACTGGCTCGGCATCCATGCGCCGGGGGTCTGCTCGACCAGCTCCTGCGCGCGCTCGATCGCGCCCTTCATGCCGCGTTCGCGCGGGGTGAGGTCGAAGCTCGCGCCATAGGCCAGCATCAGCCGCCGCCGTTCAATCGACATCGATTCGGGCATCACCAGCACCAGCTTGTAGCCCTTCACCGCGGCGACCATGGCGAGGCCGATTCCCGTATTGCCGCTGGTCGGCTCGACGATGGTGCCGCCGGGTTGGAGCACCCCGCGGGCTTCCGCATCCTCGACCATAGCCAGCGCGATCCGGTCCTTGATCGAGCCACCGGGATTGGCGCGCTCGGACTTCACCCAGACCTCGTGATCGGGGAACATCCGGGCAAGGCGGATATGCGGGGTGGCGCCGATGGTGGCGAGGATGGACGTAGCCTTCATATCGATACCTCTCGTTTAAGCGCTTGCGGCTCGAAGCTCTTGGCAAGGCGCAGTTCGGGGAAATACCACGCCCACACCAGCGTGACGACTATCGCACCCGCGCCGCCGAACACAACCGCCCCCGTTGCGCCGAGCAGTGCGGCGGCAAGGCCCGATTGCAACTCACCGAGCTCGTTCGAAGCTGAAATGGCGAGGCCCGAAATCGCCGACACCCGGCCGCGCCGGTCGTCAGGCGTGAACAATTGCACCAGCGATGATCGGATAAAGACCGAAACCATGTCCACCGCCCCCATTGCCGCGAGAATCGCGAGCGAGAGGAGAAAGCTGCGCGAAAAGGCGAAGGCGATGGTGAGGGCCCCGAACGCTGCCACAGCGCACAGCATCTTCACCCCGACATCACGCTCCAGCGGGCGGAACGAGAGCCACAATGCCACCACCGCTGCCCCCAAAGCCGGGGCAGCACGCATCAGGCCAAGGCCCTCTGGCCCCACGAAGAGGATGTCGCGCGCGAACACGGGCAGCAGCGCGGTCGCGCCTGCCAGCAGCACCGCGAACAAATCGAGCGTGATGCAGCCGAGCAAGAACCGCTCGCGCCAGACATAGACCATGCCTTCGATGATCTGCCTCAGCGGCTTGAGGCGCGGGCCTTCATGCTTGGCCTTGATCGGGCGGACAGTGAGGATCAGCAATGAAGAGGCTAGCAGCAGACCGGCTGACGACGCATGGGGCAGCCACGCGGATTGTGCGAAGATCAGCCCGCCCACCGCTGGCCCCGCCACGCTCGCACTCTGCCAAGCGATCGATGACAGGGCGATGGCGCGCGGGAGCAGGGCAGGGGGTACGATGTTGGGGGCAATCGCGCTCATCGCCGGGCCGACAAACACCCGCGCCGTGCCATGCGCAGCGGCAAGAATGAAGAGAATCGGGATATTGAGCGCATCCTGCCAGGTCAGCACTGCCAGGAGCACGGCGACGAGGCCGTCGATCCCATTCGCGAATGCCGCGACATGGCGACGATCAAACCGATCGGCCGCAAGCCCGGCCACAGGGGTCAGCACGAACAGCGGAATGAACTGAGCCAGCCCCAGCAGTCCGAGCTGGAACGAGGCCTCGGCCACGCTCATCCCGTAATCAGCGCGGGCGACCTCGTAGAGCTGGTATCCCAGCAGCACCACCAACGACATGGTGGCGAAGACCGCTATGAAGCGGGCGAGCCAGTAACGCCGGTAATCACCGATCTGAAGCGGGGAGGTTGGTTCCATTGCGCATGCGCCATGGCAGGCGTTGTTGCGCCTGCCAAGCGGGCGAAAACTTGCAAGGGTCAAGCCGCAGCTACTGCCGCAGGCCTAAAGCAGCCTTAGCGGCGGCGGCGCAGACGCGGATTGGGTTGGAGCTGGTCGATGATGGCCACGAAATCATCAAGCCGGATGATTCGCTCAAACTGGAAGCCCGCCCGCGAGTCCCGGGTCCAGATCACATAGGCTTCGATCCGGCCCACAACCGGTAGGCGGATAATGATCCGATCCCCGCGCTGCAGATTGCCGGCATCGTCAACCATGAAGCCGTGCGCCGAGAGATTGCAGACATGCAGATGCATGTCGCCATGCACAAAGTGCTCTACGATAGCTGGATATTCAACCGGATGGCGCGCGGCGCGCCGCATATCGGTTACGCTGAGATTAGCCCCACCAATCACCCGATGCGATCCTTCTCTATGCTTTCGACACTCCGACGAGAACTGCCCGAGAAAGGCTTATAATTGGTAAAGATGACGCTTTAGAGCGCGATTAGCGGTTCACCAGAGCGTGACGCTTCTTGCCGAGGCTGAGACGCAATGAAGCGCCTTCGGGCGGGAGCACGAGGTAAGCGGGATCAGAAATCGTCTGACCTTCGAGCTTGACTGCACCTTCGGCAAGCTTGCGCTTGGCCTCGCCATTGGAGGCGGTCAGGCCCAGGTCGGTGAGCAGTGCGGCAATGCGCATGCCTTCCGGTCCTGTTGCGATTGTCGGAAGATCTTCGCCTGCACCAGATCCGGCAAAGGTCTCGCGGGCCGTTGCTTCGGCGCGGGTCGCAGCCTCCTCGCCCCGGACAAGAGCGGTGACCTCGTTGGCCAGCACCACCTTGGCGGCGTTGATCTCCGCCCCCTCGAGCGCTTCAAGGCGCTTGATCTCGTCAAGAGGCAGATCGGTGAACAGCCGCAGGAACCGGCCAACGTCGCGGTCATCGACATTGCGCCAATATTGCCAGAAATCGTAGGCCGGGAGCATGTCCTCGTTGAGCCAGATTGCGCCCGAGACCGACTTGCCCATCTTCTGCCCATCCGAACGGGTGATCAGCGGCGCGGTCACGCCATAGACCTCGGTCCCGTCGATCCGCCGCGCGAGCTCGATCCCGTTGACGATATTGCCCCATTGGTCGCTGCCACCCAGTTGCAACTTGCAGCCATACTCCCTTGAGAGAACGACAAAATCATACGCCTGCATGATCATGTAGTTGAACTCGAGGAAGGTCAGGGGTTGCTCGCGGTCCAGCCGCAAACGGACCGAGTCGAAGGTGAGCATCCGGTTGACAGTAAGATGCCGGCCGACCTCGCGCAGCAGCTCGATATAGCCAAGCTTGCTCAGCCAATCATCGTTGTTGATCAGCAGCGCGCCGGTCTCGCTTTCGTCAAAACGCAGGATTTTGCGGAAACTGTCCTTGATCGAGGCGATGTTGCTGGCCAGCACCGCATCGGTGAGCATCTGGCGCGTTTCGTCCTTTCCCGAGGGATCGCCGACTTTGGCTGTCCCGCCGCCCATGATCACGATCGGACGGTGACCGGCCTGTTGAACCCGGCGCAACAGCATGATCGAAGCGAGGTTGCCGATATGCAGCGAAGGCGCCGTCGGATCGAATCCGACATAGGCGGTGACGACCTGCTTGCTCGCAAGCTTGTCCAGCGCGACCGGATCGGTCACCTGGTGGATGTGGCCACGCTCTTCGAGCAGGCGGAGAAGGGCGGATTCGTGGGTGCTCATGGGGCGCGGCCCTATCAGCGCGCAGGCGCGACGGGAAGTGGCTTGCCGGAAAGCGAGCGAGGCGGCAGAAACAGGGAATGCACCCGCTCATGCTCCACCGAACCTGCGACCTCGGCCCGATCCGCGCAGTGACCGCTTCGATCACCGCGACAGAAAATGGCTGCGAGGCCGAGTTCCGGCTCGAGGGGCATGTCCCTGCGATCATCTTGCCACCTCACGCTGCGCCGGAGCGGATGGACAACCTCTGGAAGACCACCTGTTTCGAGATTTTCTGGCAGCCACTGGGCGGAACATATTACCGCGAGTTCAACCTCTCGCCGTCAGGGCGATGGGCGGCCTACGATTTTGATGCTTTCCGCGAGGGGATGCGCGACGCGCCGGTTGATGCCATCGCGATTGCCTGTTCGCACACCGATACCGGCTTGGTCCTCAATGCCAGCATTGCCGCCGCATTGCCCGCGCCCGCGCAAGTCGCCCTCAACGCGATTGTCGAGCACCCCGGCGGCGGATTACAGTTTTGGGCGCTTGCCTTTCCGCCCGGCAAACCCGAGTTTCACTCCGAGGCGTGCCGCCAACTGATTATCGAGCGCTGAGGCGTTGCGAACCGAAGGGGGCGTTCAGCTTCACGATGGTTGCGTTGAGCACGAAGGCAAAGCTGACCCAGATGAAATAGGGCACGTTGAGCCACCCCGCAAAACTGTCCCCCGAAACACGCGGCAAGACCACCATCAGGGCGGTGACAGAGAGCCAGAGGAACACGTTTTCGATCAGCGCCCAATCCGGGCGGCGCAGCTTGAAGAACAGCGGTGACCAAAGGAAGTGGAGCACGAAATTCGCGCCGAACAGTGCAAACACCACCATCCGATCGGCAGGCGCGGGCGCGGCCATCAGCCCTACGTAGAAGCTCCATCCGGACAAGCCCAAGATCACTGTCCAGGCCGGACCGAACAACCAATCAGGCGGTTGCCAGCGCGGCTTTTTGAGGTTCCGGTACCATGAGCCGATATCGGTCAGCGCGCCGCCCGCGCCGCCGAGGATGATGGCCCAGGCGGCGGCGATAAGGGCAGTGGTCCAGTCCATGTCTCTGCATATAGGGGCAAGGCGCGTAAATACCATTGCCTTTGCCGCAAGGGTGATCCACCCCTTGGCCTTATGAAGAACGGGATCGACCGGTTGCTCGCCGATACAGGGCTGCTCCGCCAGTTGAAGGGCCGCCGCGTTGCGCTGGTGGCGCATCCGGCGAGCGTGACGGCGGACCTCACCCACAGTCTTGATGCGCTGATTGCGGCAGGGGTGCAGGTCAACAGCGCCTTTGGTCCGCAGCATGGGCTGAAGGGCGACAAGCAGGACAATATGGTCGAAACCGCGGACGAGATGGATCCGCGCTACGGCATCCCGATCTTCTCGCTCTATGGCG
>OFDC01000624.1_pt1 | contig 24763 bp, 16 predicted proteins | sample 1520941 | NCBI WGS metagenome assembly OFDC01 (sample SAMEA94258168, study PRJEB24077) | hot springs metagenome | biome: Aquatic biome; feature: Water | place: India | collected 2012-12-06 | depth 5 m | reverse complement strand
TAGGCATTTTTAGGCCATTAAAAATACTTTGTTCCGAATTAGGGACACGCCCTAAGATGATAGAGTTAACATGATACAGCGTGGCATGAAACCCAGTAAGTTATATTTACCCCATGATAAGTCGTTTATGGGTGGGCGGCTTATCGATTATTTGGCAGCGCATTTTTCTCATATTAGTTGGGCAAACTGGCAACGACGATTTGACAGCGGTTTAATTAGCCTTGAGCATGGTGAGCCGCTCAAACACGATTCGCCCTATTTGGCAGGGCAAACCATCTTGTACTATAGGCAGGTTGAGAATGAGCCTATCATTCCATTTGCGCCCAATATTCTTCATTTGGATGAACATCTGCTGGTGGTCGATAAACCGCATTTTTTACCCGTTACACCATCAGGTCACTATGTCAGCCAAACCCTACTAGCCAAATTAAGAAATCATCCAGACTTACAGCAGTTAGCCGTGAATGATATTTCACCCTTGCATCGGTTGGACAAAGACACGGCAGGCGTGATGTTATTATCGGTTAATCCAAGTAGCCGCGCTTGCTATCATGCGCTATTTGCCGATAGACACATACACAAAACTTACCACGCCATAGCACCGACTCGTAGCGATTTATGTTATCCCTTTCACATCCATTCCAGACTTGAGCGTGGCGAGCCGTTTTTTTTGACCAAGACGGTGGCAGGTGAGCCCAATGCGCACACTATGATTGAATTGATTGAAAATAACGGGGCGTTTAGCTTATACGGGTTAACCCCGGTGACAGGCAAAAAACACCAATTGCGGGTACATATGGCAAGCTTAGGTATGCCGCTGTTACATGACAATTTTTATCCCACTGTTAATACTGTCAAGCCCCAAAGCAGTAGCGATTTTACGAAGCCTTTGCAGCTGTTGGCAAAATCCATCGCCTTTATTGACCCTATCACCCAGCAAGCAAGGCGTTTTGATAGTCAGCTAAGGCTGATAAAAAATTCTAAATGATTGATATATTTAAGTTTTTATCATTTCTTTAAGCTGTTCACTTGCGAGCTTGACATCTTTTTGCCCCAAAATTGCAGAAACGACTGCCACGCCGTCAATAGACGTATCGGCAGCTTGCAGCGCTTGTTGTAAGGCGGGCAGGGTGGTGTGATTGATACCACCAATGGCGACAATCGGAAGCGTTACCGCTTGCCGTATTTGTGTTAAGCTCGCTATGGTAACTGTTTGGGCATCGGCTTTGGTGGATGTGGCAAACATCGCGCCAACGCCCAAATAATCTGCGCCGTCTGCTTGCGCTTGGATGGCTTGCTGGGCAGTGCGCGCGGAAACTCCAATGATTTTATCTTTGCCTAAAATTTGCCGAACCACGCCACACGGCAAGTCACTTTGACCGATATGCACCCCATCTGCCTCAACTGCGAGGGCGATATCGACACGATCGTTAATGAGTAATGGCACATTATAGTGGTGGCAAATCGCTTTGATACGCAGCGCGCGCTCATAGAACGCTTTGCTAGCAATCGATTTTTCTCGAAGCTGCACCAATGTCACGCCGCCCAATATCGCTTGTTCAACGGCTTGTTCAAGCGTTTGCTGTTGCAGGCAATTGCGATCTGTGACCAAATATAGCCGATAATCAGCACGGTTATGCATCATGTTTGACTTCCCATATCATATTAAACATCAGCATTATTTTAGGTTGGCTTGGCTGTCGATAGTATGCCATTTGACCATTTTTTTACCCAATAATGGCAAACAAAATGAAGGCAACTGGTACGCGCCAATCAGCGGTAAAAACATCGCACCCATAAACGGCGTGGTGATGGTATACGCCAATAACACATTGCGGCCACCGCAAGCCAGCGCAGAGATAATGGCGTTTTCATAGCCAAAGCGGCGGTATAAAAAATAAGCAGAAAAGTAAAATACTAACGATAAGGCAGTGCCCAAACCAAACAAGCTTAACGCCTGCATGGGATTGGTGTCAAAGGTATGTCTAAAGCCCGACATCAATCCAAGCGGAAACATCATCAGTAGAATAATGTTAAACTTGGCAATTTTTGGATAATAAGTATTGAGCGTATCACGGGGAATGTATTGCCGTGCCGCGACCGCCAAAATCATGGGAGCGATAATGTAAATTAATAACCGCTTAATATACAGTACAAAGTCTAAATGGGCATCCTTGCTGCCAAGTAACCACAATATGACCAGCAAGCTCACCGGCATGACCAACGTGGCTGTGATGGTTTTTGCCATGGCTAGCAGTGCATCAAAACCAACTGCATTCACAATAGCGCCCGTACCAAATAGCGGCGCGGTGGCTGACAGACCCGCGATAGCCAACAACAAATCACCACGGACACCCAATAAATAAGCAATCAAGGTCATACCTAAGCTCATCAGCGCACTTTGGAAGATGGCAAAACCCCAAACGTATTGGGTCGTCATGCGTCTAATTAGCTGGGTTTGGTCAATGCCCAACAAGGTAAAAAACATCAAGAAAAATAAAATCTGCGGCAAAAGCCCAAGGACAAAATGCGACAAGTCAGGAAATATAAATCCAATCACACCAAACAATGGCATAAAAATCGTACTGTGACGGGCAATAAATCCAATCATGATAAATCCTTGGCGATTTTAATGATAAACAAACAAACGATAAATAAATAATTGAGTGAGCATACTACTCATTATTGATTGATAAATGCAAATGGTTTTGCTGCTAATCATCATTTCATCATTAAATTAATCACAGTAATATACATCCCATTTTTAACGCCGATAGCTTTTATTTCGCATAATGTATATTATGTTAAATAATATATAGCTAACTCGCTTTCGCTGTGTATGTTACCACTTTAAACTGTTTTGGCAGCGACTGTATTTATCATAAAAAATAATCATGCCCTTTTTAACGTATCTGTTTTTAATATAGCCTTTGCTGGCTAATAAATGGTTGAGCTTTTCAATAATCAGCGACTCACGCTAATATAAATATAATATGAGGTAAAATTCATTAACAACAAAAGCGACAATGACTGCATAAATGTCACAGTAACTAGATAATTTTCCGCTACAATTTATTTCTTCATTTTGGGCAACGCATAAGGGCAAAATTATGTACGTTAATTCAAGTACGCAATCACCGACTGTAGCAGTGATTGGCGGTGGTTCAGCAGGTTCTACGATTGCTATACGGCTGGCAATGGCGGGCATCCATGTGCATCTGATTGAAAAAAATGCCAGCCTTATCAACGCCCCGCCCATGTGTCATCTGCATGCAGGTGGCAATCTGTACCGCGAAATCAGTGATGAAGATTGCTGCATGTTGATGCGCCAATGTATTGATATTGCCAAGTTATATCCAGAGAGTATTGATGTGCGCCCCACCCTCATCACGGTGCCAAAACGCGATAACAATACCGCCACTGACTTACTGCCACGGCTTGATATGTTAACGGATTACTATCAATCATTGGTTGATGCTGACCCTAGCAACCAAGTGTTGGGCAAAGTTCAAGATTATTACCGAGTGTATGACAAGCCGCAAATTCAACAGCTGATTCAATTAGCAGCTAAAGACATTCCGACCACCACGGATGAGTGGGTTGTGGCGGCTGTTAAAGTGATGGATTTGGAAAAACTGCAATATCCCATCATTGCGGTGCAAGAATTCGGCTGGAATATTTTTAGACTCTCTGCCAGTGCTTTTTTACAATTGCAGCGCTTGCAACGCGCACAGGTACATCTAAATGCCCAAGTGGATGATTTAAAACGTCATAGCGATGGCTGGCAAGTGTCATTTACCGATGAAAATGGCGAGCTGCAGCATATCTATGCCGATTTTGTAGTTAATGCTTGCGGGTTTAGAACCGGTATTATTGATGACAAAGCAGGCGTGCATATCAAACGCATGGTAGAATTTAAAGCTTCTTATATCAGTGAATGGCGTGATTATAAGGGGCGTTTGCCTGAGATTATTTTTCATGGTGAGCGTGGCACCCCCAATGGCATGGCGCAGTTCACCCCTTATCCTGACGGGTTTTTTCAGCTGCATGGCATGACCGAAAACATCACCTTATTTAATGATGGGTTGACCAAAGCCACACAACAAAGCAGCCAACCGCCCATTAATCCACAATATCTAAATTATATTGAAAACGGCTGGGAGCCAAACGCACTAAAACAGCGCACCCAAAACGCCATAGATTATGTCAGTGAATTTGTGCCAAGTTTTCGAACTGCACAAGCGGGAGATAATGCGCTATATGGTGGACAGCAAGTACCAAGTGATGATATTACCGTGCGCGTCGCGGATTTGCAGGTGTTTGCCAAGCTGCGTTATGCGGTGGCAGAAAATGTGAAAGCCAATTCTACCCTAGATGTGGCGGATAAAGTCATGGATGCGCTAGTTGACGCCAATTTGATAGAAAAATCTGCTTGCAAACGTCCCAACTGGCACAAAATTGATGTCAATGAAGTCAATATAGTGGCACGCGATATTGCCAAAGCCCGACATTACCCGTTACCGATGGCAAAGGTCAATCAGCGCTTACTGGTTTGATGATTTAATGAAAGGTTTAACAAAACCCAATAAATAGTCCAAAACAATAAAAAAGGTAGAAAAAATTCTACCTTTTTTACTTTCTCTTTTACTTTATCGTGATTAAATAACAGTCTAAGCAAATAACCCTTGGGCATATTGATCGCGGATGACTTTTTTATCAATTTTACCCACGCTGGTTTTTGGCAATTCCGTGATAAATTTCACATCCTGTGGAATACCGTATTTTGGCAAATGACCGCGCTCATACGCTTGCTGCGCAATCGCGATGATGTCTTCAGCTTTGGTGTCTTGATAATCGGGTTTGAGCACAATCAATGCCATCGGACGCTCACCCCAGCGCGCATCAGGAATCGCAATCACAGCAATGTCGGCAACGCTTGGGTGTAATGACATGATGGTTTCTATTTCAAGCGAAGAGATCCATTCACCACCCGATTTGATGACATCTTTTAGCCGGTCGGTGATTTTGACATTGCCTTTTGCGTCCATCCAACCGATGTCCTGGGTATGCAGATAACCGCCCTCCCACAGCTCGTTGCCTGCATCTTGGTTTTTGTAATAACTCTGCGTCAACCAAGGTGAACGCACCACGATTTCGCCTGTGGATGTGCCATCGTTTGGCATACGTTTGCCGTTATGCCAGATTTGCAAATCGACCAATGGCACCGGTGAGCCAGACAAGCAGCGATGCTCAATTTGTTGCTCTTCGCTCATGTGTTGGAATGTTTCATCAAAGCTGACAATGCTGATAACAGGACAAGTCTCTGACATGCCATAACCCGTAGACACTTCGATGCCGCTGGCTACAGCCATTTTGGCAAGTCCTTGATTGAGTTTAGAGCCACCGACGACCATTTTTAAGCCGTTGAATTTTTCTTGGCGTTTGTTGATTTCACCCAGTAGCATTTGCAAAATCGTTGGCACGCCATGGGTGGTGGTGACATTGTGTTTTTTTACCAAGTCAACCATGGTGGAAGGCACATAGCGACCTGGATAGATTTGCTCCAGCCCTAGCATGGTTGCGACAAAAGGAAACCCCCAAGCATGCACATGAAACATCGGTGTCATTGGCATATAGACATCCGAGTAGCGTAGCCCTTGACCTTCGACATTCAGCGCACAGCCAATTGCGACGACGAGCGTATGCAGGACGATTTGACGATGGCTAAAAAATACGCCTTTGGGATTGCCGGTTGTACCGCTGGTATAGAAGGTTGTGGCAATGGTGTTTTCATCAAAATCTTCAAACTCGTACTCATCGCTGGCTTGTGCTAGCATGGCTTCATATTCGCCTTGGGCGTATGGGGGCATTGGCATGTTGTTATCATCCAACCAAATCACATGCTCGATTGATGGCGCATCTTGGGTATGGCTTTTGATCATCGGTGAAAATTCTGAATTTAACAGTAGCGCTTTTGGTTTGGCATGATTGATGGTATATAGCACTTTGTCTTCTGACAAACGCACATTGACGGTTTGCAAGATATAGCCACACATCGGGATAGCAAAATAACATTCCAAGTAACGGTGTGTGTCCCAATCCATGACTGCAACCACATCGCCTTTTTGTAGATTTAAGCCTTTTAAGACATTGGCTAAGCGATTAACACGTTTGAAAAACTCATGATAGGTGTAACTGGTTTTGTCGGCGTAATGGATTTTTTTGTCACCAGAGACCACTTTGGCGCGAGACAATAAATTTTTGATAAGCAAGGGAAAACCATAAGCTTGGTCGGCTTGTAGGTAGTTTTCGTGTTGATTTAAAATAGCTGTCATAGAACATTCCTTTGTTGTGGTATAACCAACGAGTCAATCAAATATTGCTCGCCTAACTTTGCTGTGAGTACTTCCTTGTGAATATTGACTATATACGAGCGGCAAAGCCAATACAACAAAAAATATGAAACTTTCCAGTTCAATATGTTTCATATTTTTACGCTTTTTTTACACTTTGGTGAAAAAAATTTTATTATAGGGTTTTGATAGACTGCCTTTGCTATAATGCGCGTTACATATCCCCACTGAACGAAAAAATATGACCCAGCATTTTTGTTTGCCTAGCGATATCAGCCCCGAACAATTTTTGAGCGAGTACTGGCAAAAAAAGCCACTGCTAATCAAACAGGGCTTGCCGCAATTGGTTGGTATGTTTGAGCCAGACGATATCATCGGTCTTGCCCAAGATGAAGACGCCACTGCCCGACTCATCAGCGAAAATAACCAGCAATGGTCACTTAAAACCAGCCCTCTTACCGCCAAAGATTTTCAAAAACTGCCAAAACATTGGACAGTGCTGGTGCAAAATATGGAACAATGGTCGCCAGCGCTTGGCAACCTATGGCATGCGTTTGATTTTATTCCACAGTGGCAACGTGATGACATCATGGTGTCGTATGCACCATCAGGTGGCAGCGTTGGCAAGCATTATGACAATTACGATGTCTTTTTGGCACAAGGGTACGGCAAACGCCATTGGCAATTGGGCAAGTATTGTGACCAAACCACCCAATTTGAAGCAGGTCAACCGATTCGTTTGATGAATGAGATGGGCGAGCTGATATTTGATGAGGTGCTTGAGCCGGGCGATGTGCTATATGTGCCGACCAATCTCTCCCATTACGGGGTGGCAGTTGAGGATTGTTTGACTTTTTCCTTTGGCTTTAGGCGCCCTACCCCTTTACAGCTGCTCGATAGTTTGGCAGATGTCGCTACCCATTTTGATGATTTAGCCATTCCCCTCAAAATCAACCAACCCCCCGCAGTTGCAGGCGAGCTGTCGATAGCCAGTATTCAAGATATCAAAGCGCAGCTGATAGCGCTACTAAACTCTGAACTTGGCGATGAAATAATCACTCAAGCGATTAGCGAAACGGTTAGCAAACGGCAATATGAGCTGATGCTCCCTGACACGTATGCCGATATTGATGAGATACAAAGCGCCTTGGCAGCGGGTGCGGTCATCAGGCAAGATATGTCTAGCCGCATTATCTTTACCCAAACCCAAGCGGATTCACAAACTCAAGCAAAAATTTATGTCAATGGCTGTGTTATTGATTCGGATGATATGCCCGCTAACGCGCAAACACTCCTCATTCGGCTCGCCAATGGCGAATCCGTCGATGAGCAAATTTTGCAAGCAGCTGATGTCGAAACTGATATAATTTGTGACTGGATAGAAAATGGCTGGGTAGTGATTGATTACCCTGAAGAAATCATTGGATAACGAAAAAATATTATGAGCTATTATTTTGGGTTTACCCCTTCCGCAGAACTGAGCGCTACCATTGATAAGGCGTATGAGCTGATTGCTAGCAAAAGTAGCGAACGTTATGATGTTTATCGCGATAAAATCACCCAGTTGACCAGTAAAGAGCTGATGGATGCGCTACTGATTAAATTAATCGAATCGCTACCCGATGATTCAGAACGAAAAGCGCATTTGATTAAAACCGCAGCAACCATTGAAGCGACTAGCGATAAACTCATTAACACACTATTAAGCCCTACAAAAAATGAAGATGTGTTACCTAGCTTCGATTTTTTTGACCAAAAAGTGTTAAAAAATACCCAATCGGGTGAACGTCGTATCTCAGTGCCACTCACTGACGAGTTAGCAAAGAGTTTACTGGCTACTATAGAAAATGTCCAAGCCGGTAAAGGGCTTGAAGAGCAGCAAAATTTGATTCGATTATTTGGCGAGCTAACCAAAGCCTGTTTGCAGCATTTCTTAGTTGACTTTACCAAAACCCTCAATTTAAATATGCTCAAACGCGCGGCAATTCCAGTAACCGATGGCATCATCGTCAAAGTCATTGATATCGCGCTACGCCGTTTGATCCCACAAATGCCGCAAGAATCGCTTGAGCGTTTTACTAAACATTACCAAGCGTTAATATTTAACAATTAGGTATTGCTAACCGTTATTATTCAATTGGCTAAAACTGCGTTACAATAGCCCACTTATTTTTTTAAATTAATAGGTCCAGCATGAATCAACTTAGCAATCAGCAAATCGAAGAAGCGCTACGCAATTCTGAATGTCTTATCAGTAGCTTTGAAGTGAGTAGTGCTTACGAGCGTTTGGCAGCCAGTGTCAACCTGCACTATGCAGGTCAAAATCCCATTGTGATGGTGGTGATGAATGGCGGGTTGATTCCAGCAGGTCAACTGCTTACCCAGTTTACTTTTTATCATCGTATGTACTATATCCATGCTACCCGCTATCGCAACAACCAAGGCACTAATGAACTTGAATGGAAATTTAAACCTGAAATTGATTTGGCGGGCGAAGATATTTTATTGATTGATGATATTTTTGATGAAGGCATTACCCTAAAAGCGGTGGTGGACGAGCTGGCAAAAGAAAATCCAAAATCTATCCGCACCTGTGTGCTACTCAATAAACTCCATGACCGAAAAGTACAAGAGTTTAAAGTCGATTTTGTGGGTCTAGATGTGGCGGATCGCTATGTGTATGGCTGCGGTATGGACTATCACGGGTATCTACGCCATATGCCAGGGATTTATGCGTTAAAAAATTTGTAAAACTGCTGGTCATCAATAAAAAGGTATCGCTAGATACCTTTTTTATGGCGTATTTTTTAGAAGATATCTTTTTATGATGTCTCTTTTTATGACCTATCTTTTATGGCGTGTTGTTAAGATGATCAAATTGTAGTTGTAAGCCAGTTTGTCGCACGGCTTTTTGCGTCACCGCTAGCTCAAAATTCTCTTTAGCGCTATATATGGATAAGGCGGATTTACTGCGCGTCACCGCTGTATAAATCAGCGCTTGGCTTAGTAGCCTTGTATGCGCTTTATCAATACAAATGGCGACCGTATGAAACTCTGAGCCTTGTGACTTATGAATGGTCATCGCATAGGCATAGTCACAACTTTCACGGCTTAATCGCTGAATGGGTATCACTTTTTCTGCAAAACACGCGTATAACTGCCCTTGGTACAACAGACAAATCGCAATATCGCCATTGAATAACCCCAACTGATAATCATTGTTTTGGATGATAATCGGTAAACCGTGATAAAAGTAAGCTTTGGTTCGAGTGATTTTGGAAAACTCGGTAAAAGCTAGGCTCATCTTTTGGTTGATTGATTGGGTGCCCAATTGTCCTTGATGCCCTGCACACAGAATGCGATACCTATCAAATACCTCAAACAATTCTTTTCGATTATTCGCTTCAAAAATATTGACAGGCTGGCTGTACCATTGCTGCATAAGCGCAAAAAATGGATGGTAAGGTTTCGCTAATTGGTTAAAAACAGCAGGCAAACTCGAAGACGCATCAATTGGGTAAAAAGGAATATTGGCTGTTTGCTGTGTTTTACCAGCCAAGTCTGGTGGATTTTCACTTTGAGACGGCTTAATTTCTTGCAAATCAATGGGTTGTAATAATCGCTGGATGAGTTTTATTTTTTTAGGTGCAGGCAAATTTTGCTGAATGGCGAGCGCAAACTGACCGACAACTGAATTTGAATCAAAGCGTTTTGACTCGGTCAATTCCGTGATATAAGGCTGCAAACGCGTCACCGCGCACAAATCCGATAGAACCGACCCTGCATCTACCGCAGCCAGCTGATTGGCATCACCCAACAAAATCAGCCGACCCGTGGGTTTGATAGCATCAACCAACTGACTGGCAAGCTCAAGCCCTAGCATGGACGCTTCATCTACAATAATCAAATCATCGGGTAATGGATTTTTGGCGTGATAGCGTGGTATGCCATCACGACCAATACCCAACAGCCGATGTAAAGTTTTTGCATTGTCCAAAGTGATTTCTTCATCTTGCAAGCTTTTTTGCAAGCTTATACGTAATGACTCTTGCATACGCTGCGCCGCCTTCCCTGTCGGTGCAGTCAAGGTGATAGATAAAGGCGGTAAATTAGAGTCCTGTTTTCTTTTGTGCTCGTGCCCCTTTTGCAGCGTGGTTACCAGCTTCGCCACGGTAAAAGTTTTGCCCGTACCAGGGCCACCGATAATAATACTCAGTGCGTGTTGACTCGACTTGTCGATGGCGAGTTGCTGCATCGCATTGGGCGCCAAACCATTATCGATATCCTGTGATGATGATATACCACTAAACGCCGCCACTTTTCTCTGGGCAATTTTCATCAACTGCTTGGCTAACGATTGTTCTGCATACCATTGCCGATGTAGCCAAACAATGTAGCTAACTTGCGTTTCAACAACTCCATCAACTGATTGGGCAAGCTTTTGAAGAATGATAGGTGTATTGGTGTCATGGTTGTATAACTCATCCCCCTTCGCCCTTATTACGCTTGCCCAGTTATTGTCCGTCAACGCTGCAATGAGTGATTTTTCTTCCTCATTGTTGACTGTCATTTCATAAACGGTATGACCTTCTGATAGTTGGTTATTGAGCTCATCAAAAATTTGCAAGATTTTCGGTTTTTCTTTTGCTTCTTCATCGTTATTTTGAATTTCTTTGCTTAGGCTATTTTTATTGGTTTCTGTGTTAGTTAACTGTGATTTTTGCTGCTTGCGGTATTGAATAAAACTGGCTAATTGGGTTAATTTGGCAGTTTCTTCAATTGTAGCGGTTGGCTCAGTCGTATTTGTTTTCATAATAAATTCTTTATGCGTGATGGTTAATTTTAATTGCCATTGGGATAGCCGAACATATCATCGAGTGCCAAGATAAAGGCACTATCAAACTGTTTTACTAGCTTGCCACGGGTAGCATGCTTGGGTGACATACCGCGTAAAAAGGCATATTCGACCGCCCCCAAATGGGTATTGATATCATAATTGGGTAGTCGCAGCTTGAGATAGCGATGCAGCGCCACTTGGTAGATGCTTGCTTGCAACCAATAACTATGCGTGGTCATCGCGTCATATAATGCCGCTGGGTTATAACTGTCGAAATCACTGCCAAGATAATTGCTTTTATAATCGACGATAAAAAACTGTGTGCCGTGCTGATACACCAAGTCAATCTCCCCTTTGAGATACTGCCAAACCATGGTGTTGACTTCTTGGCTTTGCAATTGTAGTGGGATATCAAATTGGTGAAACAACGCGTTTAAGTCGCTAAATGACAAATGCTGGTTTAAGCGTAAATTAAACCCTAATTCAGCAACTTTTTGGTTGTGTTTGATATTGACCAGCGGGACTGCCGAAGCGGCTAACGGCGTATGGATGATATCATCTAGCCAATCCACCAACGCGACATAATCCGGCTGCAAATCATCGATGTTGATATCATGCCAGTTGCCATACTGCCCTGCACTACTCTCTTTTGTAGAAAAATAATTGCTCGGCATTTGGTAGCGTCTTAATGTGCGATCCACCATGACTGACCAGCGTTTTAACTTGTCTGATCTGGCATCTTGTTGTGGTACAGCCAACTCAGGGGTTTCATTGTAGTTATTGGCGATGTCTTCTAAAACACTATGTAAAAAAGTACCCGGGTTTGTGCCTTTTTCAAAGTTAAATCTAATGGAATTAACCTCGTTACTTGGCTCCCCCGCTAGCCTACTATTTGGGATAGGCAATAAATGGGTTTGCACCGCTGATAAGATATCATCATCTTGCCTATCTTCGGCATTAACCACTGTATCAACGCTGGTATGGTCGATATAACGAGACAATGCGGTAAAACTGGTATTCGCCCATCCTTTAAAGGTATCGATGGTAATGACTTTGATGATGTCATCGTAATCAATTTTAGCGACCGTAGCATTTTGTTCATTTTGTTCATTTTGTTTATTTGTTTTGGATGTGAACTTTAGCTTTGAGTCATAGTATTTGCTTAGGCTATTTGAATCTATGGTATGGGTTGTTTTAGTCAACGTTTCTTTGACAGCAAATTTTGCCAAATCATCCATAAAAGGCGCTAAAGCAGAATTTTTCACTGCAGATTTTTTGGCGACAGTCACAAGATACACTTGTTCTTTTGCGCGGGTAAGGGCAACGTACAATAATCGCAGTCGTTCCTCATACGCAGATTGGTCTTCAATGGCGACATAATTGATTGGATTAATTGAGTTGTTATCGGCTATTTGGCTGGGTAATGCGGTCAATCGGCGGCTTAACAGCGGGTTATCATTGTTTTGAGTCAATTTTTGAGTGAATTGGGGCGCTGCTTGATGGGTGGTTTTTATACTATACAGATATAACGGCGCACCACGAAACTTGGCTTTACTCTCCCCGGTAAACCCAACCACAAACACTATCGGAAACTCCAAGCCTTTAGACGCGTGAACGGTCATCAGTTGCACCCCTTCATCAGATGGCAAGCGCTGCTGCGTTGACCAATCTTCTTTTGGCTGCTGTTGCACTTGGGCGCAGAACCACTCAAACAGTTGATGCTCGCCTACCTGCCCATTGAACTGGTCGCTAATAATATCTAACAACTGGCGCAAATCGATGAGCAATCGCTCGCCATTTGGATGTTTGGCGAGGCGCTGCCAAAAATTGAGTGTGATTTGGCTGGGTAAAGTAAGGGGCTGATTGAGCAGCCACTGTATCGCCACCAAAAAACTGTGTTTTTGCCACAATTCGCTGGCGGTCAATACCAACTGCTGAATCTCAGCCAAACTGGTGTTTGTTGACGCTTGATGATGAGGGTGAGCTTGTCCTTGCGCCGCTTGGGTGTTAGTTTGATTAAGCGCGTCATACAACTGGTTGATTTGTTCAAGGGTCAGCTGAAAAAAACTAGACAACATCAAGGATTTTAATTTTGATTCGCTAAATGGCGTCAACAGCAGGCTTTGCAAGGTCATCAAATCAACACTCATGCTATCGCCAAAGACACTTTGACTACCACCTCTGACCGTCGCAATCCCATGATGATGTAAGCGTTTTTCGATGGTATTAAGCTCACTGTTTTTGACTGCCAACACACAAATATCACTCAGCGTCAAGCCACGAGTCTGGTAGCTTAATGGCTTGCCATCATCAAATAAATCAAAAATTTGCGCGGCAATTGCATCGGCATAATCCACCGTTCTTTCATCACTTGATGAGATGATGTCAGTCGAGGAGTCAGTGTTATTCGGGGATGCGGTGTCATTTGAGGTAGCGCCATTCTCGGCTACTGCCACCACTTGCTGACTATAGGGCGCTTTATATTCGATAGCAATATGATTGAACGCAGGTAAGCTTACAGCTTCATTTTCCGCCGCATTAGCGACAACTAGCTCAGCGGTTTGGCGCGTGGCAGAGATTTTGCGATAATAAATTTCACGCCCCATAAAATACGGCTGTTGGTTAACATTGGGCAGCTGGTCGGCTTGATTTGGGTCAATATCTTGCTCGCCAACGCCATACCAGTGATTGAGGCTATCAATCAGCGCAGCCGATGAGCGATGGTTTTGGCTCAGTGACTTAGGCTGTTCCGGAAATAGTTTTTTTAGCGTGGTGTAGTTTTGGACGTCCCCACCGCGAAATCCATAAATTGCCTGTTTGGGATCCCCTACCAACAGCAAAAACTGCGAGGGGGTGTGATATTTTTTTCCATTTGATTTTTCTGCTTTATCTGCTGTCTCTGGCTCAAAGTCTTGTAAATAAACCCTTTGAATCAGTAACGCTTGTTCAGTGTTGATATCTTGCGATTCGTCAATTAAGGCAATAGGATACTGATGGCGAATATAGCGCGCTAACGATTGACCTTTTTTGCCTGATAACGCATCATTTAACCGCGCCAATTGTAAGGCAAAGGTCGTTAGCCGCTGTGATTCTAGTCGTTTTGGTAGGTGAGTACGCACGTAACGGCTAATAAACTGGGTAAAGTAAAAATTTACTTGTTTAAAGTAGTCTTGCAAGGCTTGCGTTTGTTGGATAAGCTGCCAAATGTTGTCCACAATATCAAAGGATTTGAATGTGGCGCTTTGCTGTTCTTTTTTGCTATTAAAGCCTTTATCGTTGACGTATAAATCTTCAATGCCATCTAGCACCTTGACTATATTGCCAACTTTATACATAGCAAAAACATTGGTAATGTCACTCGTGCTGAGTAAATTTTGCAGATTTTTAATTTCGTTAAAGTGTTTATGAAGTTTATTGCTAGCACTAAACCCTTGGGCTTTACGAAAGTCACTATCAAAATATGCCTCAAACTCACTATCATTATCATCTGCAATCGACTGCATCAGCGCCTTGATAGCAGTGGTATCAAACGCTGTCAACGGTACAGTATCGATGTCAGCGGTATAAAAATTTAGCGCGCGATTGACCGCCTCGTAGTAATCAGCAACCGGTAAAAACACGTTATTGTCAAACATCATCGGGTACAATTCAGGCATATTGGCATTGACCTGCGCCATAAATGCCCTAAGTTGGTCGTGAATCATACCCTTGATGATACCGCTAACATCATTACTGATTTGCACCTCGGCAGAAAACCCCGTTTCGCTACTGTATTCTCTTAGCCACTTTTGACACAAACTATCGAGGGTGCTGACAAATAAGCGATCAAGCTGGTTGAGCGCCAATGTGGTGCGCTGCAGTGCGATACGAAAATTGACGGTGTTTTTGGCAGGCTTATGGGTGTTTTCACTATCCTCGGCGGTTGGCTTTGGGGTGCTTAGGCTTTCTTTCGGGCTTACTTTTGTGCTTACTTTTGCGCTTGCTACTGGGGTTACATCTACTGGCAAACCAAAGACTTGTTTGGCGACCCACTCGATTAAGTGTTTATTGATAGGGTCTTGGTACTTACCCAGTAAATTTTTTTGTGCCGCAAGGGCTTGCACCTGCGCAATAAAATGTGCATATTTTTGTACAGCGATAGCTTTGCTGCTATCCAATTCACTGTCGTTTAATGGTGTAAATGTAGAATGATTAATCATTTGCAGCAATTGATAAAAATCTTGCAAACGCTCACGAATCCGCTGGCGCATTTCGGCGGCGGCACTTCGCGTAAAGGTCGTGGCGATAATTTTTTCACACGGCTGCCCGGCTTGCACGATTAGTCGCAACATCACGCCCGTCAGCGTCCATGTTTTGCCTGTACCTGCAGACGCTTCAATCAAATGACGCCCCGTCAATGGCAAAGTGACTGCAGGAGGTAGTAAAGACTCAGCGTCTTCTGTAATATGTGCTTCGTCGATGTTTGTTTGAGTGTTTGTTTTGATATTTGTTTTGATGTTTGCCTCGATATTTATTTCACTACTTACTTTTATGCTTGGGGTATGAATATCGTGTTTCATAAGATTTCTTTGATAAAAATGCATGTCATGCTTCAATAAGTTGGTGCAATTCTTTGACCATAGATAACATAGGCTCATAAATCAGCGCACCCAACGTCTGGGCAAACCCAATAACCACCGATGGTTTATAGTCGCCAATTAAATGCTGCCAAATCGGGTAGTCAAACTGATTCACATCCACAAAATTAAAACTACTATCTTTTAGCCAATCACCTAGATGCTGGCTGGCTGGCGCCTCTGGCTGTTTTTGTTGCTTTTGTAAAAATGACAGGCAAAAAGCAGGCGGTACAATGGTTACCACGCTATCGATGAGTTGATACACCATCACAATATCCTGCAAATAACCACAGGCTTGCTCACAAGGGATGGCAGGTAGATACACGGTTTTTTTATTGCTAAACTGCCACAGCGAAAAGCCATCATTCAGCTTTGCTTGTTGAGCCGTGGTGCGGCGCAGCACTTGCCAACATAAATGATGCAACCAAAATTGCAACAGGTATTTTTCTTTGCCCGAGGTTGGCAAATAATTTAACCAATAGCTGGGATTGGCAGCTGCTGCAACCTTATCTTCAATTGATTGATACGGTTTATATAATGGCAGGTTGGCAGTGATAACCCAGCTTTCTTTATTGTCTATCAGTCCCGCTTGTTTATCCAGCGCTAAGGCGCTAATGGCGATTCGCTGCTCTTCACAGGGGGTTAACGCCGTTGCCACCCATTGGACGACCTCGTCGGTGTTTTGTACATCTAACGCCCCAAATTTGTCTGAATAAAAATTCCCTAACAACTTTGCCTCAGTAGCCTCGAGCTGCTTACTGATGGTTTTTAAGTGATGAACAAAATCCTGTAAATCTTTTTTGAGTTGTTGCTGATTTTGCTGCAACGATTGGTAACGGTTCACTCCGGCTGGTAATAACTCATTGATAGCGATGTTGATTGCTTGTTGAGCCATCGATTGTCGGGTGATTGATGTTTGTGCGTTTGCTGCCAGTTTCATCTCGTTGCTATGAATATTGTGAGTATTATGGGTATTATCGCCCTTATCGGACAAGGCTTGGGCAAAAAAAGCATCTAACAAAGATTTACGCAACAACCAACCATCTAACGCATCCAAGGTTAACGATTCAAACTCGTTATCATTGCCACCACTATCATTGTCACTTTGGGCAGGGATAGCAATGTTTTGTGCTTTGACAAAGGCTTTGGCAGGGTCGGCTAGATTGCCAACGATTTTGCTCAAGTTGACATAATGCTGCTGCGGCTGTTCAGATAGGTTGGACAAACGCTGTTTTAGTCGTTGCCACTGCGATAGCCAGTCAGTTAGCTGCTTTGTATCCCAGACTTGCACGATTGGCTGAATGGGCGTAGCGTCTTTATCCTGCAGCGCTGTATAAAGATTGTGCCAAATTTTGGCAGGTGGGTACAGGGCAGTTTTTGACAGCTTGATTTGCTGGTCTAGAGTAGCTGTGGTTTGTTGTAAATCAGCGGATAACCCCTCGTCATTAATTTGCTCGGGACTTTGCTCAGGACTTTGAATACCTTTATCTTTATGCTCGCTTTTTTGCTCGTTTTTTTGCTCAGCTTGCGGCAATTCAAAATAACTTTTATCAAATGGCAAGGCGGCATGATGGGTGACCAAATACGCTTTTACCCATTGTTCAAAGTTGATTGACTGGGGATTTGGGGGATTTTGAGAATTGTTACTTAGGCTATTTGAGTCGTTATTGGGGTCAACAATAGCATCATCACTTGCCATTCGGTTTTGCAAAAAGTCGAGTAATTCCTGTACGGGACTGGCAGGTAAATGCTCGTGGGTATCTGTGGTACTTTTACCATTATAAAATATCCAGCACGCTTGCTTGGCGCACAGCAGCGCGTCCAAAAACGCGCCTAAATCGTCATCTTCTCGAAATCGGTCACCGCGAATCGGCAACCCTGCCTGCATCAAATTATAACGGTTTTGCTGCTCTTGCTTTGGAAACTCAGATAAGTTTAAATTAAGCATCACCACCAATTTATACGGCAGGCTGCGCACTGAACCGATACGGGCAAAAGTAATCACGCCTGAGGGCTCGGCACTTACTTGCTGATTGATAATCGATTGGGCGATGTTTTCGAGTACGAAAGTGAGTTTAAGTGGCAAATTCTCGGTGTCAATTTGCTGCATTGACTCGGTAGGTGGGTTGAGATTTTTTGCGGTTTTGCTTGTTACCGTAGCGAGGTATTTGCTATTGGCTTCGATATTTTCTTTTAGGTCATTTTGTGCGGCAAAAATGGCGCGCCACGCATTGGTTTGATTAAATAAGCTAAATTTTTGTTGAATCAGCTTTTCGATTTGGCTTAGCCAGTCAGGCAAGGTTTTGACGTCATTACCTAAGTGACGATTGTCATCCAACGTTTGATAAATATCACACAGCACAGCGACGATGTCGGCATCTGCCATAGTCAAGTTTGTCAGTGGTACAAATTTCTCTACCACGCCAAAGCTATTGGTGTAGTCCCCAAAACTGACCACCGTGGCTTTGGGCATCATCACGCCAGCGACCAAGCGCTCAAGCGCGTAAGCAAAGGTGTATCGATAATCATCATCGGCGGCACTTAAGGTTTGCTGCAAATGCAGCTCGTCAAACCCGCGAATAAATCCTGCCTGAGTCAGCAATTCACAAGCACGGGTCATCTGCTCCAAATTAAGCCCAAAGCTTTCATATAGTGGCGCTAGCATTAACCAATCAAATACTTCGCTACGCTGAAACCGAGCGCCTGCCCGATTGAGCAGCGTGTAATACCCTGTAATCGCTTGCCAAAGCAGGTTGATATCTTTTGCCACCACACCTGTCACCTTGGCGGGCAACTGATAGCCATCGCCGCCCACATGTTTGGGGAACGTGGCTTCAATGATGTTTTGGTGGGTTTCGATGTCGGGCAATAATACCAAAATATCTGATAACGCCCGTCTATCCCAAGGATCGGTGGGAATCTGCGCGGGTGTGGCTTGCATATCGCTATAATTTAGCCACCCGATAATCATACTGCGTAGCACTTCAAGCTGGCGCACTATGCTATGACAGACATGAATGGCAATACTGGTATCAAGTGGTGTGGGTCGCCATTTTTCCACGTTTTCAAGTTGCTTGTTGGATTCTTGCTTGAGTTTGTCTTTGATGGCTTTGTATAAACCGAGCGTGGATTCAATATCTTTAAGCCCATTACTTTGAATATTGGCAAGCTGCTGCTGCAAAAGCTGGGTTTGCTGCAAGAGGTTTTGGCGGCTATCTTCACTCGCTGCTTTTGCTTTCTTTGTTTCATCGCCTTTGACCAGTTTAAGCATGTCATTGATTTTGGCGGTGGTTGCGACTTCTTCTAGCATTAAGATGTCATGTTGGATAAATTCAAGTAACGTATTGGGCGGCGTGTTATCAAAATCATCTTGCCACAGTACATTTTCATAGTCATTACCCGATAAGCTTGCCAGCATGGCAAACACTTCACGCGATTGTTTGCCAAACCGTGACAACAAGGTATGACCATAATCTTTTAGATACCAAGCGTCATGCTTGCTGGCATCGTCTTCCATTTGCATCTGCATGAGCCAGTTTTTATCGACGATATCTGCCCAAAATTGCTCTGACGGGTTAAAGTGTAAAATGGTGACGTCGGTTAACACCCCTAAGCGTTGTAAATCCAGTAACTCTGTTGGCGGCAACTGCTGCAAAGTAAATAAAAATACGTGCTTTGGTAACTTGCTACGGCTGATGTTGCGGATACGGGTCTCTGAATGGTTTAATGCCTGCCAAAACTGCTGATGGAGCTGCTCGCGAAACCGGTAATCATCATCAAACAGCTGTCGCCATAAAAATCGCTGCGCGGCTTCTAACTGCTCGTAGTGCTCAACGAGCCAGTCAGGCGTCTCGATGGCGTTGGACGCATCCCGCCCGTTTAAGCGGTTATGCAGCGCATCTTTTTTGGCAATCATGTCACTCACCGCGACAGGCTTGTCTTGCCCCCAATTACTGAGCCACTGCGGACGATAGGTCATATAACGATTGAGCATATTTGCCATATCACTGGCTAGCTGCCAGATACGTTGATCTTGGGTTTGCAACTCAGCAGATTGGCTAATCACGTCATTAGACAGTAGCGATTGGTTATTCGCCCAGCTTAAACTGTCAATGGTGGCGGATGTATCAGGTGCAAAACCAGTCGCATTTGGACTATCTGCCTCTTTGTCTTCAACCAGCGGCGATAAAAATGGATAAAGCGGATGTTGCGGCTGCTCAACAATGGCTTGTCGGTACTGGGTTAAATAGCCAAAAATTTGCCACTGCATGACGTTTTTGGATAGCATTGCCACTTCTGGCACGTCTAATATATCGTCGTCCTCCGAGATGCGCGCATAGGTTCTTAACACCCGCTGCATCAGTCCCAAAAAATAGCGACCCCAAAATTCAGTAGTCACTAAGGTGCTGATGCCTGCCTTATCTGCGACTTGTTTTTTTAACCACTCCCCCATGACTTTAGATGGCACAATCACCTGAAATGGCTCAAAAATTGAGCTTTGATAACTGGGATTTTTGTAGGCGTTTAACAAATGGTCAAATAGCTTATCGACTTTATTACTTTGTATAATCGTTAGCATGCAGTAAATACTCGAAATTTTTATAGATAGTGAGTGGGTCGCTCAAAAAATTATACAGCAAAAAAATGCACCACCATCACCACTCAATGAAAAAATCGCCCGAATTGCCACAGTCGCGACAGCCAGTGTCGCCAGCAGTCTGTCAAACTCTGTAACTCACTTAGCTGTTATGCACTACAAAGCAGGCAATACACCGCCAATAAAGTGATAAACTTATTTCTACGTCCCTCATGAGTATATTTTTGGTTACGTTTTATTTTTAAGTGTTGTAAGCCATTTGTTTTACTTATAATATTAAGCTTGTTAGGTCTAACATATAAAAGAAAACAACCGTATAAAAGAAAAAAACTGTATAAGAGAAAACAATAAGGAGACGACCATGACTGACAACACTAACCCTACCGACAAATCTCAATTAGACAATGCCCAATCTGATGTTGCCAATGAAGCGATGGAAGGCATCAATCGTACCGACATCAACCAAGATAATGCGAGCACGCCTACCTCTAAGGGCTCTGATGAATCGCTACTTGATATGTTACATGAAGCGAAAAAATTCGAAGATGAAGAATAAGATAAAAAACGGCTAAGTTGCTACTTAGCCGTTTTTTTACGGGTTAATAAATATACTTGATAAGCCAGCGCTGACGATAACACAATCACAATGGGTAGCATCAATGTCATGTATTTATAGTGGATATAGCCCAAAGCACCTACTACCCCACCGCCGCAAAAGCTGTACCATATCATCGCTTGAAACACGAACATCTTTTTATTAATTGGTCTGCCCGCCAGCCAATTACCCAAGGCTGAGCCCATATCTGAGGTCAATCCTGTCAAATGGGTGGTACGAATCACCGCACCGCTATAGGTCGCGACCATCGAATTTTGCAAGCCGCAAGCCATCGCGGCAAACACCTGCCCCCAAAACGACTGGTAGCTAAATAAAATTAGACTGATAATTAATAAACTTGCTTCAATTAACAGAGCGTTGCCATAGCGCTTACCTTCTTTTAATGCCGTACTACCCACCACAAAGCCACTGATAACTGCCCCAAATAAAAACGATAACAGCACGATACCAACCATCGCCATCTGCTGGTAGTGCTGTTCCGCCAATGCTGTGGCAAATAGCGTCACATTGCCCGTTACATGCGAAGCGGACAAATGGGTGAAGCCGACTAATGCGGTGCTATTGATACAGCCTGCATTAAACGCCAGCACGCAGCCACCCCATAAAATCCACTTGGGTAATTTATTAATCATTACATACCGCCATTTATCAGTCTTTAGCTGACTTGCCAAACATGTTAAGCCTGACAAAAAATGGTAAGCTTAACCAGACGGCTTTGCAATCCCTATCGAAACATCCATCAAAAAAAGTAAGCAAAAAACAGCAAGTAAAAAAAAGAGCAACCATGGTCGCTCTTTTATCAACTACCCGCCTAACAATTAGTCTTCTACCTGCATCATCACTTGTTCAGAGAGTGCCACGGTATTAAACCCAGCATCGACAAATAAAATCTCGCCGGTGATACCAGATGCCCAAGGCGATAACAAGAACATCGCGGCATTACCGACTTCTTCAATATTGACATTACGCTGTAGCGGTGACATTTTGGCATTGGTGTCGAGCATTTTACGTAATGATTTGATACCGCTTGCCGCCAAGGTACGAATCGGACCTGCAGAAATCCCATTGACACGGATACCATCGCTACCCAGAGAGCTGGCAAGGTAGCGAATGCTCGCTTCCAGACTGGCTTTGGCTAGACCCATGACATTGTAGTTTGGCAACACATGGATACTGCCTTCATACGTCAAGGTTAACAGCGAGCCTTGGCGTTTTGCCAGTAACTCACGGCTGGCTTTAGCAAGCGCCACAAAGCTGTAGCTGCTAATATCATGGGCAATGGCAAAGCCCTCACGGGTGGTCACTTGGGTAAAATCACCATCTAGCTGATCGGCAGGGGCAAAACCAATGGCATGCACGACCCCATCAATGCCCTCTGGCCAGTGTGCAGCAACTTGGGCAAAACACGCTTCGATTTCGCTATCTGACGCCACATCACACGCCAAGACCTTCTCTGCACCAAAAGTTTCGGCTGCCATATCCACGCGTTTTTTCATTTTTTCATTCGGATAGGTCAAAATTAAACTCGCGCCTTCACGATGTAACGCTTCTGCGATACCCCAAGCAATCGATAATTTACTGGCGATACCGGTAACAACGAAACGCTTCCCTGTTAATAGCATGGTTTTTCCTTATTTTTCAGTGAACGAATATGCACTATAATAACTCAAAATTAGGGGTTAATTCTAGCAAAAAACCCAAACAAAGCAAATTTAGTGATTTTCATAGCGTTTGTGACAAAAATCGCTTTACAAATAGTGGTAAAGCGTTAAGCTATGCCTATTTTTTTAAACTTAAATGTTATCATGACTATGCCTGCAAATTTTGACGAGATTATCCAACAAAACAGTGATGCCTACCGCACCCTTATTGCATCAACAGGGGAAGACTTAGCACGTGAAGGACTACTTAATACCCCAGAACGTGCCGCTAAAGCCTTTAGTTTTTTGACCCAAGGCTATCATCAAGATTTGGTCGAAATTACCAACAACGCGATTTTTCCAACTGACAATAATGAATTGGTCATGGTAAAAAATATCGAGTTTTATTCGATGTGTGAGCATCACATGTTGCCTTTTTATGGCGTGGCCCATGTGGCGTATCTGCCCGATGGCAAAGTGATTGGACTGTCAAAAATGGCACGTATCGTGGATATGTACGCTCGACGTTTGCAAATTCAAGAAAACCTAACCCGCCAAATTGCCCAAGCGGTGATGGATATGACAGGGGCAAAAGGCGCGGCGGTGGTGATGGATGCCGCGCACATGTGCATGATGATGCGCGGTGTGATGAAACAAAAATCTGATACCCGCAGTATGTCACTACTGGGCGAATTTAAACACAATACCGAGGCAAGACAAGCGCTGTTAATGGCGATTCCAAGCGCCTAATATCTAGACTTGGTACCTAAGCCACTTAATACCTAAACTTAGCGCCTAAACAGTCAACCAAAATTAACTAGTCAAATAAGCCCCAGTGATGTTACTGGGGTTTTTATATTCAGTCGATTTATAACGGGCATATAGTACTTTTCAATGTCAGCTATTGGCGATACACTAAAATGGTTTTCGATTTTTGCCCTGTAAAACCATAACATTGAGACAAACACATTAAAACAATAACAAGGAACATAAAATGACCCATCATACCAAGGCAATTAACAGCTTTCTTGACTACGTTAAAGTTCAATTGCCCATCATCCAAGCGCCGATGGCAGGTGTCCAAGATAGTAAACTCACGATTGCGGTGTCCCAAGCTGGGGGCTTAGGCTCACTGCCTTGTGCCCTGTTCAGCCTTGAGAAAATTGAAAGTGAAATTAAAGCTATTCGTGCTGCGACTGATGCACCATTTAATGTCAACTTTTTTGCCCATCAACAACCTGACTATACCCAAGCGATGCAAGAAAAATGGTTGAATGCCCTACAACCTTATTATCAACAATTTGGTTTGACCCAAGATGAGATAGCCACGACCGGTGGACGTCAGCCATTTACCCATGAACAAGCAGCGCTAGTGGCGGATTTAAAAGTCCCTGTGGTGAGTTTTCATTTTGGGTTGCCGGACAAAAATTTGTTAAATATCGTCAAAAAATCCGGGGCGATTGTGATATCCTCTGCCACCACGCCTGCGGAAGCACGCTGGTTGCAGGCCAATGGGGCGGATATGATTATCGCGCAAGGGTTAGAAGCGGGTGGACATCGGGGTATGTTTTTAAGCCAAGATGTGACGCTGCAAACGGGCACTTTTAGCCTACTGCCCAATATCATCCGCGCTGTCAGTTTGCCGGTGATTGCGGCAGGTGGTATCAGCGACAACGCTACTGCACAAGCAGCGTTTGCCATGGGCGCCTGCGCAGTACAGGTAGGTACTGCTTTTTTGCTGGCAGATGAGTGTGGTACCAAAGGCTTTCATCGCAAGGCGCTGCAAAGTGCACGAGCCGAACACACCGCTTTAACCAATGTATTTAGTGGCGGCTTAGCACGCGGGATTGTCAACCGCTTTATGCAAGAAACGGGGTATATTAGCGAGTCTGCACCGCCATTTCCCCATGCCTCGTTTGTGAGTAACCCCCTTAAAGCCAAAGCCGAAAGCATGGGAAGTGATGAATTTAGCTCACTGTGGGCAGGGCAAAATGCGAGATTGGCGAAAAGTGGTACAGTAGATAAAATTATTCAAGATTTACTTGGCTACTAGGGCGTGTCCCTAATTCGGAACAAAGTATTTTTAATGGCCTAAAAATGCCTA
>OFDC01000623.1_pt1 | contig 24775 bp, 25 predicted proteins | sample 1520941 | NCBI WGS metagenome assembly OFDC01 (sample SAMEA94258168, study PRJEB24077) | hot springs metagenome | biome: Aquatic biome; feature: Water | place: India | collected 2012-12-06 | depth 5 m | reverse complement strand
ACGGTCTGGCGGAGATCGACAACAACATCGCCGAACGCGCGATGCGCGGCGTCGCCGCAACTGATTCATACTGCACCTCCTCTTCAAATGCCCGGAAACAGGGACTTTTGGTTTTCCATTTTGATGCGACACGGGCCTCTGTGACGCGGAAACTGCGTCACTTCGTCCTTTTCCAGATCCGTAGCCAGGATTTGATGCGGCGCATCGGGTACCACTTGCTGGGTGGGCAGCACGCCCTCTTTTATCAGTCGGCGGACGCGATGAGCGGTAACCCCAAGCTTTTGGGCGGCTTCGGTTAGTGTGAGCCACTCGCCGTTCTTTTCTGCGGATCGGTAGCCATGAATTTTATGGACCGTGCGCAGTGCCCCGACACGGCGCGCCGTCCACGTTTTTCCCTGTCCGGTCTGCATTCCCATCCGGTTGAGAGTGGCGGCAATGTCGGCGTCAGACCACCGGGTAGCCATGGACCGCATGACGGCAAGGGCGGCCTGCGGGGTACTCTGGCCATGTTCACCAGATTTGGGTTTGCTAATACGCAGCTGAGAGTGTTGGCCACCTTTCCAGTGGATCGTCAAAATGACTTCGCGCTTCTCGTCGTCTACGTCAGCAACGATATCAGTCACGAGAGTGCGAAGGAGCTGTTGACGGCAACGCATGTCGACACCAGGCGCGCGCCAGGCCGTCGCCAGATCGGTAGCCATGTCGTTAAAATCGGGAACTGGGGTGGCAAGATCGATTTGTCGCACTTGGGCCAAAGCCGCTTCGCAGGCTTCCACGCGCCTCAGCGCTGCCTCCCAACTCTTCTCAAGTTGAGCAGCGATCAATCGGTTGTCAGGATCGCAAGCGGCATAGCGGCGTTCCGCAAGAGATGCCTCGTATCGTGCTTGCTGCAAGTCCAGCTTCACCATTTGGTGCCGTTGTTCCAGATTATCCCGATGTCCTCGTTCAGCTTCCATTGCAGCCTCGATCGCCATTGGCGTCACGGCGCGCAATATCTCTCTTCCAATAGCAGGATCGATGCGAGAGGCGCCAAAAGTCATACATCGTGGCTTGGCCAACATCTGATTGATACGTTCGCAGCGATAATAGGGATGTCCCGGAGCGCGCCCCGAATAGACGACGCCCAATCGCCTTCCACATCTTCCGCAGGTGAGCAGTCCTGCAAGCAGCGCCCTACCGCCACGCCCGGACTTAACTCCGCCCTTCTGTCCGAAAGCATTAACGGCAATAAGGCTCTGGTTCCTCTCAAACTCACTCCAATCGATATAGCCTTCATGATGGTCTTGGAGCATCACTTCCCACGTTCCAAGAGGTCTGCCGTGGCCGTAGCTTTTGCGAGCCCTGCCATCGATGATCTCGGTTCGCTTCTCGCTTTTGCCATAGGCATAGACCCCGGCATAGAACGGGTTCTTCAGGATCGAAATTACGCTTCGATAGCGAACCGGGACCCACTCGAAGGATACCGTTTTGCGTCCGTCAGACGGACGGGGAAAATGAAAGTTATCAGCGGTCAGCGAAATCAGCACCTGACGGGCGCTGCCAAGCTCGCGGAAGCGCGAAAAGATGAGGCGGATTGCCTCCTGTACCCGCAGGTCAGGATCAAGCCCCAGACCATAATCACGGTGCCAGAGATAACCGATCGGAACGCTGAGGCGCAGTTCACCCCGCCGCGCTTTGGCGCGTGCGGCATCGAGCATGCGCGTTCGCAAAATACCAAGCTCAAACTCGCTGATGCTGCCCTTCATGCCCAACAACAGCCGATCGTTCGGTCGACAAGGATCGTAAATCCCGTCCAGATCGATCACGCGCGCTTCTACCAGGCCGCACAGTTCCAGAAGGTGGTGCCAGTCCCGTCCGTTACGGGAAAGGCGCGAGGCGTCGAGGCAAAGCACAGCGCCCACTTTGCCAGTGCACAAGCCGCTCACTAGTCGTTCGAAACCAGGGCGGTCGACAGCGCCGCTAGCGGTCCGGCCAAGATCATCATCGATCACCTCGACATCGTGGAAACCCCAGCGACGCGCGACATCAACAAGTTCATATTGTCGCCTCTGGCTCTCCAGATTGTTCTGGACCTGCCCAGGCGTCGACTGTCGAATGTACACCACAGCTTTGCGGCTCAGCACCGTGGCTGGAATGAGATTATTGCCAGTCATCGCTCGCCGCCTCCTTCACCGCAACGCCAGCTGCGGCCATCAGGAGGATCGCCAACTTGGCGACAACGACGCTTCGTTCCGCCTCGCTCAGGCCCCGCATCTGCGGTGTATCGAGCGCCATGCTCAATTGATGTGGGGTCGGCACAGGTAACGTTGAGGGTTCTGGTGATGGCTTCATGGCGCGGCTCCTGGATGGCAATGGGGCCATCCGTCGAAGGTTGCCTGAAACCACGGTCTTTTAGCAGTCTGTGAAGCTCTATCAGCCCGCTCACCGAAACGCGCGGTTCGCCCATCTCCATGTGGGCACAAAACGCCCGATCCAGCATCCACTCCGCAACCTGAATGATCTCGCCGGGTTTAACTGCGACCCGGACAATAGCACCACTGGCACGATCCTCGCGGCCTTCATGCCGAAAATGCCTGCCGAAATATGGATGCCAACGATAATGAAATTCTACCATCTGCCCGACATGGGTAGAATGAACCTGTGATGGCGATCGGCCGCAAGAACTGGCTCTTCGCAGGCTCGAAGGCTGGTGGTGAACGCGCTGCCGCCATCTACTCGGTCATCGAAACGGCAAAGCTCAATGGCATCGAACCGCAGGCCTACATCGCTGACGTCATCGAGAAGATCGCCAGCGGTTGGCCAGCCTCGCGCTGGGACGAACTCATGCCGTGGAATTGGGCTGCCACCGAGCAGCCGCTTATTGCTGACGCCGCATAACTCGCGGCCTTCAGGCCACGCTTACTGAGGTGTGCGAAGCGGCGTGAAAGTTCGGTCGCGTTGTCTGCCTTCGCGATGAGGAAGTGGGTGCCTGCGGGTGCGGCTTCAAGCGCCTCTAGCAGCTGTTGCAAGCCGCTCGGCTTGGTTTCTTCGGCGGGCAGCTGGGACGACGTCAACTGCCTGGCTCGCCGCGCGGCATTCTGCAGGTGACTTTCTACCGCGGCAATCAGGAGGTCGTAGTCGACCGGCTTGACCAGATAGTCGTCCGCCCCGGCCTTGCGACCGTTGATCATCGTGGTGCGATCACCGAAGGCGGTGAGAAACACAAAAGGCACCGATGCAGCCGCGTCGCCACGCGCTCGAAGGTGCTCCAGCAGTTCGAGACCGCTCATCCCGGGCATCTGCATGTCGCACAAGATCAAATCCGGCAGGTTCGCCGCAATGTGCGGCAGCGCCGCTTCTGCACTCGCCGCCGCGTCGACCACAAATCCATGATCCCGCAGTTCATCTGCAACATCACGCAGGATCTCTGGCTCGTCTTCGACGCACAGGATCCTGAAATCGCCGGGTGATACGGCACTCATTACGCAGCCTCCGGGACGTCGCCGGCGGTAGTCGAGGCCAGCGGCAAGATGACCGCAACGCGCGTGCCGTCATCAGGTGGTGAAGCAATCGAGAGTTCGCCGCCATGTGCAGCGATCAGCGTGGCGGCTAGGAAAAGGCCGGTGCCTGCACCGGGTACAGCGGTGCTGTTTGCGCCGCGATAGAAGCGCTCGCAAACGAGCGGCAGGTCCGCCGCAGGAATGCCCACGCCATTGTCCGTGACAATGATCGATGCACGATTTTCGAGAATGCTGGCCGTCACCGCGACTTCGCCATTCTCGTGCGAGTATTTCACCGCATTTTCAACGATCGCGGTGAGCGCGCGGTGCATCAGTGCCGGATCGACTTCAAGTGTGGTGTCGCCCGCGTCGTCTCTGACGGTGATAGTCACGTCGTTGCGCGACTGCCCGGCAGACGTCACTGCATCTCGAAGCAGCGCGCCCAGCGGCACTATGGCCAGCACCGGCGTCACCTTGCCTTCCTCAAGCTGGACCAGCTGCAGCGCGCTCTTCATCACTTTGTCGAGCCGTTCAGCGGCATCGCGGATCATGTCGGCCCGTTCGATAACCGCCTCTTGCGCCTGACGCCCGGCGCGCCGACGCAGGATCTGTCCGCAGCTATCGATCACCGTAAGCGGCGTGCGGAATTCATGGCTAAGGATATTGATGAAGCGCCGCTGGCCGGATGTGATGCGCCGCTCGCTCTCAAGTGCGCGGCGCATTTCGGCCTCCTGATGGACGATACGGCGGTAGGCCGCACCAAGCTGGCCGCCCATGGCTACCAACCGTTCCGACATGGTATCGATCTCTGTCACGCCGAAGCGGGGCGCGGTCTGGTCATATTCACCCTCGCCGATCCGGGCCATCAGCGCTTCGACTTCCTTGAGGGGTGTCGCAACCCGTCGGCTCATCTGCCGGGCCCGCATGCGCAGAAAGACGAAGAACGCCGCATAGAACACCACAAGGATGCCCAGCATCGCTAGGCCGACGGTACGTAGCCGTTCCCTCAGCGCATCGGCATCGGCGAGGATGTTCTTCGCTGGGGCCAACACCACCAACCGCCATTGCGGCCCCTGCACCACCGCACTCGACGCCAGCATATCTTTGCCAGCAAGCGTGACGTGTGTGAGACCAGGCTTGCCAGAGCGCAGTGCGTCGGCAAGCGAGCGTAGTTCCGATCGCTTGTTGATGTTGAATTGTTCGGGCTTGAACGTATCGCCATGTATGGCTTGCTCGTAGCGATAGTGCCTGAGTTCCTTCAGACCGAAATCGCGCTCGCCTGCTTCGGGCAGTGCGAGAATGGTCCCATCGCGGCCGATCAGCATCGCATACCCCTGCCAAGGGAGATTGATCGTGAGAATGCGATCGACGATCGTATCCACCGTGAGATCGATGCCGACTACAGCTTCAAGCCGGTTTGGCCCGTAGACCGGGGCAATCGCGGACACCATCCAGCCGCTTCCGGCCGGATCGACATATGCATCGGTCCAAACGACCTTGCGGGCCGGATTATGGCGAGCATCGGCCTCATAGTAGAAGTTGTATGAGGGGATGTGCATCCCCGGCGCGTATTGTCTCAACACGTCAACGTAAGGATAAATGCGATTGTAGCTGTCCCAGGTGTTTATATAAACCTGCCGGATCAGCGGCGAGGATTGCTTGATGCGTCGCATCGTCGGATCGAGCCGGACAGTCCGCCAAACCTTGTCGATCTGCTGGGGACCGACCGGCACCACGCCGCTATAAAAGCTCGCTGTCTGGTCACCGCCGCGCACTGTGTGGAAAACGCCTTGCCTGTTCAGAGCATAGCGCGCCCGCTCGGCGGGTGGGGGCGAGTAGGGGGTAGCCAAGGCCGTCCCACTCTCGAGGGCATAGAGCTGAACCAGTCCTTCGACACTGCCAAGCGTCGCCTGGATAGTCGCCGCTTCGCGGTTCGCGATATCGGTTAGATAGCTACGTGAAATCGAGCTGACGGCTTCGACATTTCGTTGATATGTAATGCTTCCGCTTGCCCAGTAAATAGCAAGAAAAGTCAGCTCAATTAATAAAAGAGGTATAATTGCAGCGCGAAAATACGACCGCCGAAGCCATATATCTAGCGATTGACGTATTTTCACGTAAGGTCCTTTAAGAGATAATATACCACATATACGATCAATTGGTCACATATCATTAACATTGTAACTGCTAATTTTCAGTTTCATTGTCGACGGTAAGCTGGTGTGAAATGCTATGGTCATCAATTCAATGCGCCAAGTGCCGGTTTGCTTGCCAAGCTGCGATGGGCTGACACTGGAGCCTCTGACATCACTGGAGCAGCCGATCTGGGTTTATGACTTTGGTCGTCACCGCATGGCCTGGTGCAACGCAGCGGCCCTGAAATTCTGGAATGCCACTTCGCTAACCGACCTGCAGCAACGCGATTTCACGCCTGTCGCGCATGGCACGGCGCAACGGATGAACAACCTGCAGCGCCGAATTGCCGATGGCGAAACGGTTGAGGATACATGGACCCTCTATCCGTTGGGCAATCCACGCCAGATCAAGTGCACATTCACGGGCATCCACCTTGCCGACGGTTCGGTCGGCATGATCGTCGCAGCTGCACCGGATACGCTTGCTCGCAGCCAGAGCCCACAATCGGACACGAGCGCCCTCGAACTGCGCACGATTGAGGCCGTCCGCCACACGCCGCTTATGATATCGATGGTTACGCCAACCGGTCACTGGTTGATGCACAATCCGGCCGCGGAGCAACTGATGCTCATCTTGGGCGTGCTCAATGCGCCTCTGGTGGACAATTATCTCGCAATTTTTGCGGATCGGAAGGAGGCCGCCGATTTGCGCGATACCGCGCTCGCCGAGGGATCGGCCGAGGCAACCTTGCGCATGGCCGGTGAAGACTACCGCATGCACGATGTGACGCTGCGGCGATTGGCTGATCCGGTCAGTGGGCGCTTGTCACTCATGCTTTCGCAGCAGGATGTAACGCGCGCCTATCGGCTGGATCGCCAACTCAAGGAAGCACTTGCGAACGAACAGACCATCAACGAATCGCAGCGGCAATTCGTGCTGTTCACCAGCCACAACTTTCGCACGCCGCTCGCGATCATTGATGGTGCTGCGCGGCGTATCGGCAAGCTTTTACCGGACAATGAAGCACTCCACGAACGTCTGCGGGATATTCGCCGGGCGACGCAGCGAATGGTTGGCGCGGTCGACAAGACACTTGCAACCGCCCGACTGGCCGAAGGCGATTTTGGCATTACGCTGCAGCGGTGCGACCTTAAATCAATGCTCGTCAACGCAGTCAGTTGCCAGCTAGCGCTTCAGCCTGATCGGCAATTCGCTCTGACCTGCGAAGATTTGCCACCTCTCCAGATCGATCCGAGCCTGTTCGAGCAGGTGCTCGAAAACCTGCTCTCGAACGCGGTAAAATACTCGCCCGTCGACAAGCCGATCGAAGTCGACGCGATCCGCGAGTCCGAAAGAGTTCGCATCACGATCACGGATCATGGCATCGGCATACCCGCGCAGGATCTGCCCAAACTGTTTACTCGCTTCTTCCGGTGCAGCAACGTGGGCGCGATAAGGGGCACGGGCGTGGGCTTGCACGCAGTACGCCACTTTATGGAGTTGCACGGAGGAACGGTCGTCGTGAGTAGCGTGGAGGGCAAGGGGGCAGTCGTGACGCTGACGCTGCCCGTCGATTAACCTGCGCGTACGATACGTGTTCAGCCTGGCACGGCAGCTTTCACCAGTCTCTGCCATTCAGCGATATCTGTGTAAGTGACCCAATCCGGTCGAGTGCTGTCGGAAGCGGAACGCCGCATTCTGGGACAGACCCGCCGTTGAGGATGGACTGCTTGAAAGTCTGCTCTTGGATGAAGCAGATGCTCCTGGTAGTGATAGGAAGGTTGCGGATGAGCATGTCTCAGCCAGTTTCATGACTTGAACTAGATCCCTCACCGACGTAACTCCATAGCGTTGTGGGAGTTTTCGAAATGATCCAGCGTCACCGCTAAGGCGGCAATGAGCACAATTGCGGAGTGATCCGCTGGCTGGACTCCTGAATTTCGAGAACATCATGCAAAGATTGAAGAACAAGACGTGCGTCGTCACCGGCACCGCGCGTGGTATTGGTCGTGCGATTGCGGCGCGTTTCCATGACGAAGGCGCTGTGGTTATCGCCACGGACATTGATGCAGCCGCAGGCGCAGCAACTGCCGCCGAAATTGGTTGTCGGTTCGAACCTCTCGACGTGCGCGAGGAGGCTGACTGGCTGCGGCTGGCCAGCATTGTTCCTGTTGCCGATGTGGTGGTCAACAATGCCGGCGTAACGGGGTTCGAGGCAAGCATGGCACCTCACGATCCCGAAAATGCGAGCCTTGCTGATTGGCGGGAGGTTCACCGGGTCAACCTTGACGGGACGTTCCTTGGCTGTCGCTATGCAATTGGCGCGATGAAGGAAGCGGGGACTGGATCAATCATCAACATTTCCTCGCGTTCGGGTCTGGTCGGCATTTCCGGTGCCGCTGCCTATGCTTCGTCCAAGGCGGCGATCCGCAATCACAGCAAGACGGTCGCGCTTTATTGCGCACAGCAAGGCTGGCGGATCCGCTGCAACTCGGTTCACCCGGCTGCCATCCTTACTCCGATTTGGGAGCCGATGCTGGGAAATGGTCCCGACCGGTATGCCAGAATGAAGATGTTTGTCGCGGACACGCCGCTGAAGCGGTTCGGCATGCCAGAGGAAGTCGCCGCTATCGTCGTGACACTTGCCTCGGATGAAGCGACCTATGTCACAGGGACAGAAGTGCATATCGATGGCGGCCTGCTCGCTGGCTCGGCAGCTTCTCCCGGATGACGGAATCAGCGGGCGCGCTCCTTCGCGCCCGCCAATCCGACCAGACCGCCTGCACGCGGCCAACCTGAGCGGTGGCAGTCCTTATTCTATGTGCGCTGCACTTCTGTGATCCGCTTGGCAGACTTGGTGGCAAGAGGAGCCGACTTCAGTCCGAGCAACGGCCTCAGCCAGTTCACCCGCCGCGCGATCTCGTAGGTCAGCGCGCAGCCGAACACGGCTGTCAGCAGGATCACGCTGAATGCCAGTTCCGGCTGCGCCCCTGCTTGCTTGAGCCAGAAGCCAGCCGCGATGATGATGGTCCGATGCGCGATGTAGTAGGGATAGATCGCCTCGGTCAGATAGCGCCGTACCGGGCCATCATAATCCAGGCGCGTCTGGGCGAGACCGAGCAGCCCAAGGATCATGCTCCACGCCAGCATGGCGCGCGAGAGTGCGCGGGCTGTCTCCCATGCGGACGTTCCATCGCTTAGCCCGTCAATGACAAACATGCCTGCGCAGGCAAACGCTGCAGCGCCGAGCAGCGCGCGCCAGCGATGCAGGATGACCTCCCATGCGCCCTCCGAACGCGCCAGCCCGACCCCGAAGAAGAAAGCGAAACCGTAGATGGCATGGGCATGGGGATCAACTACAAGGGCAGCCGAGCCGACAAAACTGACGAAACCGGGTTCTGTCAGTTTTGTCTGTGCCGAGTGGGCCCGATCCTACAGGCGCACATAGAGTCAGCTGTCGCACTCCCACCTCCCGACCTCGTCTACTTCACCAACGTCCTCGACATCCGTCGTGCGTCGACCGTTTACTCGAGACTTACCGGTATGAAGCGCCTGCCTGAACCTGTGAAACGTCGGATCGGGGAGCGCTTGGCGTGCTACCAGTTACCCGCAGAAGTGACGCAGCTGATCGAGGAGGAGTTCGACTTCACCCTCACGGCACGTCACGTCCGTGCATACGACCCAACGTCTTCGCAATGCACGATCGCCCAGCGCTGGGTGGACTATCACTGGGCAATGCGGGAACGGTTTCGGAACGAGGCAGCCTACATTCCCATCACGCACCGAGCGTTCCGCCTATACCAACTTCAGCAGATCTTTGATGATGCTTTCGAACGCGGGATTTTACGTCTCGCCGCCAAGGTGCTCGAGCAGGCAGCGAAGGAGATGGGTAACTGGTTCGTACGGTGATGGCCGCTGACGTCGGCTGACGTTGCGTAACGTTGGCCGAAGATGCACCCACCCGATATTCGCTCTGGTGCTTACTATGTGCTTGCTGGAGAGGATTGGAGGTCCGGCTCACCTGTGAAAAATGAGCCTAAGCCTTTGAAAAAATGGTGCGCTTAGGTGATTCGAACACCTGACCCCATCATTACGAATGGATTTGCTGCAATGCGGTAAATAAATGTTTTATATATTTTTTCTAGCATTTTCCGACTTGAAACTCACCCGAACCCACGCGATGCCCAAACTCGGCTAAATCCGCAAATGAGCCGGATACTAGCTAACGCACTTTGGTAGTACCGGATTCCAGAATGCGACCCGGTCAAGACCCGGTTCGTGACAGCTCTAATGTTGGCAATCTGCCCCGATTCAAAGCGGAACGCTCGATCAAAAGGAGCAGCGCATCGAGCGGAGAAAAAGTCAGACCGCGAGTTAACCAGTTACCGCCTAGTCGTCTTCCTCTGGCTCAAGCCACCAGTTCTCGATCAGGACATCCAAAAGTTCCTCCTGCCGGTTCTCGACAATCTCTGGCGTCCATTCGTCTTGCGACATGACTTGGCTGGTCAGTGCGTAGGACGAAACATTCTTGGTTCCTGCGAAATAGGTTTCGCACTTGCGTGCAAAGTCATAATTTTGGGCGGCGCTGTTTTTCTTCTTGTTGAGGGGCACGAGATTGGCAAGTCGATGGACCCAGACTTTGCGCTCATCGCTATCCGGCCACCACTGCGCCCACTCAGTCCCTGACTTCACCGTTTGCGGGAGGACGTGCTCAATCGTTAAAGTCTTGGTGTCGTAGCTAGCCGCTCCGTCGCCAATAAAGGAGTCGAGCCGCAGCAGCAAATAGTTACGGCGGCGTGGTGTGAACTCATAGACATTCCCATCCAGGAACTCTCGAAATCTCTCTTTTTCCTCCTCGTTGAGATCAAGCCACTCCATCTCATCCAGCGCCGTGTCCGCTTCAATCTCTTCGATAAGATTGCCGTAAGTCTCTATCCGTTCATTCACATAAACGCGGCAGACGTGGATATAAGCCGCGAGCCGCTCCAACCGCTGAAAGAAGTCGGCTAGCAGCGAGGGCTCATTGCGATGCTTTTTCAGAAACAGCATCGCAGGTGGTATCCAGTCCGAATTGTCGATCCGGTTCAGCCAGGTAATGTAAAAGTTAACGTCCTCCGCCTTCTTGGTCGCGGTGTATGATGCGTTGCGAATGAATTCCAAAGCCTCAGAAAACGGTTCAAGAACGTCGTCGATGAACGCTTTTGGATCAGGATTCGCAGGCAGGACGTGCTCGCGAAATTCCTCAAGCAATGAGCGCTTGGCTTTCTCCCGTGCATAGATCATCCGGAGGTAGGTAAAGAGGTCACGGAAGCCGTCACGCGTTAGTTCGACTTCCATTTCCTCCCATTTGTCATTGTATTCCTGCCGCTCCGTTTCGCTGGTAAGCTTGCCGATTATGTCGGCCTTGATTATGTCAGTTGGTTGTAGATCCAATCCACGACTATTCATCACCGAAAAAACTCGGAAAGCAGACATTTCGTTTGGTGTGGAAACTGCCACCAGATAGCAGCGCGTCATTAGGAACGATGCAAATCTGATCAGATCTGCGGGTGTCTTAAACGCATGCTCGATAGCGCGTTGTAGATGCTTACTGTTTCGCATGATATGAGCCTGTGCCTCGTTCTCCAAGGCCGCCTCGTCCAGCGCCGCAAGTTCGTCGAGCCGGAATTCCTGAACATATTTGCGGAAGAAACCGCGATCGCGCTCCCGCAGTGAAAGCCGTGGCTTAGGCTCAATCTCCTCGACCTCATTGCCGGGTTCAACGATATAAGCTTTCAGTTTTTCTTTGCTGGCACCACCATGAACACATGCCATAGCGGAGAGTAAGATAGTGAGCGTCGTAAGGCGTTGCTGACCATCTATCACCTCAGCCAGCGGCCTATCTTCGCTCTTGATTAGGACGATGCTGCCAAGAAAATAACCTTCCTCGTCCTCTGTATCGTAGAATGCTGTCAGATCATCGAATAGCTCGGATGCTTGGTCGACTGTCCAAGCGTAAGGACGTTGATAGGACGGTATGACGTATTCGAAATCGGAGCTGAAAATCTTTGAAAGTGGATACTCTGCACCGCTGATTTTCTTCGACATTGCCTAACCGATCCCACGAGTGCTGTTTATGCAACGCAGCATAGACTGCAAGGATATCACGGACAAGGGCCGGCTGCAGATGAACGAACCCCGCTTAACATAACGCCCGTTCTCTGACTGGGCTTAGTGAGGCGCGGTCACGGCACAAGAGACTCAAGACCTAGCCATTCGAACAGGGCTCGCTCTGTGTCAGCGTCAAGCGGAACACCGTCGGCCGATGCTCTATCGAGTAAGGCATCGCAAAAGGCTTGCCCAACATCCGCAGCTGTCGGACTGTTCGCTGCATCTAGTTGGACCCCACCAAAATAAGTCCCTCTGATCACATAGCTAAGTGCATTGCGTGACACCTGCATCCCAGCTTCGGCCAAGGTGGCCCGTGCCCAACCGATGGCATCGATCAAATTGAATTCATGGCTGGCGGCGTAATCCGCCAATGCCTCAAAGACTTTAGGCCAAGTCTCACGCGGTAGCCTAGGCAGTTCCAATGCTGGCATCAGCATGGCTATAGGCCCCGGGAGGCCGCTTGGGTCGCCCTTTTCAATAGGGGGCTGGTGTCGTTCTTCGTCCCACATGTAGTGGTTCGAAAGCCTTACACGGGGCAGCTGTAACGCTTTGACTGCTGCAGAAAAAGTGCCGTAACCCAGCCAGTTGTCTACCTTTGTTTCTGGATGAGTTCGAGCGACCTCGCCTGCAAGTCCAGCCAAGTTTAGCGGCTGCGCTGCTTCCTCGTAGCGCTTTTTGATAAATTGAGCGAACGTCTCGGCGGCTCCCATAGACTCGCTATCGGCTAGGGTCGTTGGGGTAGCCTCTGCGGCTTCGGGCTGACCGCGTAGCAACGCTTCTAGATCATCGAAGCCCAAGAGCTTGTCGGCCAACGACGAGTAGGCGGACGAATGATAGCCTGGCGATAAAATCGTGATCAGGCGATCGTCTGCCCGAAGGCGCTGAAGCAAGGGTGTGAAATCGGAGTCACCCGACGCGAGCACAATCTCTTCGAAGCGGGTCCGGTGATTTAGCAAATCTAGGGCATCGATCACAATCCGGATATCCGCGGCGTTTTTTCCCGCGCGTGTAAAGACTGGACAGTCAACTACCTCGAACCCGGCCCGCACAAAGCCGGGGCGAAATTTCGAGAAGTAGTAGCGCTCGTTCTGCCTGCTTGGGTCGAGCACGTAGCCGGAAGGATTCAAATAGCACCGTGCCACCAGCCAGCGCCTTTGCCCAGCGCTGAGGTGCGTGTTCGCCAGCGTCTCGAGCCATTCCGATGGGTCCGAAGCAAACCGGACGGCTGCCTGCCAATCCAGATCCCACAATGTACTGAATACATTATCGAAATCGAGAAAAATTGCCGCTCTTGTCGTCATGTGAGTCCCCAAACGACGGCACCTCTTCGGCACCTTAAGCAAAGCCGTTACGGCTACAAGAGTTACTCTTGTGGCTCTAATTCCCCCGAAAATGCTTAGCCGCCATGGTTGCCAAAAAAATGAAATGGATGCCCACCGGACCCGAAGCCACGAGGGCCCAAGTCCGGTGGGTACCTACAGTTTTAAGCTGCTGGTGACGGCGATGCCTCGGTGATGCGAAGGCCATTGCGATGCCATAGATGGCCGTCATTATCGTGCAGGATCTTGCCAACATGTCGATGGTTGTACCCGAGATGGGCAATGGCCCCGACGATGGATGGCGCAGCTGTTAGACCCTCACCGAGGCAGGCCAAGATCAGCGCTACGACTTGCTCGTTCTTGTTGCAGAGCTGCAAGGTGCACTGCAACTGCACCTCTCCGAGCGTTGCATAAAGGTCTTCCTTCTTGGGGGGCGTTGGATTGGTGCTGGTGTTCGATGGAACCTGATTCATGATGTTCTCCTGGATTGCGGCGGGCCAGATCGAGTGAAGCTGACCCGCCGGGTTGGTGCGGGATTGTCAGGCAGCGTCCACAACCGGGCCTGCCCAGTTGACGTTCATCTTCGCTGCGCCTGCCTCTACGGCTTGCATCAGCGTGTCGTTCGCGAGGTGCGAATAGCGCATGGTCGATTGGTGATCGGCGTGACCCAGGATGCGGCCCACAGCGAACAGATCGATACCGGCGTTGATCATGAAGCTGGCAGCACTGTGGCGCAGATCATGGAGGTGCAGACCCTCAAGTCCGGCCGCTTCGCGCGCCGTTTCCCACGGGTGCTTGATGTCCGTGTACGGCATTTTGGTCTTCGGGTTCGGCAACAGGTAGGGGCACTTCTCGTAGCGCGGCAATCCGGCAATGAGATCCAGCGCCGGTTTTGAGAGAGGCACATGCCTCGCCTTTCCGGTCTTGCTGGTGGGGATGAACCACACCTTGCGTTCGACGTTCACGTTCTCCCACTTTGCATCGAGCAGCTCTCGCTTGCGGGCACCAGTCAGCAGCAACAGGCCCACGATGTTGCGCAGCTGCGGATTGATCGATGCCTCGCAGGCCTTGAGGAGCCTTTCCGCGTCATCGGACGACAGGTAACGGTCGCGGGCGTTGTTGTACCTGGGGCGAGGGATGCCGCGCACCGGGTTGAACTTCACTCCCGGTGTTTGCCACTTCAGCGCCAACTCGAACGAGCGGTTGAAGGTAATGCGGATCTTCTCGACCGTTGCCGGGGCCAGACCGCTGGAGCGCAGCTCGCCCAGCCAGTTTGCGACCTCTGGCGTAGTGATTTCATCGAGGCGCTTCTTGCCCCATCGCGGGAGCACATGCTTGCGCAGAACGCTCTCGGTGTTGCCGGGAGTTTTCTGGTAGCTTTCGGCGAAGGCCTGATGTTGAGCGGCCAAGTCCGCATAAGTCGGGACTGCTTTCTTCTCGGCCTTCGCTGCCGCCGGGTCGCCGCCCATGGTCACTTCGGCGCGGAGCTTCTTAGCGAGCTTCTGGGCCTGCGCGAAGCTGAGGTCGCCATAACCGCCGATGCGGCGCTGGGTCTGGCGGCCGTAAGCATCCTGATAGCGGAACGTGTAGGTCTTGGTGCCGCTGCGATGGCATTCGAGGGTAAAGCCAGTGCAGACGGTGTCGTAGTAGTCAGTGCGCTTCTTGCCGGGCTGACACATTGCGGTCAGACAGAACGAAGCATCGAGTTTTGCCTTGGGCATGACTTCGGTTCCTTACATTTGGGGGATGGTTCAGGGCCGCAGAGCACCGCCCCGGCCCGGTGAGGGTCGAGTGCCGGTGGCGCTGGTTTCGGTGTCCGGTGGGGCTACAGCGGCAAACTTGAGGGGGTTGGCAGGGCAGCCCGAGGCCATCGATCTCCCCGATGGGGAGAGGCCGGGTTCAGCCCGCCCTGCCGGGGTTACTAGAAGACCGCGCCGGGAGCGGTCGCTAGAGACGCAGGGTTGGGTTTAGACCAGCTCGCCTTGAAGACGCGCCATTGGTCTCGACCGTGTACTCGCTTCGGTGGGCCGTAGAGTTCGCGAAGCGCTGCACCGCAGTCACGGCATTGCACGTTTGACGGTTGGTTTATGCCGATCTCGTGCAACACTTGGATCGCGGTCATGTAGATCCCCTGCATGCCCTCAGGAGGCTCAGGGTTGATGAACTCTTTCACCCTTTCGGCGACAGCGTTGATCGCACGGTGCCTGAGGTTGTACGCTGCGAGCGCCTCTTCCTCGGCAGCCGTCAACCACCACTGCGCTCCCGCCCGAAACTCAGCCGCGAGCTGGGCGAAGACCTGCTGCATGTCGATGCCGTGATCGAACACCAGCCGCTCAACCGCGATGGTCCAGAAGCGTGTGTTGCCGGTCTGATCGACGAGGAACTCGGCTTCATTCACCGTTGCGGCAAAGACCGTCCGCCGATCGAACTCGACTTCCACGCGGCCATAGGGCGGTCGCACCTTGTCACAGTCATTCGTGAGGAAACCCTTCAGGCGCGCGACATCCTTTCGGAACGAACTGTCGAGTTCGCCAATCTCTGTGATCCAGTGCGAGATGCCGCCAAGGATCGAATCCTTGCTACCGCCATCGAGATGATGATCGCGCTTGATCCAATCGGCGCGCATCGCTCCTTCCGGCAAAAGGTTAACGATCCACGACGTCTTGCCTGCCCCCTGAGGTCCCTGGAAAGTCAGCACACCGCGCGTACTGAAACGCTTGCCTTCGAGCAGGGCAGCGGCAGCCGCGCTGAGCAACCAACGATGAAGCAGGGTCTCTTTCAGAGCTAGCGGGTAATCCTCTGCTGTCCGCACCGTTGCAAAGAGATCGGGCAGTCGATCCCGCTGGTCCCAGGGCTTGCTGTCGATCCATGCCTTCACCGGATTGTGCGGGTTTCGCGTCGCGATTTCAGTGACGAACGATTGCAGCCAAGAACCATACAAACCGTTTCGAGTTGCGAGACTGACGATCTCGATCAGGCTGCAGGGTCTGCCGTCCCGCTGCGCAATGAGGCGCTTCTTGATGACATCCCATCCGACCGTAACCCTCGATCGGTCGAGCAGGTATTCGACGTTTTCGACAGTGGTGCGGAGCCCGCCAGCACCACGAGGCGGATGGGGGAATTGCGCCGGGTCGAGTTCGTCATTCAACGGCGCCGCCTGTGCGGCTTCCGTTTGTTCCTCAGTTGGACACGCCGGTGTGCCGACTGTAGCAACCGAGCGCGTGAATGTGCTTGGGTCGATATCTGTTACATCCATATTTTGTATTTTCTGATCAATCACGGCGTAGAATTCGCCGAGGGCAAGTATTTGCCGAGTATTGGGAATTGCCGCCCCTTGCCCCCACTAAACTTGCAGAAACGGTGCCGCCGGTGGGGGGTGGGGGAGGCGCGCCAGTCAACCTGCCAGACGCGTCTCTCGGCGGATCAAGTCAGATCGGTATCGAGTCCAAAGCCACGGAACTTCGTGCACGCCAGAACGAAGGCCTCGTTCTCTGACAAGTCAGGTACCAGATTCTGAAGATCGGCGGCGACATCGCGGATTGTCATGTTTGGTTGCTCTGAAAGCAGCGCATCCATGAGCTGGTCAAGGTACGCTAAGGGGGTATGCGCATAAGTCTCCTTGTGCCTGCGGTGCCACCTGACGACGGTCGCGGCGATCTCGCCTAGCTCCTCGCCCTTGTGTTCTATCTTCTTAGATAATTGAAAACGCATACTTATTTCTCCTTCATTCCCTGCAGCGAGCCCACAGTGGATTTCGCTGCAACTTGACTAGACATCACCGTTGTTCGCTCTGAACTCTGGTAAGGCGGGTAGAAGGCAGGACTGCGGAATCGACAATCCGAGCAGTTTTGCGGCAAATTTTGCAGTAGGCAGCAAGCGTCAAAGCGTGCAATGCACACGACGAACTGAGCGCCCTTCTGATCGGTCGTTGCGGCCTAAGGACGCTGCGCGACGTTTGTCGTGGTGCCTTGCACCTAAACACAAGGGAGAAGACGCGGATGAGTCCCAGCCTTGGATGGTTGCAGGCCTTTCTATGTGCTGCCGACCACCTCAACTATGAACTGGCTGCTGTTGACCTTGGCTTGAACAGTGCGCAGCGGGTTGAGCGGCGTGTAGAAAAGCTTGAGGTATGGCTTCGCAAGATCTTGATTATGAATGACCCGATCGAGTTGAACGAAGGGGACGGCATCGCATTCATTGAGGTAGCCTGGGCAGCCTTGAAAAGTTTTGGGTCGGCGTGCCCAGCCGCAGAAGGCTTGATCACCGGCGCGTCTCGCGCCCCCCTTGCCAAGCACATCTCCAAGATAAACCTGGAGGACCTGCAACGGTTTCTAACTGTTGTCGAAGATAAGACCTACAAAGGCGCAGCCTTCAGATTAGGTCTCGATACCTCGAATATTCATCGAAGCATAAAATCACTTGAAAGAGCGTCAGGCAGAAGCTTGTTCTCAGGGCATGGCTTGCTTACTCTCACGCACGATGGCGAGAACCTAAGGCAGGCTGCGGAATTTATCATATCATCCCTGATCAGCTTTCGAGCAGTCGTTCCAGATGACTATGATCCTGCAGTGTCGAGGGCCCACAACACCCTCGAATCTCTCAAGATCAAGCAAACTAGCCTGAGATTCCTGGAAGATTCGATTGTTCGGACCGGGAAGAAGCAACGCGGGACTGTCCGGCTAGAGCAAGTGCGAGAATCATTGAACATGGTCTCGGCAGTCATCAGTTCAATCGAAAGCAAATATGGATCGCCGCCGAATCGCTCGGCTGAAGACATCGACATGAGCAGCATAATGGGTCTGCCAAAGGCCAATGATCGTGATGGGTAGTGGAAGGGGGACTGCGCCCCCTTCCGTTCACAACAACATTCTTGGCCTATGCGGAAAGCTCTCGACTGCGCCAGCGCCGCGTAACTTCATCTCAGGGTTCTCCTGCCGTCACATGAGACAGCGCAGGTGGTCTGAAACTATGACGAAGCAGACCTTTCGTAGGCGAGAGTCCGTGACAAACGATTAGCCAGGGCCTGGTTCTGACTGCTCGGCTGGCACTGCATGGGCCTTGCACAGTGCAAGCAATTTGCTGTCGATCACCCATAGGTCAGGCACTAGGACCACGTGACCAGCACCATCGTCGCTGATTACGAACACCGCTTCATACCACCCGTTCGGGTGGTGCATGATGAACTCCCAGTGCTCAAAGGGCCTGCCGCGCGCTGGTTGCAGGGCATCCATGGTATCGCCCGGTTGGACGATGAAGATAACGGCAAGGTCCATGAGTTCACGGTATTGCGCGAGAATCGGGCGCAAGTTTTCGTCCGTCACCGCGTCCAGCGCGGCAACGCTTGTGATGATGTGCATGTAGGTAGCTCCAAACGAAGAACGCCGTCGATCACGAGGACCGACGGCGTTAGGTGTGTGTGTGTGTCGAACGATGTAGGGTTAGTCGGGCGCTGGTGGCCCGCTAGGAGGCTTCTTGGCGCTACGGTGCAGGGCGATGATCGCGAGCACTGTCAGCATTGCGAACCCTATGCCGGGATGTGCCCTGAACCCGGCGAAGACGGCCAAGATGATGATGAGGCCGACTGTCTCGTGTGTCCGGAAAATCAGTCCGGCGAGGATCAGGAGGATGACCGCTATCTTTAGCGCGACCGTCAGCAGTGCCGCCAAAAGTATGAAAGTTATGAATTCCCGCATGGGCGTTGCTCACAAAAAAGCCCCCGGAGATCATCCGAGGGCGTCAGTTTCTGGTTTCCGCTGCGCGGTGCGTGGCTAGATCCCGTGCGGGAAGGACATGTTCAGTAGTGTCCGTCCCTGAGGCGTCGTTTCGACACTGAAGTTGATGGTTGCCTTGCCCTTGTCGGTTATCGCATCGCCTTCACAAATCTTGCCGGTCGAGCTGAAGCCCGAACGAACGTCGTTGATTTCGATGATTTCGACCTGGCCCTTCTCCTTGGCCAAGGCGAGGACCTCAGGAACGAGTGCCTGACATGCCTGCACTTCCGCACTGACCGGCTCCTCGGCCTTTGGCTTCGAGAGCTCTGCATTGATGGCGTCAACCTTGGCCTGCGCCTCACGGGCCATCGCGTCCATCTTAGCAATGGCAGCTTCGGTCTCCGCCTTAGCCTTTGCTTCTGCGGCTCCGGCTGGTGTGCGCTCGTAGGCAACCTTCATCTGTTGAACATAAACGCCAAGCAGCACGAACGCCGCAAATCCGCCGATATACGCCCCGACCTTAGCTTTGAGAGGCAACCGGAAGAACAGGGGTGGGCTGAGGATAGCGGCTGCGAGAACTAAGGCGGCGAGCGCAGACCAGAGCAACGCGGTTGGCGCTCCGGGAATGGCCAGCTTGGAGATATCCGCCAGCGGTACAATGGTCAGGATGCCAACCAATGCGGCAACCGCCCATTGGGCGATCCTACAGAAAATAAAGGGCTTCTTGCGCGCACCCTCGCTGGGCACGACGATTTCATCGGTCATTGGTAGATCCTTTGTGCATGGGTGAAAGCCGCGCCAGAGTGGCACGGGAACAGACCGCTCTGGTGTTTCTGCAACCCTGTCTGCCCCTCATGAATTGAGCCGCAAGGGACAAATGACACGATTAGTATACAGACGCTAGGCACTGCTTCCGACCACATCGCGCCATGGATGCGGTTGCGATCTTGGGCCTCAACGTCCGGAAGTTCCGGAAGCTAAGAGGCATGACCCAGGAGCAGCTTGCCTTGGACACTGAGATGGAACGCAGTTACGTCAGTGACTTGGAGCGCGGCACTAGAAACCCTTCCGTCCGCGCCGTAGAGCGGCTGGCGAAGGCATTGGCTGTGCAGCCCCACCAGTTGTTGATGCCGATCGAGGACTGAGCCTCAGGCGGCATTTTGGCATGTTCATATAAGGTGGCTGGTATTGCGCGGTTGGAGCCCGGACCTTTTGTAGGACCTTTAGCCAAACGGGGCTACAACTCGCTGACCAGAGCGGGGTAGTCTACACTACCCTGCCTCTACTATGTACAGCGCCGATTCACTGAAAATCCACTGCTCAACACTTGGAAGCCGGTCAACATGCGCTTCTGAATGACACAAAATGCATTTAATCTGAGCATCAACCGATCGCTTTAGTCGCCGAGATACAAGCATAAGAAGTCGTTCACGAGCCTGATCCGAGCCCAGAATAGCTAACAGCTTGCTGAAGTCATCACGTGAAAGTCGAGGCTTCATCTCACCGACAATTATTTTACCTTCCGACAGCGCTATAATATCAGGAAACATTGTCATCCTTTGACCGCCTGTCGTAAAAGTGACGCTATATGGAGCCTGTCCCCCTGGAGCGACCAACTGAATTATCTCAGCCTTGGAATCGAGCAATTTGCTCCTAACCAAATTGAATATTGCAGGCTCAGAAAGCATCTACGAATGCACCAAAATGCCATCGCTAAAAACGATTATATCTGCTAACTCGGAATAAATTCTTATTGGTTTCGTCTTAGTTTTAGCACATCCATTACGAAGATGGTAAGCATACCTTAAAATATTGCTGGCATCTACATCTTGCACAAATGGACAGCCATTGTTTGATGAATTGTTGTTAAAATTGCGCATTGCATTTGTAACTTCAGCTATGGAGACGCCATTACAATAAGCCACTAGATTGTGCGTGCGATCGCGCGAACTAGAGCCATCACGACAAAATGCAATATCGTAATACGACATCATTCCAACATACGGGTCCCCAGCTTTCTTCACCAATCTTGTCGGGTAGAAGAGTAGTGAGCTATGTCGCGCTCTGATGTGAGGCGGGATCTGCGCAATCACCTCTTGAGAGGCGCGCCCTTCTTGAAGCATCCGGGTCAGGAGATCAGTTGTTGATATGAGGTCCAAATTTGCAACCCCTCCCGCACCCCCACCTCCACCGGGTGAAGCGATCGTAGGAGCTCCACTGCCGTATGCGTCACGTCGAGTAGCATCTAAGAGCCTCCGAGTGACGGAGCCCTTCCACAGCACACCTAAGAAATCGAGTGTAGCAAACGCTCGGATCGCCTCGGCAATGAATTGTGACAGCATTAGCATCGGCTCACTAGCCAGCGGCGGCAGTGGATCGCTTCCTTCATGCTCGAGCATGCCGTCGTCGTCTGGCCAATCCAATACAAAGGCAGGCACGTTATAAATGTCCATCAGCCTGACGGCACCATACGAAATTGCTGGGCTTCTTGAATAGAATCGGGGGCCACCCTGGTTCTCCCGCTTGCGCCTTGGCATAATAACAACTGATGGACAGCCATTGCCGGCAGATGCTAACATTCGCGAAAAACGCTGGATTGCATGTTGGTATTGCGGTGTACAACCTGCAAGTTCTATTGAACAAATGGGCCGTTCGTGAATTCCTGAAATTGCTGTAATTATCACGTCCGGTTTGTCTAAATATAGAATATCAGCAACGTACGCTGGCAATTGAGTGAAAGCTGCTGAATTATTTGAATTTGGAAGAGATTTAAAAGTACATTGTGATCCGATTAGCGCCTCAACCCAATGCTGCAGCGCTTGGCTCCCGATCCCCTGAGGGGCGTCATAATAGACGATCAGATCCATTTTATGCCCTCAAGCGCTCGATTGGCATAGGTTGTCGGTTTATCGCAAAGCCCCCCGTCTGCTGAGAGAGAACTCTCGCGACAGCCGACGCTGCTGCGCGACCTAGGTTGGGTGGCACTGCGTTTCCGACCAAATAATACTGGGTAACCAAGCCCCCCTTAAATCGAAAGTAATCTGGAAAAGATTGAATGCGAGCACATTCGCGCGGGGTGAGAAGGCGATCTTCTTCGGGATGCAGGAACCGGCCACATGTGATCTTATCCATGCCCGCAACAATAGTCCCGCAGGGCTTGTCCCACTCCAGCCGCCCATAAATGTTCTTCACATGCCCTCCGCTCCCGTAATGCCCATCGAGCATTTTTCGCAAATGGCTGGTGAGGAGGTGCCGGGGGACGTCGAGTAGGCCGCCTCCAGGCGGCACATGCCTGAACCGTTCGATCAATGCTGGAGAGTGGCGCATAGATTTGTGATTGTAGACCACCCTATCGCCCGCATCAGATTGGAGGAACAACTCGTCACTTCCTCCCCCTGCTGGTACGCGTGGCAAATCGCCGATTTCCTGCGCCAAAGTACGCGCTGGATAATCCCGCCCCCTCTCCAACAGCCGCCAGAACTCATCATGGACAGAGTTCTCTTCACTGAAATCCCGTCGCACCGCGAACATAAGCCAGCGCGTTCTGGTTTGCGCCATCCCGAACCATCGCGCGTCAACCAATCGATGCGTGACCTTGTAAGGATTTGGGCACTGTTCGAGAGCCTCAATCAAACGCTCCGCATACGTCCTGCCCATTGGATGCTGCTTCGAAGTTATACCCTTAACATTTTCCATCAAAATGATTCTTGGCCGAATTCCAACTGCGAGGTCAGCGAAATGATCTACAAGCGTGCTTCGCTCATCCCCGTCGCGTCGCTTCCCTAACGTACTGAAACCCTGGCAGGGCGGGCCGCCAATAAGAACGTCGCATTCGTCGGCAAGCCGGTCGATCAGCCGCGTCTTGTTGCCGCAGTCTGACAAATCCAACGTGAGAAAATTTGCATCGGGAAAGTTTTCGACATAAGTATCAGCGGCGGCACTCCAGTTATCAACGGCAGCCATTAGCTCGAAATGCTCAATCTCATGAAATCCGAGGCTAAATCCCCCGCATCCGCTAAATAAATCTGCAAATTTTATTTTTCTCACAGCAATGCATTCCGAATTTGTTGGCCTAAAGCTTGGGATAGAGCTGGGGGGACAGCATTCCCCACCTGAACGTATTGTTCTCTCATGTTTCCAGTAAATACAAAATCATCATCGAAACTCTGTATTCTGGCGGCTTCCCTCACCGAGAGAGTCCTATCTTCAGTCGGATGAATATACATGTATCCATCCATTCCGATATGCGCGAGAACGGTCCAAGAGGGCGCCTCTGGATCCAATCGTTTCAACCGGTCGTGAAAAATGTCTTCCCGGAACGGTAGGATCTTTCGGACGTCAGGAGCGAGATCCATATATTTCTGCCCTGGGCGCATGTATTTAAATACCGCCTTTGCCCGTTCATTAGACACTCTGCACACATTATTGCCGACCACTCCTCGTCGACTCCTCAAGCCTAGCTGGTAGGCATTCTGCGCATCGGTCCTGTATGGTAGATCGCCAAGTCGGCACCCGTCATAAATCTCTGGCAGATCCCCCAATGCATCCATAACTGTGCGATAATTTGAAGTCATTTCATTGGCAGCAGCATCGAATAAATCGGGTTCATTGGGTGGAGCGCTTGCGCCAAACGTTGGAGTCGGGAATTTGAATTCCGAGCCACTCTTGATCCCAAATACAAACAACCGCTTCCGAATTTGAGGCACTCCGAAATCAGCGGCATTCAGTACTGCTATATGGACTTGATAATTGAGATCGCAGACAAGATCCAAAAGCCTTTCAAAAAGTCGGCCTTTGTACTTAGTTTTCAACTGAGGGACATTTTCCATGAGAAAGGCCCTAGGCTGAAAAAAGGCAACGTATTGTAGAAAGTCCTTGAAAAGGTAGTTTCGAGGATCTGCCGCAACATCCGCCTGAGATACGTGGCGAATTTTCGCGCCGCCTATCGGTGAGAAGGTTTGGCATGGGGGGCCACCTGCAATCAAATCGAGTTCGCCTGGATTGATCCCGGTTCTTTGGCTAAACAACTTTGGAGAGAGCATCGATGCATCGGCTACGATTACATTCGCGTCCGGAAAGTTCACCGCATGCGTCTCGGCGAAGCGAGGTACACTTTCAAGCGCGGCACTGATCGTGAAGCCTGCCTTCGATAACCCTGCGCTTAAGCCTCCAGCGCCCGAAAAAAGGTCGATCGCACGCAGCTGCATCTCAGTTCTCTCATCGCCCTTGACGTTACCTGATGTGCACCGTTAGCGCATCGAGCGACGCAATCACAAACGTTGAAGCAAATCAGTCGGGGATCGAATGACGATTGACAGTGAGTTTGGAGGCAGCAGCCAAGCCGCTGGCGAGCAGCTTCGCCGCGCCCGACAGGCGGCTAATCTGAGCCAAGAAGACTTGGCTGCGGACGCGGACATTACCCAAAGCCGATTATCGAAACTTGAGCGTCTGGGGCCAGCAGCAGGCTGGATGTCCTTTTGTGCGGTGGCAAAGGAGTTAGGGTTTGTTGTCGAGGTAACGTTGCGCAAAAGTGTTGATGGCTGAGCATTCTAGCTATCAAACTTAGAGACTTTTTCATCTAGTGGGCCAAAGCCGATTGCATCCGTTCCACGCCGCGCAGAGCGTTGGCCAGCATGAACCGTGCTTAATCCTCACCCACATTGTCCCAAATGCGACCCAAGGTTGACCAGATACGGCCCATTTCGGCGGCTGGCTCAGGTCAAAGGCAATCTGGCTTCATCTTGAGCGGGTGACCAGCCCGCAGAGCCTTCAACCGTATGATTTGAAAAGCAAAGGCGAGCGCGCTTTAGCCCAACACGTAGGGCTGATCCGGGTTAAGACCTTTCAGTAGGCAGAATTGCCCCACTCAGCCCAAAGGCCGTTGGCAGCTAGCTTTTGATTTTCCTAGGGAAAGTGCTTTGGAGAGGTGGTGCCGCTTACGTGACTCGAACACGTGACCCCATCATTACGAATGATGTGC
>OFDC01000622.1_pt1 | contig 24800 bp, 22 predicted proteins | sample 1520941 | NCBI WGS metagenome assembly OFDC01 (sample SAMEA94258168, study PRJEB24077) | hot springs metagenome | biome: Aquatic biome; feature: Water | place: India | collected 2012-12-06 | depth 5 m | reverse complement strand
GCTGGAGTTTGGCGATTGCAGCCTAACCCCGTTCCGGGTGAACAACCTCCTGAGACTTCACATCTAGAGCCTCCACAAATATCCCACGGGAGTGCGATCAGTGGTGCGCCGTTGGTTCAAGCACCAATGGTCGCGGGAGGGGTGTGAAACCCTCCGGGGGCAGCCCAGGACGCCAGGGTCAGCCGCGTCTGCGCAGGTAATCCTCGGCAATCGCCTGCATCCGGCCTCGTGTCATCCCGGGCCCGTGGCCCCCGATGGCCAGACGGCAGTCGATGGTCCGAAGCCGGTCCATCGTGCGCAAGTAGTCGGGGATCGAGGCGCCTTCGAGGTCGTCCAGGATTTCGTCGTCATAGATCGCGTCGCCGGTCAGGAAGAGCCCGTCCCGTTCGTCCAGAAGCCCGATGCCGCCTGGCGAATGACCTGGCAGGTGCAGGACGGCGAAGTGACGGTCGCCAAGGTCGATCCGGTCGCCCTCGGCCAGCGTCCTGGTCAGGGGGGCGGGGTGCAGGGTCCATTGGGACTGGTCCCAGCCAGCGGACGGCAGGACGGAGACGACGTCGGTCCAGCTCCGGAACTCTTCGGCAAAGGTTTCGACACCCGGTTGACCGGCGAAGCCCCGGCTTTCGGCGGCATGGCCCAGCCGGTCGGAAAATTCGTGGAAACCGCCGATGTGATCGACATGGGCGTGGCTTGCCACCGCGAGGACGGGCTTGCCCGACAGAGGCAGCGCGGGCCGCAAGGGCAGGATGCCGTTGCCGAAGTCCCATTGCAGGTCGTGGTCGCGGCCAAGGACCGTGACCATCGTCGCGCGGAACATCGGGTCTACGGCGGGTTCAAGCGTCACGAAGACGCCGGGGGCCAGTTCGCGGGTTTGAAACCACATCACACGCTCCATGTCGCAAACGGGCAGGCGCTGCACCCCCCCGGCCCCTAGCGTGGCACGACCGCAAAGGACTGACCATGCCCCCTGCCCGCCCGCCCCGTCCGCTGATCGGCGTTGCGCTGATGCTGGCGGCAATGGCGATCCTGCCTTTCATCGACGTCATCGCCAAGAAGCTGGGCCAGGCCGGGATGCCGATCGCAATCGTGGTCTGGGCGCGCGCGCTGTTCGGGGGTCTGATGACGCTTCCCTTTGCGCTGCAGGCCGAAGGCAGGCACGCCTTCCGCCCGGCGCAGCCCTTGCGCCAGCTTGTGCGTGCGGCGCTTCTGTTCAGCGCGACCTTCCTGTTCTTCCAGTCGCTGAAATATCTGCCGATCGCGGACGCGCTGGCGATCTTCTTCGTCAATCCGCTGGTGATCGTCATCCTGTCGGCGCTGGCCTTGCGAGAACGGGTGGGTCCGCGCCGATGGGCAGCCGTCGCAGTGGGCTTTGCCGGTACGCTGATCATCATCCGGCCCGGCATCGTCGAGGTGAATGCCGGAACGCTTTACGCGCTGGGGGCCGGGGTAGCGCTGGGGTCCTATTTCGTGATGACGCGGGCGATGGCGGGGGTTGCGGATGCGATGGTGCTGACCTTCCAAACCTCGGCTATCGGGGCGGCACTGCTGACGCTGGCCTTGCCGTTCCTCTGGGTGGCTCCCAGCCTGGCGCAATGGGCGATGCTGGCAGCACTTGGGGTGATCGCGACGCTGGGCCATGTGCTGATCACCAAGGCCTATGTCCATGCCGAGGCATCGCTTCTGGCACCCCTTGCTTTCACCGAGATCGTGATGGCGACCGTGCTGGGCTATGCCTTCTTCGGTGACCTGCCGGACCGCTGGACGGTGCTGGGCGTGACGATCCTGATTGCCTCGGCCGTCTACATCTCGGTAAGGGAACGGCGCGCGAAGGCGTAAGGCTACCGCGTGGCGCTTGCGACCACCCTCGCTGCAGCCGCCAGCGCGCCCTCGCCATGCGGGATGTCCAGAGCGACCATGCCCGCCTCCATCACCGCCAGCGCGCCGATGGTCATGTGAGCGTTCACATGCCCCATGTGTCCGACGCGCAGAAAGCCGTGGTAAGCCGGATCGGTCGAGGGTGCCATGCCGAGGCCGATCCCGAGCGTTACGCCCGCCTGCTTCTCGCACCAGTCACGCAGCCGGGTGGCATGCGGGGCACCAAGGCGGGCAGCGGTGACCGACCAGCCACGGTCGGCAGGTTTGGTCACGTTCATCGCGATGCCGGGGTTGCCCGCGGACCAGACGTCGAAGGCGGCCCAGACGGCACTGGCAAGCGTGTGATGCCGCTTCCAGACGTTCGGGAGACCCTCTTCGGCGATCATGTCCAGCGCCTCGCGCAGGCCGAAAAGGTGGCTTGTCGGGGCGGTGCCGTCCCAGTATTGCCAGAACTCTTCGGGATTGGCGCGCGCGCCCCAAGCCCAGTAGGGCGTGGCTAGGTCCGAACGCCCACAGCGCTGACGGGCGGCTTCGGAAAACCAGACGAAAGCAAGGCCCGGGGGCGTCATCAGGCCCTTCTGGCAGGCCGCGACCATGACATCGACGCCCCAGGCGTCCATCCGGAATTCGTCGCAGCCAAGCGAGGCGATGCAGTCCACCGCCAGAAGTGCGGGGTGGCCTGCTGCGTCGATCGTTTTGCGCAGGGTGGCGATTTCCGTCTTGATCGAGCTTGCCGTGTCGACATGCGTCGTCAGCACAGCCTTGATCTTGCGGTCCCTGTCAGCCCGCAGCGCGGCCTCGACCCGGCCCATGTCCACGGGAGAGGACTTGCCGAAGTCCAGGACCTCGACATCCACGCCCATGGCCCGCGCGCTGTTCGCCCAGGAATGCCCGAACTGGCCCACGGCGATGACGAGCGCCTTGTCCCCGCGCGAAAATAGGTTCGCGTTCGCCGCCTCCCACCCCGCATGGCCGTTGCCGATGTAGATCGCCACATGGCCGCTGGTCCCGGCAAGCGCGCGCAAGTCGGGGAAAAGGCTTGCTGTCAGCTCGATGATCGGGCCTTCGTAGATGTTGGGCGACCCCTGGTGCATGGCGCGCAAGACGCGGTCGGGGATCACGGAAGGTCCGGGGATGGCCAGATAGGGGCGGCCGGCTGCAAGGCTCATGCATCTCTCCTTCGGGGTCCGCCGCGAAGGGACGCGGGGACCGGGCCCGCAATGGCTAGGCCGGGGCGCAGGTCCCGTCAACCGGGTGGCGAAACCCGGCCCGCCTGGACGACCGGTTCTGGACGACCGGTTCGGGCGCGGCTTGAGAACCGGGGGCTTTCCCGCTAAACCCCGGGCCTGATCCGGCTGAAGGCAGACCCGTCCTTGCATCCCACCCGCGACTATACCTCACGCGAGCTGTTCGTCCGGTTCTGGCGCGGCTATCTGCGGCCGCATCTGCCGCTGATGCTGCTGGCCTTCCTGGTGATGGTGATCGAGGGCTCTACCCTCGGCCTTCTGTCCTACATGCTGGAGCCGCTCTTCGACCAGGTCTTCGCCCCCGGCGGATCGGGCGCTCTGATCTGGGTCGGCGGGGCGATCCTGTCGCTGTTCCTGATCCGGGCCGGAACCTCGATCATCGGGCGCTGGCTCTTGACCCGGGTCAACCAGCGGTCGGCCGGGGCGATGCAGGTCGATCTTATGCGTCACCTGGTGACGCTGGACGCGGCGTTCTTTCAAGAGCATGCGCCGGGAGCGCTGATCGAACGGGTGCAGGGCGACACGATGGCGGCGCAGGGTGCCTCGGCGCTGGTGATCGGCGGGGTCGGGCGCGATCTCGTCTCGCTGATCGGCCTGTTCATCGTCGCGATCATGATCGACCCGGGCTGGACGGCAGCAGCGCTGATCGGCACGCCGCTTCTTCTTTTGCCGGCCTATTTCCTGCGCCGCTACCTTTGGCGGAAGGCGATCCTCACGCGGGAGCAGGCGGGCCAGCGGGTGACGCGGATGGACGAAATCTTCCACGGGATCAACGCGGTCAAGCTGAACCGGCTGGAGGACTATCAGACCGGGCGCTTCCAGCGGATCATCCAGATCCTCATCCGGGCCGAGGAGAAGACGGCACTGGCGCGGGCCGCGATGCCGGCGCTGGTCGATGTCATCACCGGGATCGGGTTCTTCGCCGTCCTGATGCTGGGCGGTGCCGAGGTCGCGGCAGGTGAACGCACGGTGGGCGAGTTCATGTCCTTCTTCACCGCGATGGCGCTGACCTTCCAGCCGATCCGGCGGCTGAGCGACCTGGCGGGTCAGTGGCAGGTCGCCGAGGCAAGCCTGGAGCGGGTCTACACGTTGTTCGACACCCGGCCGGAAACGACGCGTCCGGCGACCAGCCGCGCCCTGCCCGCCCCCGGCGCGCCCGAGGTCCGGTTCGAGGGCGTCACCTTCGACTATCCCGACCGCCCGGTCCTGAAGGGGCTGAGCTTTACGGCCGAGGCAGGCAAGGTCACGGCGCTGGTGGGTTCATCGGGTGCGGGCAAGTCGACGGTCTTCCAGCTGATCTCGGCCCTGATCGAGCCGCAGGCGGGACGCATCCTGATCGGCGGCGTCGATGTCCAGGAGATGAGCGTTTCCGACCAGCGCGCGCTTCTTGCATCCGTCAGCCAGGATTCGGCGCTGTTCGACGAGACGCTGCGCGAGAACCTGACGCTGGGGCGCACGGGGATCGACCCGTCCCGACTGGAGCAGGCGCTGGCCGATGCCGAGGTTGCGGGGTTCACGCAAGCGATGCCGTTGGGCCTGGACACGCCCGCCGGGACGCGGGGGTCGGCCCTGTCGGGCGGGCAACGGCAGCGGGTCGCGATCGCGCGGGCACTTCTGGCGGACGCGCCGGTGCTGCTTCTGGACGAGGCGACCTCGGCGCTGGATACCCGGACCGAGGCGCTGGTGTCCGCAGCCCTCGCCCGGGCGCAGGCGGGGCGGACAACGCTGGTCATCGCGCACCGGCTGTCGACGGTGAAGGGGGCGGACAAGATCCTGGTCCTCGATCATGGTCGCCTGATCGAGGAAGGCACCCACGACAGCCTGATGGCGAAAGGGGGCCTTTATGCGCAGCTGCAAGAGGCACAACTGCGTGACTGACCCTTTTCCGTTGGCCCGCACCACCCTAGGCTATCCGGCATGATGCCAGGTGAAACCGTCCCCGACCGGACCGTCCTTTCCGTGACCGGCAGGGATGCGCTGACCTTCCTGCAGGGTCTGGTGACGAATGATGTCCGCCCGCTGGATCGGGGGCCGGGGATCGTCTGGGCGGCGCTGCTGACGCCGCAGGGGAAATATCTGGCGGATTTCTTCCTGGTCCGGACCGCGGATGGGCGGCTTCTGATCGACATCGCCAGCGCTTTGGCCCCTGATACCCTGCGGCGGCTGACGATGTATCGCCTGCGCGCCGATGTGCAGATCGCGGCGACCGACCTGCATGTCCTGCGCGGGCTGGGGAAGCCGCCAGAGGATGCCCTGCCCGACCCGCGCCACCCGGCGCTCGGCTGGCGGGCCTGGTCGAACACTCCGGGGGAGAGGGCCAGCATCGACTGGGAAGCGATCAGGGTCGACAACCTGATCCCCGAAAGCGGTGTCGAGCTGGTCCCGGATGACAGCTTCATCCTGGAGCACGGGTTCGAGCGCCTGCATGGCGTCGACTTCCGCAAGGGCTGCTATGTCGGGCAGGAAGTCACCGCGCGGATGAAGCACAAGACCGAGCTGCGCAAGGGCCTTGTCCGGGTCGCGGTCGAAGGGGCGGCCCCCGTTGGAACCGAGATCACCGGCGATGACGGCAGACCCGCCGGGACCCTGTTCACGCAAAGCGGGGGATTCGGCATTGCCTACCTGCGGCATGACCGGGCCGATGGCATTTTGAAGGCAGGTTCGGCGCGGCTTTGGGTCGCGTAAGAAACACTGCGTACGCTCTGGCAAGAAAATCCTTACCAAAGGTTGAAAAACTGCCCCCTGCCCCTAAATCTCGTCTTTGGTTCGCGACGCGACCGACTAAATGCTGATGTGGATTGCACAAGCCATGCGTTCCTTGCATGGCAGTCATTCCAAACCGGTAACCCCCGAATCGTGACCAAACCGTTACAACCCACGGACGCCGCGAAAGACAAGAGCAAGAACAAAGGAAAAAACGATGCGTGACACCATCGACAGCACCGCCTTCAACTTCGAGCAGGGCCAACGTGCACGCAAACTTTTCGCCGCCGTGGTACTGGCGGCGCTGGACGACGCCATTGCCGACGACAAGAAGTACGGCAACGGCCCGGACCAGATCGCCCGCTGGGCCCGTTCGCGCGACGGGCGCGAGGTGTTGTCCTGCGCCGGGATCGACCCGAACGAGCGTGTGGTCAAGGGCCTGATGGAATTCGTCGCCAAGGGCGTGCGCACCTCGGTCGCGCTGTCGCGCGAGGAATCCGAACGCCGCCACGCGCTGGAGCTGGAGCAGGCCGAAGCCGCCTGAGACCCAGTTTCAGGAAAGCAGACAGGCGCGCCCTTCCGGGGCGCGTTTTCATTTGGGGCCACGGTCTTAAGGGTCAGTCCAGGTCGCGGGCCATCAGGGCGCGGTTGATCTCGGCCCGCACCAGCTTGCGCACGTTGCGGGTGATCCGCTCGCCCAGCTCTCCCTGCAGCTCGCTGCGCAGGACCTGACGGACGATCTCGTTCAAGGCGGCCTCGTCCAGCACGGCCAGATGCGTGCCATCTGCGTCGTAAAAGTCGGTGGCCATCTCTGGCTGGGCCGCTGCCGGGATGGCCGTTGCTTCGGCTGGTGCCGGTTCGGCAGGCGGTGCCTCTGCCACGTCGAGCCCGGGGCCTTCTTCGGTGTCTGCCGGGGCTGTCGGGTCGACCACACCTCCCGCTGCAAGGCGTGCGGCCAGGTCCTCGGCCCGGCGCCGCAGGGGGACGAAAGGGATCGGCTCATCGACCCAGCCGCCCGTGTCCTCGGCCAGGGGCGCGCCGACATCCTCAGCCGCGGCTACGATCATGTCCTCCGGCTCGGGGGCCATCAGAACCTCGGCCTCTTCGGCGGCCAGGGCCGCTTCGCCAAGCGAAACCTGCCCGGGTTCGGCCCAGATTTCATCTTCCCACTCGGCCTCGACCGTGTCGACCGAAGGTGTCTCGGGCCTGGCGGACTGGCTGTCGTTCTCGGCCGAAAGCGCGGGCGCGGCGTCGACGGCAAGGGCCTGGGCAAGGGACTCCTCAAGCGCGGTCACAGGATCGACCGCTGTCGGAACCGCCACCTCAACAACGACTTCCTGGGCCTTTGCCACCGGCTCGGGCTCGGCTTCCGCCAAGGGCCCATCCAGCACCAGCGGGGAAAGCGGGGACAGCGGGCTCGCCTCGGGGACGACGCGGTAAGCCGAGGTCAGCACCAGCCGCTCGGCCGTCAGGTCCCGGGTTTTCACCCGCTGTTCGTTGGACACAAGCCTGCGCACCGAGGAAACGACATCCTCGATCTCTTCCGAGCTTAGGGGTCCAGCCATCGGCAGCATCCGGTCGCACGCGCAGTCGCACGTCAAGTTAGCGCCACAAACCCCCGAATAGCAACAGAAATCGGGAAATCGTGCGTTAGCCCGACCTCAATTGCCGATCTTTTCCAGAATCCGGTCCAGCTTCTTGCCCTGCACGCTGTGCGAAGGCGCCTTCTCGACCGCGCCATAATAAGCCTCGGGGTCGTAGGTCGGGATGCCAAGTTGCAGGTGATCAACGGTCAAGAGACCCATCGTTGACAGCACCTGATAGACGGCCACATAGCGCTGCGCCTCGGCCTCAAGCCGGGCATTGCGGGCATCCAGAAGTTCCTGTTCGGCGTCAAGCACATCCAGCGTGGTGCGGGTCCCGGCAGCGGCCTCTTCGCGGACGCCGTCGAAGGCCGCCTGGGCCGCGCGGATCTGCAGGTCGGATGCCTCGATCGAGGCGGAGGCGACGGCCAGGTTCGCCCAGGCAACGCCCACGTTCTGCAGGATGCCCACGGCCACCTGCTGCAGCCCCGCCCGCGCAGCGTCCTTCCCGGCCAGCGCCTGGCGCTGCAGGGCCGAAAGCCTGCCCCCGGCGTAGATCGTCTGGTTCATCGACAGGCCAAGCGTCGTCGACTGCTGGTCGTCGTCATCGGTGCGCAGCGTCAGTCCACCGCCCACGACAGGCTTGCGGTTCGCATTGGCCAGATCGACCTGCAACTCGGCAATCGTCACCTGATGCTGCGCCTGGCGGATCTGCGGATGCGTCGCCCGCGCCACGCCCTGCGCCTCTTCCATCGTGCGGGGCAGCGCGGGAGCGCGGGGAAGTGCCGCCAACCGCCCGGGATAGGCCCCGGTCGCGGCCTTGTAGGCTTCGCGCGCGATCATCAGCTGCCCCTCGGCCGAAGCCAGCGCCGCGCGGGACGCTGCAAGCCGCGCCTCGGCAATGGAGACGTCGGTGCGGGTGATCTCGCCCACGTCGAACCGGTCGCGCGCGGCGCGCAGTTCCTGGGTGATGAGCCGGACGTTCGATTGCCGCAGCGCCACGACCTCTTGCGCAAGGCGCACGTCGACATAGGCGCGCACGGCGGCCAGAAGCACGTTCTGTTCGACGTCGATCAGCGCCTGGCGCGTGGCCAGCACGCTTTCCTTCGCGATCGCAATGCCGATCTGGCGACGCCCGAAGTCAAGCAGCGTCAGTTCGGCACTGAGCGTCAGCGACGCCGAAAGCCCTTCCGAAACGCTGGGGCCAAGCAGCGTGGTGATGTCGGCCCGCTGCCACTGCCCTTGCAGGGTGTAGGACACGACGGGGCGCAGGCTGGATACGGCCACTGCCACGTCTTCGTCCGCCGCCCGCAGGACCGCCTGGTTCTGATCGAGAAGGTTGGAATTGCGGTAGGCCGCGATCAGCGCATCCGCTAGCGTCTCGGCCCGGGTCGCGGGCGCAGTGACGAGGCCCGCTAGGACCAGAACCGCCGACAGAAGCCATCCACGCATCATCTTTGCCTCATCAAGGCCCGCACGAATGGCGCAGGCAACAATTCTGGGTCCGGAGCCTTGGCCGTTCCGGACGGGGCTGTCACGCCCTAAAGCGCGAACCCGCGGGCGGCCTGGAAACCGCCAAGCACGGGGGCCGCCGCATTGAACACCGGCCGCCAGGTGACCTTGTCACCGGCCTTGTAGCCGACGCGCGCGGTGCCCACGGCCCCTTCCATGAAGACCGCGCCGATCCGGCCGCCATCCTTGAGCTGCGCCAGGATCGCCTCGGGCACCTGTTCCACGCCGCCTTCGACGGTGATCACGTCATAGGGCGCCGACTTGGCCGCCCCCATGGCCAGCGGCCCGGTGACGACGACCGCATTGTCCACGCCCTCTTCCGAGAGCAGGCGCTGCGCCTCGGCGGCAAGCGTCTCGTCCTCTTCAACCGCGACAACGGTTTCGGCCAGGCGGGCGATCACTGCGGCGGAATAGCCCAGGCCGCAGCCAAGGTCCAGAACCAGTTCCCGGGGTTGAATGTCCAGCGCGTCCAGAAGCTTGGCCATCGTCCGCGCCTCAAGCACGACGCGGCCCGGGGCCAGCGGAAGGTTTTCCCCCATATAGGCCGCCTCGCGCCGGTCAGCCGGCACAAAGGTTTCCCGGGGAACGGTCAGCATCGCATCGATGATCGGAAATTTCGTCACGTCCGAGGGACGGACCTGCGTATCCACCATCATCACGCGTCGGGTGGCGAATTCGCTCATTCTGAACTCATCGGTATGGTTGGCTTGCCGACCAGTCTTGCCACAGTTGCCGCGTTGCCGCAACGGGGCTTCAAGGCATTTTCATGCGTTTGCCTGCGGCCAGTTGGCTGTGGTGTCAGGCGCTTGGCCTCAGGCCCCTGCCCCCGACATCGGCGACCAACGGATGGCGCGTTCGCCCAGTTGGCGGAAGCGGTCGCAAAGCTGGGTCAGCCGCCCCCGCCATTCCGGCGAAGGCTCTTGACCGGCGGTGATGCGCAGGAAGGCCTGCATCAGGCAGGCAAAGGCGAAGGGTTCGATCAGCGCCGACCGAAGGCCCAGCGCCGCAAGCGCGGCAAGGATCCAGCCACCCGCCTGACCGTCGCCCGGCCAAAGGGGCGCAATGGCCGAGGCCGGGCCGAGCAGCGCAAGGAAAGCCCCCGCCGTCACCAGCCACCCGACCAGGGTGATCCAGCCTGCCGCCGTCAGCACCGGCCGGGCGTTCTGGACGTAAAGGACCAGCGCGTCATGCGCTGCTTCCCAGGCGTTTTCGGGCCGGGCGCGGTAGGATTGGGCAAGGACCGCCCGCTCGACCAGGCTGCCAGAGGCAATCCGGGCAATCCCGGGAAGCGCAAGGACCGAGCCGCCCAGGTCGTCGGCGATGGCTGCGGCCGGGCCCGTCACGCCGCGAATGAGGCGATCAAGCGCGAAAAGCTCGGCCTCGGTGCCAAAGCGCGCGGTCACGGCGGCAGCGGCCTGGCCCAGTTGCGCCGGCCCGGCAGGCGCAGGCTTGCCGTCGATGCCATCGACCAGAAGGGCCAGCGTGCGGGCGTGGACAGAGTGAAGAAGCCTGTCGCGCCGTGCGGCGACCAGACTGGCGGCAAGGAGAAGACCGCCCAGCCCCGCAACCGTGGCGTCGGCCGCCGGGTCGGGAAGTCCGATCAGAAGACCAAGCTGGTGGCCGAACCAGGCCCCGGCAAGGCTGGCCGCGCCAAGGCCCGCGGCGATTGCCGTGAAGACCAGAAGACGGACCGCATGCATCGGCAGCGTCCGCAGCAAAAGGAAAAGGGATTTGACGACGGTGATCGTCCACATGTGCAAGCAATCCGGAATTTTTGTTGAAAATGCCGCTGATTGCCCCGCCACACAAGCCGCCCGCCTGGAAACAGTCACGTTCCGTTCTGGCGCTTAGCAAAGTTTTCAGACTTCGAGTCGATGCTGGCGATGAAGAACAAAGGAGGACCAAATGTCCGCTTCCCGCCTGACGCTCGCCGAGGAACTCGATGACATCCGGGCCGAGATTGCCCGCCTCAAGCGCCGCGAAGCCACGCTGCAGCGGCTTTCGGACGAACTGCCGCCGATCCCGGTGTTCCGCCGCGGCTGGCCGATCCTGCGCAAGACGGCGACCCCGACGGTGACCGCCTGAAACGGATGCGCGCGCGGGCCTCAGCCCTCGATCAGCGCGCGCACCCTTGCCACGCCGTCTGCGACCAGACCGGCGTCGCCCCGCGCCTCGACGTTCAGCCGCAGCAGCGGTTCGGTGTTCGAGGCCCGCAAGTTCATCCGCCAGTCGCTGAAGTCGAGGCTCAGGCCATCGGTGCGATCGGCTGACCGCGCTTCCGGCTCCAGCGCCGCCCTGACGCGGGCGACCACGGCCGGAAGGTCGGCCACGCGGAAGTTGATCTCGCCCGAGGACGGGAAATCGCGCCGCATTGTGCCGACAAGGTCGGTCAGACTGCGCCCTGATTGCGACACCAGACGGGCTGCAAGAAGCCAGGGGATCATCCCCGAATCGCATGCCATGAAACCACGGAAATAGTGGTGCGCGCTCATCTCGCCGCCATAGACCGCGCCTTCACGGCGCATCGCGGCTTTCAGGAAGATATGCCCCGTGGGGGCCAGGACCGACCGCCCGCCACCCTTTTGCACGGCATCCTGCACGGCCCAGATCACGCGCGGATCGTGGATGATCGTCGCTTTGGCCTCGCCCGCAAGGTGGGCGGCCGCCAAAAGCGCCACGACATATTCGCCATCGACAAAGCCCCCTGCCCCGTCGAACAGGAAGCAACGGTCGAAATCGCCGTCGAAGGCCACGCCCATGTCGGCCTGAGCCCCGCGCACGGCGTCGCCGGTCACGGGGCGATTCTCGGGCAACAGGGGATTGGGGATGCCGTTCGGAAAGGTCCCGTCCGGGTCGTGGTGCATCCGGACAAGGTCAAGCCGCGCGCCGTGCGCCGCCAGCCCCTCGGCCAGCGCATCGAGGGTCGGCCCGGCCGCCCCGTTGCCCGCGTTCATCACCAGCCGCAGCGGCCCGATCCCCTTTGCCCCGACCAGACCGGCCACATGCGCCACATAATCCGCGCGCGTGGCCGAACAGTCCTCGCGCCCGCCCCCGCCCAGGCGATCCGGGTCGTGCCCGGCCTCGGTCAGCGCCCTGACTTGCGCGAAATCGGCATCCGGCAGGGGCACCGCCCCGCGGCCCACCAGCTTCATCCCGTTGTATTCGCGTGGATTATGCGAGGCGGTCACACAGATTCCGCCGCCCGCCCCCAGATGCGCCGTTGCGAAATACATCTCCTCGGTCCCGGCCAGCCCAAGGTCAAGAACGCGCACCCCTGACGCCGCCAGCCCCGCAGCCACGGCATCCGCCAAAGCGGGCGAGCTTTCCCGACAGTCGCGCGCCAGGACCACGGCATCCGCCCCGGTCACGGTGGCATAGGCACGGGCGATCCGGTGGGCGATGGCTTCGGTCAGGTCCGTCCCGAGACGGCCGCGGATGTCATAGGTCTTGAACGCGCTCATGGCGCGATAAGGATCATCCCCGCGCGCCGTAGTAAAGCCCCACGACATGCTCGGCCTCGGCAAAGAAGAGCCAACGGGCGGCGAGGGCTCCGGCGAGGTGCAGGAGGGCAGCAAGGGCGATGCCCCAAATCCCCAGCGGCAAGAGGAGAATCAGCGCGGGGGCAACCGAGGCCAGCACCAGCGCAATCTTCCGCAGTTTGGCCGCGTGTTTGCGCCCCACGACGAAGATCATCTCACGCTTCAGATAGTTTCCGGCCGTATGCGCCGGGTCCAGGACAGAGGGAACGCCGAGCCGGTCAAGGCCCGTGGCCGTGCCCATGGTCTGGCCTGTTTTGGCAAAGGCTTGGTCCCCTACCTGCCAGGCGGCGAAGAGCACGGCTCCTACCAGCAGCAGCAGGACCGGCGCCCAAGGTCGGCCCGACAGCATGGCCCCCCCCGCCAGCGCAAAGGTCAGGAACATCACCGGCGTCAGCCAGTGATGCCAGCGCGGGACGGCCTTGATCTGGGTGTAGATCATCGCGGTGGTAAAGACCGTCAGGATCGCGAGTACGCCGCCGATCTGGCCGAGGATGCGCGGCAGACCCAGCGCGAATATGTCGGACAAGGCGACGGGCGCGAGAAGGATCAGCGTCACGACCGAGGCCCAGGCTTCGCGGGACAGCCAGCTGGTGCGCCATTGGGTGAACGCTTTCAATGCGTTGCGCGGATTGCCGAGGTGGAAGGTCGCGGCCAGAAGCCCCGCCACCGCAAGGCCGTAGCCAAGGCCCCAGAGAAAGAACGCGGCCCAGCCCGAGGGGAGAAGCGCCCCCCAACCGAGGAAGGCGAGGAAGCCGAAGCCCAGGCCCGAGAGGGTCGAAAACAGGATGACCGACGGCGCGGGATGCATCAGATCTTCCCCAGCATCCGGTCCAACCACCCGGCGATCCCGGTGGCCTTGATGTCGAGGAGTGGCGTAAGCGGGCTGGCCTCGCCCGGCCCCTTCTTGCGCGGCGGCAGGTACTTGTTGGTGGGCTTCGTCCCCATGTCGGGCATCAGGTCATAGCCGCCCCGGCTTGCCACCAGTTGCGACACCGCACTTGTGGGGTCCGCAAGGTCGCCGAAATGGCGCGCGTTCGTCGGGCAAGTGCGGACGCAGGCGGGCTCGCGGTCCTCTTCCGGCAGGGTCTCGTTGTAAATCCGGTCGACGCAGAGGGTGCACTTCTTCATCACCCCCTGCGCGGCGTCCATCTCCCTCGCGCCATAGGGGCAGGCCCAGGCGCAAAGGCCGCAGCCGATGCAGGCGTCCTCGTTCACCAGCACGATCCCGTCCTCGGCGCGTTTGTAGCTGGCCCCCGTCGGGCAGACGGTGACGCAGGGCGCGTTGTCGCAGTGCAGGCAGGAGCGCGGGAAGGTCACGACCTGTGCGGGGCCGTCGGGGACTGCGACCTGGTAGGAATGGACGCGGTTCAGGAAGGTGCCCGAGGGGTCGGCGCCGTAGGGATCCTGATCGGAAAGGCCGATGCCAGAGTCATTCCAGCCCTTGCAGGCGGTGACGCAGGCCTGGCAGCCGACGCAGGTGTCAAGGTCGATCACCAGGCCGAGTTTCGTTTCCGTGGCGCGCGGGAGGGAGGTCATCGCTCCGCCTCCCCGCCGGGGACCAAAAGTTTTCGAAAACTTTTGGCAAAATTCTTCGAAGAATTTTGGCCCCGGCCGCCCCCGGCGCGCGGGGGGTCGGGGAGGCGTTCGAACAGCGGCTCCACCGTTCCCCTCGGGTGGTCCTCAGCCGCAACCCGCTCCACCCGCACCCGCTGGTCGAACCAGGCGGCCTGGCCGGTGATCGGGTCGGAATTGGAGAGCCGCACCCCGTCGCGGTCCGGGAGGAGTTCCGAGATCAGGTGGTTCAACAGGAACCCTGTCGTCGCCTCGGGCGCATCCGCATCCAGGGCCCAGGCCCCCTTGCGCTTGCCGATGGCGTTCCAAGTCCAGACGGTGTACTCGTTCAGTGCAGCCATGTGGGCCACAGGCACCACGATGGTCCCCGCGCGCGACGACACCCGCGCCCAGTCGCCCTCGGCAAACGCCTGCGCTTCCCAGATTTTCGTGGGCAGATACAGATAGTTATGCCCCTTGATCTGCCGCAGCCAGGCGTTCTGGCTGCCCCAGGAGTGGTACATGTCCATCGGGCGCTGGGTCAGCGCATGGACCGGGTAGCCGAAGGCTGCGTCCTCGTCGCCGAAGGGGGCGTACCAGATCGGCAGCGGGTGCATCGCCTGTTTCAGCCGCGCGCGCAGGTGGTCGGGCGGCTGGCGGGGACCGAAGCCCTCGGCGGCCAGCTGGAAGCGGCGCATTGGCTCGGACCAGATGTTGAAGAGGTAGGGCTGCGGGGTCTCGTAGAGGCCGAGCTTCACCGCCCAGTCCTGGTAGGCCGCGTTCCAGGGTTTGTAGAAGGCGGCCTCTTCGGGGACATGCGCCTGGTAAAAGGCGCCGTTCTCGATGTAACGCGCAAGCTGGTCGGGGTTCGGCGCGCCCCGCCCTTCCGCCTCGCCATTCCCCCGGAAACCCATCAGCGGACCGACACCTGGGCGGCGCTGGTGGTTGGCGATGTAGTCGGCGTAGTCCTTGAACTTCGGCGTACCGTCTTCGTTGACCATCCCCGGCAGGCCGAGCCTTGCGCCAAGCTCCAACAGCACCGACTGGAAGCAGCGGACCTCGCGGTCGGGTTCCAGCACCGGCCAGCGGATCGCATCGCCTGCCGCGTCGGGCTCGCTGATGGGGCGGTCCAAGAGGCTGATGCAATCGTGGCGTTCAAGGTAGGTCGTGTCGGGCAGGATCAGGTCGGCATAGGCCACCATCTCGCTGGCATAGGCGTCGGAGTAGATGATCCGGGGGATGACATATTCGCCATCGCGCTCTTCCGTCAGCATCTCCATCACACGGGCGGAGTTCATGCTGGAATTCCACGACATGTTCGCCATGTAGAGGAACAGCGTGTCGATCTTGTACGGATCCCCGGCATGGGCGTTGGGGATGACCATGTACATCAACCCATGCGCCGAGAACGGGTTTTCCCAGCTGAACCCTTTGTCGATCCGGGCCGGTTGGCCGTCGGGCAGCAGGCAGAGGTCGTCCGGAGAGCGGACATAGCCCAGGTGCGGGCCGGTCAGGGGTTTGCCGGGGGTGGTGACGAAGTGCGGCGTCGGGTGCGCCTCGATGGGTTTCGGATAGGGCGGCTTCAGCCGGTAGCCGCCGGGGGTTTCAAGGGACCCGAGCAGGATCTGCAGGAGGTGCAGCGCCCGCGCCGTCTGGAAGCCGTTGGAATGGGCCGAGATTCCTCGCATCGCGTGGAAGCTGACCGGGCGGCCGGGCATGTCCTTGTGTTCGTTGCCCCGGAAGTCAGTCCAGGGGCGGTCGAGTGTGATCGCCTGATTGAACGCCACATCGGCCAGTTCGGCGGCCAACTGGCGGATGCGGGTCGCCGTCACTCCGCAGCGCGACGCCACGGTCTCGGGCGCATAGTCGGGCTTCAGGTATTCCTCGACCATGTGACGAAAGACGGTGCGGTAGCCCTGCCATTCCGCGCCGAGGTCCGGTTGCACGTCCTTCCCGTCCCAGGGCGCAGGATGGCCGGTGCGGCGGTCGATGACGAAGGGCTGGCTTTCGGCGTTGCGGACGAAAAGGCCTTTCTCTGCACCCTCCGCCTCATTCAGCAAGAGCGGCGCGTTGGTCCATTGCGAAAGGTAGTCGAGGTCGATCTTCCCCGCCTCCAGCAGGCAATGGATCAGCGACAGGATCAAAAGGCCGTCCGTCCCCGGCGTGATCCCGATCCAGTCGTCGGCCACCGCCGAATAGCCGGTTCTGACCGGGTTGACCGAAACCACCCGCGCGCCGCGGGCCTTCAGCTTGCCCAGACCGATCTTGATTGGGTTCGAGTCATGGTCCTCGGCCACGCCGAACATGACGAAAAGCTTCGTCCGCTCCCAGTCGGGCTGGCCGAATTCCCAGAAAGCGCCGCCGATGGTGTAGATGCCCCCCGCCGCCATATTGACGCTGCAAAAACCCCCGTGCGCCGCATAGTTCGGCGTCCCGAAGTTCTGCGCCCACCAACCGGTGAGCGATTGCGACTGGTCGCGTCCGGTGAAGAAGGCCAGCTTCTCGGGGGCCGTCTCGCGCAGCGGCTTCATCCAGGAAACGGCGGTGGAGAGCGCCTCTTCCCAGGAAATCTCCTCGAAGGCTCCGGAACCCCTCGGCCCCACCCGCCGCAACGGCGCCTTCAAGCGCGAGGGCGCGGTGACCTGCATGATCCCGCTGGCCCCCTTGGCACAAAGGACGCCCTTGTTGATCGGATGGTCCCGGTTGCCCTCGATGTAGGCAACCTTGCCAGACTTCAGATGCACGTTGATCCCGCAGCGGCAGGCGCACATGTAGCAGGTGGTCTGGCGAACCTCGTCGCCAACCTCCCGCTGCGTCTCCACCCTCGGCTGGTTCACTCAGCCCTCCCCGGCCATGACGGCCTGCGCCTCAAGGGCAATCTGGCGCTCCTCGTCGGCGGGCACAACAAGGATAACGACACGGGATGTCGCATCGTGGAGAGAGGTTTCGTTCCGGACATTCCTGGCTTCGTCGGAAGAAACTCCCAAATAGGCCAGGCCAGACAGGATTTCCTTCCGCATCCAGGGGTCGTTCTCGCCGATCCCTCCGGTGAAGACCACGGCGTCAAGGCCGCCCATCGCGGCGACCATCGACCCGGCATGGCGGACCGCCCAATAGGCGAAGTGCTGCAGCGCAAACCGCGCCTCCGGAGTCCCCGCCGCGTGCAGCGCGCGGACGTCGCTCATGCCCCCCAGCCCCAGAAGTCCGCTCTCGCGGTTCAGGATGCGGCCCGCCCTTTCCACCCCGTGCAGTTCTGCCAACCGAAGCACGGCATTGCCGTCGATGCTGCCCGACCGCGTGCCCATCGTCAGCCCGTCCAGCGGAGAATAGCCCATCGTCGTCGCAACCGAACGACCGTTCACAATCGCCGCCAGTGAGCATCCGTTCCCTAGATGGCAGGCCAGCAGCCTGTGCGGCAGTTCCCCCCTGCCCTTCAGGTTGCGAACCAAGGCCGCATAGCTGATCCCGTGAAAGCCATAGCGCCGCAGGCCCCGGTCGCGTTCGGCCTTTTGCAGGGCATAGGTCGTGGCAACCTCAGGGTTCGTGGCATGGAAGGCCGTGTCGAACGCCGCATATTGCGGCAGGTTGGGCGCCAGAGCTGCAACCGACTGAATTCCCACAAGGTTCGCAGGGTTGTGAAGCGGCGCGAGCGGCACGCAGGCCTCGATCTGGCGCAGCACCGAAGGCGTCACCCGGCAGGTCGCCGTTAGCTCGGCCCCGCCATGCACCACCCGATGCGCGGCGGCTGTCAGCAGGTCAATGGACACCCCGGCCTGCCGCAAGCCATGCGCCAAAGCCTCACGGTGACCGTCTGTCCCGATCTCGCTGACACTGGCTTTAGCGACCTCGCGTTCGCCTTCAAAAACCTTCAGCTTCAGCGAAGACGAACCAGCGTTCACAATCAGCCACATCAGATGAGCGCCTTCCCAAGGCCGAGCGCGGCAAGCCCGGCCAAAAGGACGATGGCAAATCGGCGGAATTCTTGCGGGTCGGTGCCGAAGAAGTGCCGCCCGCCAAGCCAGTTGCCGAAGAGCGTCACGGGAAGCGCGATAAGGGCGGCCCAGAGCGTGTCCCAGGTAACGAGCCCCGCCAGCCAGTAAAGCGGCGCGGAGTAAAGGTCGAGAAGCGGGAAATAGGCGATCAGCGTGGCGCGGAACACAGCCGCAGGCATCGGTTGCGCAGCGAAGAAGGCCGCGACCGGCAGCCCCCCCATTCCCGGTGCGTTTGCGAGACCCGAGATCACGCCCGCCACCCCGTTCGGCGCGCCCCTGACCTCGGCCGCCAGCCGCCATCCGGCCAGAAGGACGACACACATGAGGAGCACATAGCCCGAGATGACCGCACGTGCCGTGTCCTCGCTGACCCCGGTCAGGACCCACAACCCCAACGGCAGTCCGATGGCCGCCCCGCCCAGAAGCCAGCCGACCCGCTTCCAGTCCACATCCGGCCCCGCGCCTTTGGCATGCTGCAGGGACATCACTGTTTCCAGAATGACGACAACCGCCACGAAGTTCAGCGGATTGGTCACCAGACTGGAAGCGGCGATCAGCAGCGCCGAGAAGCCAAAGCCCGAATAGCCCCGAACGAACCCCGCGACGAGGCAGGCGACCGCCAGCCACAGAAGCGCGAGGGGGCCAAGATCAAAAGGCATGCCGGGGTCCCAAAAATTTTCGCTGAAAATTTTTGGACGCCCGCATCACACCACCTGCGGCCGCATGTCGGCCTTCGAGATCCCCGCAACCTCGACCGGCTTCTTCATCGCGTCGCGGCGGAAGGGCTCGCCCAGTTCCTGGTTGATCAGCGCCTCGATCAGCGTGGTCTTGCCGTGGTGCATCTGGTCGTCGATGGCCTTGTGCAGGGCCGCCGTCAGCTCCTCCATCGTCCGCGCCTGCACGCCTTGCAGCCCGCAGGCCTTGGCGATGCCGGCGTAGCTGACGTCGGTGTCGAGTTCGGTGCCCACGAAGTTGTCGTCGTACCAGAGCGTGGAGTTCCGCTTTTCTGCCCCCCACTGGTAGTTGCGGAAGACGACCATCGTGATCGCGGGCCATTCCTTGCGGCCGATGGCCGTGAGTTCCGTGACCGCGATGCCAAACGCCCCGTCACCCGCAAAGCCCACCACGGGCGTGTCCGGACAGCCGATCTTGGCGCCGATGATCGAGGGCAGGCCATAGCCGCAGGGGCCGAACAGACCTGGCGCGAGGTATTTCCGGCCCGCCTCGAAGGACGGATAGGCGTTGCCGATGGCACAGTTGTTGCCGATGTCGGAGGAGATGATCGCCTCACGCGGCAGCGCCGCCTGGATCGCGCGCCAGGCCATGCGGGGCGACATCCACTCGGGCTTGGCCTTGCGCGCCCGTTCGTTCCAGGTCGTGCCGGGGTCGTCCTGTTCGTGGTCCATCGAGGACAATTCCTGCGCCCAGGCGGATTTCTTTTGCGCGATCAGCGCCTTGCGCTCGGCCCGGCCTGCGTCTCCCGCCGTCTTCGACAGCCGCGAAAGGATCCCCTCGGCCACCTTCTTCGCGTCACCGACAATGCCCACCGTGACCGGCTTCGTCAGCCCGATCCGGTTCGGGTTGATGTCGACCTGGATGACCTTGGCCCCCTTCGGCCAATAGTCGATCCCATAGCCCGGCAGCGTCGAGAACGGGTTCAGACGCGTGCCCAGCGCCAGCACCACGTCGGCCTGCGCGATCAGCTCCATCCCCGCCTTGGACCCGTTATAGCCCAGCGGCCCAGCAAACAGCGGATGCGACCCGGGGAAGGCATCGTTGTGCTGGTAGCCTACGCAGACCGGGGCGGTCAGACGCTCGGCCAAGGCCATCGAGGCCGGAATCGCCCCGCCAATCACCACGCCCGCACCGTTCAGGATCACCGGGAACTTGGCCTGCGACAGCAGCAGCGCTGCCTGGGCGATGGCGTCCTCGCCACCCGAGGGCCGTTCGAACTCCACCACCGCCGGAAGTGGCACGTCGATCACCTGGGTGAAATAGTCCCGCGGCATGTTGATCTGCGCCGGGGCCGACTGGCGCTTGGCCTGCAGGATCACGCGGTTCAGCACCTCGGCCACGCGGGAGGGGTCGCGGACCTCCTCCTGGTAGCAGACCATGTCCTTGAAAAGCGCCATCTGCTCGACTTCCTGGAACCCGCCCATCCCGATGGTCTTGTTGGCGGCCTGGGGGGTAACCAGAAGTAAAGGCGTGTGATTCCAGTATGCCGTTTTCACCGCCGTGACGAAATTGGTGATCCCCGGGCCGTTCTGGGCGATCATCATCGACATCTTGCCCGAGGCCCGAGTGAACCCGTCGGCCATCATCCCGCCCGAGCCTTCATGCGCGCAGTCCCAGAATTGGATCCCAGCTTTCGGGAACAAGTCCGAGATCGGCATGAAGGCGGAGCCGATGATCCCGAAGGCGTGTTCGATGCCGTGCATCTGCAGGACTTTCACGAAAGCTTCTTCGGTGGTCATCTTCATCGTCTGTCTCCATGTCCCATGCGGCCCGATAAGGCCAGTTGCGTGCAACCTATCCCCGCGCCGTGTCGGGCCTTAGGGCCAGTTTCAACGGCCCGCTATGGCCAGAGCCTTGCCGATCCGCTGGATACCGTCAGCGATCTTCTGCGGGGCGATGGAGGAATAGGCGAGACGGTAAAAGTTCCGGGGGCCGTCGGCCGCAAAGAAGGCGCGTCCGGGTTCGATGAGGACGCCTTCGCTGCGCAGGGATAGGGCAAGTTCCTCGGTGTCCACGCCCACCGGCGCGCGCATCCAGAAGCTCGATCCGCCGAAGCCGCCCTGCCCTGCCACGGTCAGGCCCTCGGTCGCGATGGCCTCGGCCATGACCTGGCGGCGGCGGCGGTAGGCGTTCTTCATCCGGTTCACCAGCGCGTCGTAGTGCCCGAGGCCCAGGAAATAGGCCATCGTCCGCTGGATGTGGCCGGGCGGGTGTTTCAGCATCAGGCCCCGCAGCGCCCGCGCCTCGGCGATGAAGCCGGGGGGGCCGACGAGGTAGCCGAGGCGCAGGCCCGGGAAAACGGATTTGGAGAAGCTGCCAGCGTAGATGACGCGGCCGCCCCGGTCGAGCGATTTGAGGGCCGGGGCGACGGGTTTCAGGAAGGACATCTCGAATTCGTAGTCGTCCTCGATGATGACGAAGCCCTTCGCCTCGGCGGCCTCCAGAAGCGCCACGCGGCGGTCGACGGGCATGGTGGCGTTCGTCGGGCACTGGTGCGAGGGGGTGGTGAAAACCACATCCGCGTCAAGCACTTGCGGGGGCAGGCCCTGGGCGTCGACATCCACCGGGACGGCGGTGGCACCCGTGGCCGCGACGATGGCGCGCCAGGCGGGGTAGCCGGGGTTTTCCACGACGGCGCGGCGTCCGGGGGAAAGGAGCGCATTGGCGGCGATCCAGAGGGCGTTCTGGGCGCCCAAGGTGAGCAACACCTCATCTTCGCGCGCCGCGATGCCCCGGCGGGGGAGGATGGTGCGCAGAAGCTCCTGGATCAGCAGGGGGTCGTCGCGTTCGTAGTAGTCGGTCGTCAGCGCCGCGAAGTCGCGCTTGCCAAGGGCGCGCAGGGCGCATTGCCGCCAGTTCTGGTGGTCGAAGAGTGTGGGGTCGGCTTGGCCGTAGATGAAGGGATAGGGGTAGCGGTCCCAGTCCTCGGGCCGGTCGACCTTGGGAACGAGGGTGAAGCGGCCTTGCGTCAAGCCCTTGAAATCGATGGCTTCCGCGCGGGGTTCGGATTGGGGAAACTCCGGCGCGAGGGGGGCGGTGTCCGAGACGAAATAGCCCGACCGGCCTTGCGCCGTCAGGTAGTCCGAGGAGACGAGGTCGGCATAGGCGAGCGTCACGGTGATCCGGCTGACGCCCAGGTGCTCCGCCAGCCCCCGCGACGACGGCATCCGCGCGCCGGGGCGGAAGCGGCCCGTGAGGATGCCTTGCGTGACCATCGCGCGGATCTGCTGTTGCAGCGACCCGGTCGCGCCGGGGGTCAGGTAGAAGGCTTCAACGGGGATGGTGGCCATGAGTCCAGATTAGGGGGTTCCGTGCGCTTGGGCAACCTTGGGGATTTTGGCGGTGTCGGGGCGTCTGGAAAGCGTCTGGCATCTGTCTGGCATCTGTCGGGCACTTTGTCGGGCGTTCGGGGGGTTAACCATGTGGCTAGATTCGCGTTGGCGCGACGGAGAGGAGTCGGGGCAAGCCCCGACCTACGACTATGGAAGAGGGCAGCGCCCGACCGCCGCGTCGGCGACCCACAGTGGAGTTGGGCGCTTTAGGGTGCCAGGGACATCTGACGGGGTTCTTGCAGGCTGACGCTGCAAAGCGCCCGCCCGAGGGGGGTGAGGCGGATCAGGAAACAGTCCTGTGGACTGTTTTCCCGCGCGATCCGCCCGAGCACACTTGCGAGGGCCGGGAGCGCAGGCGCTGCCCGGCGGGCTTCGTCCTTGATTCCGGGCAAAGGGGTGTGAGTTGGCAATGACCGCACTTCTCGACTATCTTCTCAGGACAAATCTTTTGACGATCCAGATACCGCTCCACAGAACCGCCGTCGGAAACAGAACGATCTTAGCGACGAACATCCAATCGCTGCTATACATTCTGTAGCCAAACGGCTCGAAGACGAGAACATAGGCCAAAACAACCAATCCCCAGAAGACTGGACCGATCAGGACAAGCCTAGTCATTGGCCCTGCATCGCCGAGAAACTCTTGAACAATAGGGAAAAGGTCGGGTCCTATCTTGAAGCCGATGAATAGCGTTATGAGCGGGAAGATGAACAACGCAATAGGCGCACGGAAGCGAGCGCGGCTAATATCCAAGACCTCCATTAGGAACTGAAGAAAAAAATAGAGCACGATCAATACGATGCATCCGATTAGGAAACCGACAGCTGCGCCAATCAAACGAGAGAATAGTTTGTCCAAGCTAAAGTCCTTTTCTTCTGACGAAATTGAGAAACCTAGATAGCCAAGAGCACATCCTCAAGAGCGATCTTCTATCTTTTCATCAGGAATTTCAAATCAAAAAAGGTGCCCCTCCAGGGACACCCCCTAAACCCACAAAAGGCCTCAATCCCTACCCAAACACCCGGGTCAGCGCGCCATCAATCGCCGTGGTGATCTCGTCGATGTCGTCCTTCGTCGCGATCAGCGCGGGGCTCAGGCACAGCGTGTTGTTCAGGCCCGGCAGCGACCGGTTCGTCGCGCCGATGATCACCCCCTGCGCCATGCAGTCGGCGACGACGGCCTGGACGCCGCGACCATCGACGCTTGGACCGCCCCGACCGTGGTCGTCACGCCGTGGCACGGCGTGCTCGTCCCCGAGCCGGCAGCACCGTCGACAGACCAGCAGAGCCCTGAGGAGACCCCGTGACCCGGACGACCGACCTGACCGCTCCCCCGCGCCGGTACGACTACATCGCCGACGGGCCCGCGATCTACGTCGACTCCTTCGCCACCATCCGGCGCGAGTCGGACCTCTCGCAGGTGCCCGCGGACGCCGAGAAGGTCGCCGTCCGGATGATCCACGGCAGCGGCCAGACCGACCTCGTCCGCGACCTCGTCATCCACCCCCGCCTGGTCCCGGCCGCCCGCGAGGCGCTCGCTGCCGGCGCGCCCATCCTGTGCGACGCCCGGATGGTGGCCATGGGCATCACCGCCGGACGCCTGCCGGCCGACAACCCGGTGCACTGCTTCCTCACCGACGAGCGCGTCCCGGACCTCGCCCGCCAGTGGTCCACCACCCGCACGGCCGCCGCGGTCTCGCTGTGGGAGCCGCACCTCGACGGCGCCGTCGTCGCCATCGGCAACGCTCCGACGGCGCTCTTCCACCTGCTCGAGATGATCCTCGCCGGCGGCCCCCGACCCGCGGCGATCGTCGGCTGCCCGGTCGGCTTCATCGGCGCCGCCGAGTCCAAGGAGGCGCTGGCCGCCTTCGCCGACGAGCACGGCATCGACATCCCGTTCGTCACTGTCCGCGGCCGCCGTGGCGGGTCGGCGATGGCCTCCTCGGCCGTCAACGCCCTGGCCCAGGAGCAGGAGTGAGCACCGACCGGGCTGAGGCTCCCGGACGCTTCCACGTCGTCGGGATCGGTCCCGGCGACCCCGAGCTGATCACCCGCAAGGCCGAGCGGCTGATCGGCGCCGCCGGGGTGATCGCCTACCACGCGGGCGTGCGCAAGCAGTCCCACGCGCGCCGCATCGCCGCCGAGCTGATCCCCTCCTCGGCGGTCGAGGAGGAGCTGCGCTACCCGGTCACGACCGGCACGACCGACCACCCCGGTGGGTACGTCGGCGCGCTCGCCGCCTTCTACGACGAGTGCGAGGACCGGCTTGCCGCGCACCTGGACGCCGGCCGCGACGTCGTCCTGCTCGCCGAGGGCGACCCCCTCTTCTACGGCTCCTCGATGTACCTCGTGGACCGCTTCCGCGACCGCTTCGAGGTGGAGGTCGTCCCCGGCGTCCCCGCGTTCGCCGCCGCCACGGCCACCATCCCCGCGCCCCTCGTGCGGCAGACCGATGTGCTCACCGTGCTGCCCGGCACCCTGCCCGAGCCCGAGCTCGCGCGACGGCTCGCCGACACCGACGGCGCGGTCATCATGAAGCTCGGCCGCACCTTCCCCGCCGTGCGCTCCGCCCTGGAGCAGGCCGGCCGGCTCGACGGCGCCTGGTACGTCGAGCGCGCCTCCCAGCCCGAGGAGCGCTGGCTGCCCGTCGCCGACGTCGACGCGGGCTCGGTGCCCTACTTCTCGATCATCGTCGTGCCCGGCGACTCCGCCCGCGAGGGCTCGCCCGCCCG
>OFDC01000621.1_pt1 | contig 24823 bp, 22 predicted proteins | sample 1520941 | NCBI WGS metagenome assembly OFDC01 (sample SAMEA94258168, study PRJEB24077) | hot springs metagenome | biome: Aquatic biome; feature: Water | place: India | collected 2012-12-06 | depth 5 m | reverse complement strand
GTACGCAGCTTACACTTCGTACGTTCCACACAGGGGGTACTGCCCAAAACGTTGCTTCTGAAGCAAACATTAAAGCAAAATTTGCGGGTACTATTCAATTAGAAGAATTACGTACAGTACAATCAGTTGACCGTGATGGCAACGAAATTACAACGGTGTTAGGTCGTCGTGGTGAGATTCGTATCCTTGAAACTGGTACAAACAACGTACTTATTGTAAATAACGTACCTTATGGTGCTACTTTATTGGTTACCGATGGCCAACAAGTAAATAAAGGTGATGACCTTTGCCATTGGGATCAATTCAACGCCGTAATCCTTTCAGAAATTGATGGTACGGTAGAGTACGAAGCAATCGAAGAGAATATCACTTATAAAGAAGAAGCCGATGAGCAAACTGGTTTCCGTGATAAAGTTATCATCGAATCGAAAGACCGTACGAAAAACCCAGCTATCGTTATTCGTTCAGCAAATGGCGAAGAAGGAAAAGCTTACAACTTACCAGTATTAGCTCGTTTGACAGTTGAAGACGGCAAGGTAATCAAAGCAGGTCAAATCTTAGCAAAGATTCCTCGTGCAATCAATATGAACCGAGATATTACGGGTGGTTTGCCACGTGTAACTGAGTTATTCGAGGCTCGTAACCCTTCAAATCCAGCAGTTGTTTCTGAAATCGATGGTATCGTACAATACGGAGCTATCAAACGTGGTAATCGTGAGATCTACGTTGAAGCAAAAGATGGTGTGAAAATGAAGTACATGGTTCCACTATCGAAACTATTCTTAGTTCAAGATGGCGACTTCGTACGTGCAGGTGACCCACTTTCTGACGGTGCGATTACTCCAGCCGATATTCTTCGTATCAAAGGACCAACCGCCGTACAAGAATATTTAGTAAACGAAGTACAAGCCGTATATCGTCAACAAGGGGTAAAAATCGCTGATAAGCACATTGAGGTAATTGTTCGCCAAATGATGCAAAAAGTTGAAGTGATTGACTCTGGTGACACCCTATTCCTTGACAATCAAATGGTTGATAAGTGGGTAGTACGTGCAGGAAACGACAAAATTCTTGACAAAAAAGTAGTAATGGATGCTGGTGCATCTGACAAGTTCAAACCTGGTCAGATTATCACTGCCCGTGAAATGCGTGACGAAAACAGCCGCTTGAAGCGTGCTGACTTACCGCAAATGGTAGTGCGTGATGCAATGCCTGCGGTAGCACGTCCGACACTCCAAGGTATCACTACTGCATCGTTGGGTACAGAATCATTTATGTCGGCGGCATCATTCCAAGAGACAACGAAAGTGTTATCAGAAGCTGCTGTAAGAGGTAAGCGTGATACACTCGATGGCTTGAAAGAAAACGTAATCGTTGGACACTTGATTCCAGCAGGAACGGGTAACCGTAAATACCAAAACATCCAAGTTGGTAGCAAAGCAGAACTCGAAGCAGCAGCCGAAAAGAAAAGACAACAAGAGGCAGCAAAACAACGCAGAGAGTTTGTTTAATGAATAAAGAATTGAGAATTAAGATTTCTTGTTCTCTTTAGATAAAACAACAAAAAAGGTCAAGCACTTTGCTTGGCCTTTTTTGTATTTACAGCAAAATCTTTAATAATTTACCAACAACGAGGCGAAACTATGAGACTTTTCGGTAGAAAAACTACTACTCCAATAAACTCAAAATATCATCTTTCGTGAGAGCTTTTACAAAACTCTCTTCGGTTGTAATTAGGTCGTTGAAAAGTTTTTGCTTATTTCGCTGTAAAGAAAGAATTTTCTCCTCAACCGAATTTCTTGTAATAAATTTATAAGTAAATACGGTATTTTGCTGACCAATTCGGTGGGCACGGTCAATGGCCTGAGCCTCAATGGCAGGATTCCACCAAGGGTCGAGCAAAAATACATACTCGGCAGCGGTCAGATTTAAGCCCAAACCACCAGCTTTCAATGAAATCAAGAAAATTTTTATCGAATCGTCTTTCTGGAAAATATCTACTTGCTCTTGGCGGTCAGAAGTTGAACCATCCAAATAACAATAACGAATATAATGCTTGTTGAGATATTCACGATAAATCTCCAAATGCTTCACAAACTGACTAAATACCAGCACTTTGTGGCCTTCTTCCACAATGGTCTCGAGCTTTTGTAGCACTTCTTCGTGCTTGCCCGAATCTCCTTCGTAGGTTTCATCAATCATTGATGGATGATTAGCCAACTGACGCAATTTGGTGAGTCCTTGCAAAACAGCCATTTGAGATTTACCAAAACCCTTTTCTTCGATTTGCTCTAAAATAATATTTCTATAATAAGATTTGGCTTCTTCGTAGCGTTTTTCCTGCTCTTCGCTCATATCACAGTAATGAATACTCTCAACTTTCGGTGGTAATTCGGTAGCTACCTGCGATTTATGACGACGCAGCATAAATGGTTTAATCAAGCTGTAAAGTCGCTTATTTTGCTTTTCATCTTGGTGTCTTTCTATCGGAATCTGATACTCATTTTTAAAATAAGTTTGCGTACCCAACAGTCCTGGATTGATGAAAGTCATTTGGGTCCATAAATCCATCGTACTATTTTCAAGAGGTGTACCCGTCAAAATCAGGCGATTGGCCGAATTGAGCTGCATTACGGCCCTAGAAATATGCGAACTTGGGTTTTTAATTGACTGAGATTCATCCAAAATCACATAATTGAATCGATAATTTTTAATAACATCAATATCAATTCTCAGGATTCCGTAGGAGGTTAAAATCAAATCATAATTATCAAATTGCTCCGTATTTTTCTCACGATTTGTTCCTGTATAAACAAAAGCTCTTAATTCGGGCGTAAATTTCTCAATTTCCTTTAACCAGTTATACACCAATGAAGTAGGCATAACCAAAAGCGATGGTTCGTGCATATCGCCAGATTGATTTTCTTTAATTCCTTGCAAAAAAGCCAAAGTTTGAATGGTTTTCCCCAAACCCATATCATCGGCCAAACAACCTCCAAGTTTGTATTCTGCTAAAAAATTCATCCAATCAAAACCTGCTTTTTGATAAGGTCTGAGGTTCGCTTTTAATCCTTTCGGTACTTCATATTGTTGAATTTTATCGAAGTCTCTTAATTTTTCCAACTTCCTACTAATCACCGAAAAAGCCAAACCTTCATTGGTCAGGTCTTGCACCAAAACAAGGTGGTGCTTTTTCAGAATTGTTACTTCATCATCAAGTTTATCTACATAACTAAATAGTTCTGAATATCGGGTAAACCATTCTTCAGGAATTACTGCGATTTGACCATTAGGAAGCGTAAACTCACGCTTATTTGATAGAATTAGGTTTCTAAGTTTTAGAAAAGGGATTTCAAAATCACCAAATCTCACTTTTGCTTTTATGTCAAACCAATCGTTTTTCTCTTCAATATGCACCTCAATAGATGAATACCCCAAGAAATATTGTTTCTGATTATCGGCATTCTCAATTTGCTTAACCTCAAAATTATTTTCTTCTAAAACCTTAGCCTTGCTTTGCAGCCACGAAAAAGCAGCGTGTTTTTCCATTGTGCACCTCCCCTGACGGGCATCAAGGCCTAAATCTTTGAGAAGGTTTACACGCTGTTTTTCATATTTTAAATCTCGTTTTACTTTATGAAATAGCCAACTGTCGCCCGCACGCTCTACACTCACATAAGCTTCGGCCGAAAAACTATCAAACCTAAAAGTATAATTCCCATACTGAAAAGATAAATCAAACACAATTTTGCTTTCTTCATCGGTTTCCTCTTCTTCGTCAGAAGAGTCAAAGAGCGAAACAGTCACTTTTTTATTCGAAACAACTTCCGAAATCGCTAAAACTGGCTTAGGTTCATGTTTCTCAAATCGAATCTCAAAACCTTGTGCAAAAACATCAAATTGTGCTACCAATGGAGCAATAAACTTCTGATAATAAGTTTCTTCGATGTTTCTCGGAATAATTATATGGTTTTTATTTAGAAATGGCTTTAGCTTTTTGCCATCTACTTGTTTCTCAAAATGATAAAGTTTATCATCAATCAATAACCAAGCTGGTTCTTCGCACAAAATACGGGCATTTTTAAACTGAAATTGTACTCGCTCTCCACCACATTTAATGCTCGGAAAATAATGTGTATTCTCCTCATTACGAATAAAATTAAAATATGCCTTTGCACCTTCTTTAATAGTATTGACGGCTTTCCAAGTTGGGTCTCCATCATTACTCATAATGAATAATTGTTTATTGAGTAGCTTTTCTAAAATTTCGGAACGGTGCTTTTCCATGTAACTATGCACAGTATCTTGCAATAGTTTATCCCCTTTTTCGGGGTCGAAAACTTTCAGAAAAAAATCAAGAGTGGCCTGTTTTTTGGGACTAAACTTTTTAACTATGGTGTCTTGCTGAATGGCTTCGGTTAATTTAACTAAGGCATAATCATCGGCATCAATTCGCTCAGAAAATTCTGAAATATTCTTTGAAGAAACACTCTGATTTTGCAAGGTAAGTTCTCCTTTACTATTTAACTGCACCACAAACGCTTCAAACAAAAACCCGAGATATTCGTGTTCAAATAATGAGTAAACCATCTGAAATGGTTGTAGTGTAGATACTTTCATATTAACAAAATAAGAAGCCCTCCCACTTGGGTATTTTGGAGAAACTAATCTAATCTGCGACATTGTGTATTGCTTAAAATCAAAACCAACTACAAAAATGAACAAGATTAAATCAAAATCAAATTTATTAGTGCTTCACAAGTGGTATTTAGTAAAAAAGAGTTTTTGAATAGATGGCAAATAACGAATATATAAAAAGTATAATAGGAGAACAAAAAAGATTGTAATTTTTTATTTAAAGGCCCCCTCAAACCATTAATTTCTCTCTAATACCACAAAATCGAAATCATATTCATTTTTTTCGTCTTTGTGATGCGAAACTCGAGAAGTTTCCGTCCATTCACTCATATCTAAAGTTGGAAAAAACGCATCGCCTTCAATATTAGCATCGACTTCTGTCAGATAAATTTTATCCGTAATTTTAAGTGCTTGCTCATAGACATTACCGCCGCCAATAATAAAGATTTCTTCACTACCCACATGAGTTTTAGCCAATTCAATGGCATTTTCAAGCGAAGATGCTTTCAGTACACCCTCAGGCAAAACAAAATCTTGCTGACGTGAAATAACAATATTCGTTCGGTTAGGAAGCGGTCGACCAATCGACTCAAAAGTTTTTCTCCCCATAATTACCGAATGGCCAGTTGTTAGGTTTTTGAATTGCTTAAGGTCGGATGAAAGTTTCCAAAGTAATTGATTATCCTTTCCTATGACACCGTTTTCTGCAGTTGCTACAATTATTGAAATCATTTTATTCGCTTATCACTCCCAACTACTGAAAGAATCTCTCTTCATTTGAAGAAGGCTGGAAGCGGGTTAATGTAGCACAAAGTTATAAAATTTACGCCCTCCAACCTCATTCAAGCCCATTCTTCATTTTTATTTTTTTAAAATCGAAATATTTTTCTCAATTTCGAGTTAATATGGCATCGTGGTTCCCTATGTGAGCTTCGTTACATAGCAACCTTAGTCATAGTGAAGATACGTAATCATCGAGAATACACAATTGCTTACGAAAAAGCTGCTATTATAATAGACGCTGGTTTTGGCGGAAATTTAGAACGAGAAAAATATTTTCGTGATGTAATAAATGCTATTTTATTACGTACAAAAATGAAAACCCAGACTTAATTTTCCGAATACCTTCGTAAGCATGCGTGCTTAAATGAGTCAAATAACCATGTCCTTTTTAGATAAAGTCAAAAACCTTTTCAGTACAAAACCCGCAGAAGTTCCTTCGAGTACCGAAGATACTAACGATGCTAATATCCTCCAGCCAACCATTTCCTCTCCAGAAGTAATTACCGTACCGAATGCAGACAACGCTACTTTTTCGCCCGAGATGGATATCATTCCGTTTTGGCTTGAAAACGAAGATGCCTTGCGTGATGAGGGCGTAATTTTTGGACTTTCGGAGTCGAAAGCTGAAGAGAAAATTGCGGCTATCCGTAATTATTTTGCTCATCAGACTGCCGAGTTGGAAAAAACGGTTGAGTATCATTCAGAAAAAATCGGCGAAATAAATTTACTCATAGAACAAAAAGAAACTCGTATCAATGAGCTTACCGAAAAAACTCGTGTACTTGAAAATAAAGAACGCAACGACCATCAACTGCTTCGTACCGCTATTGGCGTAACGCTTTCATTAGCTATGTGCGTAGGTAATTATTATTTAATTGATGAATCTATTTTAAAAAACTTCCCGCAAAATCATCGAGTCATTGCCTTGGGTGTATTCTTGGCGGGTATGTTCAATTTATTCAATCCAAAATCACTCTTTCACGAAAAAGACACCAAAATTTCTTGGCGTCAGCTACTCGAAGAAGTAGGTATGCCTTTGGCAGCTTCTGTTTTTGTGTTCGTACAAGCCCTTGAAACCCAGAGTGTTCTTCGTTCAATTGCTTTATTTTTATTCGTATTTTTCTTATTTTTATTTGCTGGAAAACTCTTGCTCAGTAACCTAACCGTACTGAAAACAGATTCGGGTATTTGGCTTGATAATCTTCGTTTAGAAAAAGACAAAGTAAATAAGGCCAAAGAATGGGAAGAGGAAATTGAGAAATTAAAAGCCGAAATCGACGAGCAAAGAATGGATAAATGGAAAATTGTGGATACACTGAAATTTCCTGAAGCAGAGCTAAAGCGACTCAACGAACGCCGCGAAATGCTTGTAAAACTCTTTGAAAGTGAATTTAATTTGGCCCGTAGCTATCGTGAAAAGTTAACAGGCAAACAAATACAAGATATTTTGAAGTAATGATCAAGCCAATCATAGAAGAAGAAGAGTTTAGCGGAATAAATTTCACACAAGAAACTTTCCGCAAAGGCGAGTATGAGGGTTGTTCATTTATTGGCTGTGATTTTTCAAATTTACATCTTTCAAACTACGATTTTGTTGAATGTACATTTGAAGACTGTAACCTCAGCAATGTAAGGCTTAGCAATACTTCTATGAAGCAAGTGAAGTTTAAAAATTGCAAACTGCTCGGGGTAAATTTTGGGGAATGTAATCCTTTTTTGTTTGCGGTGAGTTTCGATGACTGTTTCTTACATTTGGCAGGCTTTTTCAAACTTAAAATGAAAGCCACTAAATTTAAGAACTGTAATTTGAAAGAAGTCGATTTTACAGAAACAGACCTTACAAACGCCATTTTTGATAATTGTGAATTAGTATCGGCTGTTTTTGAGCGTAGTATCTTAGAAAAAGTAGATTTTAGAACCGCACAAAACTTTTCAATCGACCCAGAATTAAACAAAATCAAAAAAGCGAGGTTCTCTCAACTTAATGTGAGAGGGCTTTTAGATAAATATCATATTGATATAGAAAATTAGTATTAGCAATGAAGGTTGAACGCTTCACGCCAACGACCAAAGCTAAATTAAAAATATGGAAAATCCAGAAAACTATTACAATTCCGACTTCCAACATGGATACTTGATTGGTGTTGAAAACATCAGAAAGGACAAAGACCAACAAGATGACCCTTATGAGGGATATATTTCGAGCCACGTTACCTACGAATGGCTACAGGAACGTATTGTTGAAAAAAAGGAGGAAGTAGCGAAAATCGACGTTGAAATTGCCGAAACTAAAGAAAAAGAGAAGTCTTCGTTTGATAAACTGCAAGAGCACATCATGGGTATAAACACTCACGCACGTAAAGTGAGTTTTATTCAAGAGCAAATTGAAGATAACACCACCAATATCAAGCGAATTGAAGGCAAACGCAACAGTAGAGAAACGCCCTATTCGTTTTTGGCTGGCCTTCTCTATTTATCAGCTGGTATTGCATTTGTATCTGGCGATTTAATTATCTCGCATGAAATTGTGGCTTACGCCCTCAATATTCGTGATAATTATGAGGCTTGGGCATTTGCCATTGGTTTAGCAATGCTTTCGGTACTACTCAAACCAGCCTACGACCGCCTCGTTGAACAACCATACATTAATGATTATTCACCAAAAACTAAGCGTACTTACGCCATTTTTCAAGGGTTTTTATTAGTGTTTTCGATAGCTACTATGCTTATTTTGGGTTGGTTTCGCTATGAAGCTTACAAAACAGATAAACTCAAAGAAAGTATCAATAAGCAAATTAAGGCCATGCAGCTTAATAGCCAGCCAATGGACCCAACGGCTGTAAATACTGCTGATAATCAAGCGATTATTCAGAAAATGGATGAGCAATTAAAAGCTTTTGATAAACTCAATGTTGACCTCGTCAATAGTCCTTGGGCCTTAATGTCGTTTGTTTTGAGTGGAGTTTTATTTGCCGTAGCTGGTGCCATTTGTTTAGGAATAGCCTTTCCAATTTTGCAGGCTTATTGGTATAATTGGCTTCAAGCTGGGCCTACCATTAAACGCCTCAAAAAAAGAAACCTAAAATTAGTTGATGAATTAAAAATTGCTGAGAGTGATTTGGCTCAACAATTAGTTCAAAAAAATATCTTAGAACACGATTTGACATTACTTCCGAAGCTTGATGAACTAAATGCAGAAAGAAAAGAACTAATGGCAATCATTGAAGATATGCTCAACCGCTCGAAAGTTGCCGACCAAGACCGCCGCATTAATACCTTTGATGATGGTTTAGAAAAAGGCCGTGCTAACCGTGAAGAAATGACCGATGATGAGTATGAAGAATTTAGAAGTACTTCGGTTCGACAAATGCGAAATGCACAAGATAATAAGACCGATAATGGTCCAAAAGTATATCGAAATAATGGGTTGCGTCCGCACCAAGCATTACGAAAAGTAATCACTGAGCAGTTCAACCAAAATTAACATCACATAACAATTTGATAATAAGCGATTTAAACTATTTAGGTAGTTTAAATCGCTTTTTTTAATCATTTTTTAATAAAATTGTACTTTTTAAAGATTTTTTGCACTTTTCAATGATATTTGTAGGAAATGATATTTTTTTATGCAAAACTTTGTATTGTTAATCAAACGAAAATACAATATGTCAAGTAAAAAAATTGATTTTCTTCTTCCTGCTGATGTTGCTGCTGGTGCAACTTCTGGTATCTTACTAGGTAATTTCAATAACTGGGATTCAAACCAAGGAGTAGCTCTTAAAAAACAAAAAGATGGTTCATTAAAAGCAACTGTAACATTACAGGCTGGTTTGTACGAGTACCGTTATTTATTAAATGATGGTCGTTGGGTAAATGATACACAAGCTTCAAAATATATTCCTGAGTTCGCAGTAGAAAACTGTGTGATTGAAGTTGTAGCTGATGCTCCTGTAGCTCCGGCTCCGAAAGCAAAAGCTGTTAAAGCTAAAACAACTGCTGAGCCAGTAGCTGCCAAAGCACCTGCCAAGACTGCGAAAGCAAAAACCGCTGAGCCAAAAGTAGAAACTAAAGCTAAAGCAACTAAAGCAAAAAAAGCATAATTCTACCAAACTAAGGCTTTTAAAAATTTTATAGAGGGTCTCTTGATATTTTTTCGAGAGACCTTTTTATTTTTACTACCAGTACGAAAAACAATTGGCTCGTACAAGCAGTTTTATGCTCAAAAGCGTTCTTAATTTTACTTAGCACGGGTAAAAAATACCCGCTTTAATTAATAAATAATATGGCACAGGCAAAATTAGAAGTTATTGACGCACTGCGTCGTACTGCAAAAAAACTTAATGAAGGCAACGAATATATGTGGGGACACATGGGTAGTTGTAATTGTGGTAATTTAGTACAAGAAGTAACCAGACGTACGAAGGCCGAAATTCATGCTTATGCCATGCAAGGCAACGGGGATTGGAACGAACAAATTAATGAGTATTGCGGTATTTCAAGAATGCCGATTGATATGCTTATTCATGAGATGCTCACTTCTGGTTTTACGCTCGAAGACATGCAGAATCTCGAAAAACTATCAGATAAACAAATTTTAATGCGTTTACCAGCCGAAAAACGTTATCTTCGCCACAATGTAAAGGCAGATGTCATCGTTTATCTTACGGAGTGGGCAAATATGCTCGAAGAACAACTCCTTGAAAACATCAAACTGCCTGATTTTTTACAGGAAGAGAAGAAATTAGTATATGCGTAAAATCATTTTAGCGAGTGCGTTGATTATTTGCTCTTTAAGCATTTTTGCACAAGAACCCGTACCAACAGCTCCAACCACAACTGGAGGTAGAGAAACTCAAAATCAGATATTTTTTGAGAAACCCCAACCAGCGTGGAAAGATAAACTCCGCTATGGGGGCAATTTCTGGTTAGGATTTTTTGGTGCATTTTACATTGATGCTTCACCAATGGTTGGTTATGAAGTAACTGATAAAGGTACAATTGTGGGTGTAGGTGGTACGTTTATTTTTCAAGGAACATTTAACCGAAATAGTGCCGCAAACACAAATAATACGATTTTTGGACCTAAAATTTTTGTGCGTCAACAAGTATTCAAACGTGTCTTCGTACACGGTGAATATGAGTTTATTAGAGCATACGCCGACCAATTTTATTCATATAATCTAAATTCAGGAGACCCAAATCGAAAAGTATGGGGCCGTTCGCCACTTATTGGGGCTGGTTTTTACCAAGGAGGTCAGGGAAATCGGGGTAGTTTTATATCTGTAATGTATAATTTAGGTTATCCGAATCAAGGTTTTATTAGTCCGCAAAGTTTATTGGGTAGCCAAACTCCTATCACGCTTCGATATGGATTTTTGTTTTAGTATCTTTGCATAAAATATTATTCTCATCTTCAATCTCCTTCTTTGATAAGTTGGAGATTTTTAATTATATAAGTTTTGAAATTCTCTATCAAATACTCTTTCCCGCTCATTTCTTCTATTTTTCTGACGATTATCCCTCTTATTTTCAGTTCGGCACTTACGGTTGCGGTTATCACACATGAGCAAATAGTATTAGATTTTAGTTGGCAAGATTGGGTTTGGGCAACTTTGATTTGTTGCATTACTTGTACTTTTGCCTTTACTCCTCCTACCCTTTTGGCTCTCATATTTGGCTATTTTATTGGTTGGCACGCAGTTTTTCCCGTTTTTTTAATGAATATGGTAGCCATTTTTTTAGTAAATGCCGTTACCAAAAGAATTGATGGTGATAAATTCAGAGCTTATCTTTCTGAAAATAAGAAAGTGAACGCTATTTTAGAGAATATCAGAAAGGAAGAATTGAAATTTATTTTTTTTACTAAATTATCGCCTATTCTACCCTTTGCTCTTACAAACTTTGTTTTTGCGTTATCGGGAGCAAAACTGAAAAATATTCTTATTGGCGGTTTTTTTGGAATGATTCCACGCACATTATTAGCCGTCTGGACGGGTTCTCAGGCGAAAGAAATCAGACGTTTACTAGAAAACCCCAACGAAGGTAACCTACAAAAAATATTGATAATTATCTTAGTTATTGTATCAGTGGGAGGTGTGATGTATTATGTCTTACCTAAGAAAAGTAGTTGAGAAAAATTGGCAAAGCCAGTTGAAACTTTGCCAATTAATTGTATATCTCCTATTCAATTAAATGTCCGCAAAATTGAGCTTTATTATCTAAAATTTTTCCTCCTCTTCGATAGCCTAATCCACTGGCTTCTCCAACAAAAAATACTCCTGCTTGATATGAATTCCCTACCGAATCTTGCATAAAATCGGTATATTCTTGAAAAACTGTTGCTTGCTCAAAGTATTCTCCATCTGTACTATTAGTAGCAACCCCCGAAGTTGAAATGATTCGTACGTTTGCTCCTTCTCGTCCGAAAAGCACTTTTTCTACGCAAGCTTTGCCCAAAATTGGCTCCGAACGAGTTTCTAACAGCAATGGATGATTTGGATAAAGCTCCCATAAAACTTTCAAGATAGCCTTCGATTGAAAAAGTAAAGTATATGCTGGATTTAGAATAACCGCTTTATTATTTCTTGAAATTTCGGTCAAAATTTGAGCTAATTCGGGTTCGTCCCAACCAATATATTCCCATGGGATGAGTTTAAACCAAAAATCGTATCTTGTAAAACTACCATCGGTTGGATTTTGCTTATAAATGCCCTCAATGGGTGAAAACTCAACATTTTCAATGTATTCAAAGGCTACTTCGAAGCCCGCTTCTTTTGCTGCTTCGCCCAAAACCTGCATATTGGTATCGTCTTCAGGATAATCTTTCATCGTTGAAATCAACAATGTTTTATCAAATGTTGGATTCTGGCTAATCAAAGCCCGAAATTGCTCCACAAAAGATTCGAACAAGGTATTAAACTGACTACTTTCATCCAAGGCATTGGCTTTAAGTGAAGCCCATTGTACAACCGCCGTTTCGGGAATACAAGTAGCGGTATCCGCATTAAATTCGATGAGTTTAATTGGTTTTCCATCCAAACCTCCACTCAAATCAAAACGACCATAAATATGCCAGTTGGCATCATTTTCCCAAGAATGTTTCACTAATTCTATCAAATTTTCGGGAATTCCTAATTCGATAAAACGTTCATTATCAATTATGTGTTGAGCAGCTTCAATATACATTTCGTATAATTCGTTGGCAGCCTCAAAATAGGCTTCGGCTTCCTCTTCCGAAACCGCTACCATTTCGTTGGTAATATATGGCAAAGTATCTTCACCGAGCATCCAGTTCCAACCAATATTGCGAAGAGATGCCTCTGGTGAAATTGCTAATTTCTTTAAATTCATTTACTTAGATTGTTGTGTTAAACTTTTAAAGCTTTAGATGATGGCTTTTGGATTGGCCTAATTCAATAAATGTAAAATCTAACTCATGAACTATGGCTGCTATGACCTGAACTATGAAAAAATCCGCTACGACCACCCACTGGTCGAGCCATGGTTGTGCGTGAGCTACCAATGTTTTGGTGCACTTGGGTAGATTTATTAAAAGCACTACTACTGGCATAGTAACTCATCATTCTTCCACCGTAGTAATGATTTCGTCGATGACGAGCAGTATCAGCCTTTGATGTAGAATTATTATTTTGAAATCCGCTTACATCAGGTCGATAAGAAGCATAATTCGGACTCATAGTTTTGGCCAACAAATAGCCCATTCCACCAAATAACAAAGCATTAGAAAGATTGCTACTTTGCCCAATTGTATTAGGACTATTTTTCACTTCACTATCAATGAGGCCCTGTACAACTTTAGGAGAAAGCGAGTCTTTTTTTCCATCAAGATAAGTTACGATGGCCACCGAGCTATCAATCGGTACTTCTTTCTCGTCAGTTATCTTAAAAACACCTTTTTCGGTTTCTTTGATATAAGTCTTTACACCTTTGGTATAAACTTCTTCATATTCATACTCTTCATCGGAGCTATCGCTTCCACAACTTTGTAAAACCATAGTATTGCCAAGAATGGTAATAGCCAAGGTGCTACCAATCGTAATATCCTTTACTTTTCGGATAAAAGTCTTTTTGCTAATAGGAGTCATTTTTTCAAATTTATAAAGCGGTTTAGTAAAAATTATGGGGCAAATATTTACGAAATAGTATTATTAGAAAAGAATCTTGGGAAGAATGGTAATTTCGCCTTGTAATTTGGTCATTTTTATTCGATATTCATCGCATGAAATACTTTACATCCATATTTTTTACTCTTTTTGGAGCGAATTTAGCTTTTGCACAAAATCCTTACGTACAAGTTTTGGGTATTGCCCAAGATGGTGGTTTTCCGCAATCCAATTGTCAAAAAGAATGTTGTAAAGCTGTTTTTGCAGGAAAAACCCCTCGCCAATTAGTTTCTTGCATAGCGATTATCGACCCCATATCGAACCAACAATGGCTTTTTGATGCTACGCCAGATTTTACCCAGCAATTACATTTACTCAATGAGCCTAAGCCACAAAATATTGGCATTTTTCTTACACATGCTCACATAGGTCATTATACAGGTCTTATGTATTTAGGTCGAGAAGCCATGGGCAGTAATCATGTAAAGGTTTATGCAATGCCTAAAATGAAAACCTTTATCGAACAAAATGGTCCTTGGAGCCAGTTGGTAAGTCTAAAAAATATTGATTTACAACTTATTAAAGAAGATTCGCTCATTAAACTCAATCAACGAATTAGTGTGCAAGCATTTAGAGTGCCACACCGTGATGAATTTTCAGAAACGGTAGGGTATAAAATCATCACAGCTAATAAAAGCCTCGTGTTTATTCCCGATATTGATAAATGGCAAAAATGGAATCGAGATTTAGCAACTTTAGTCAAATCGGTAGATTATGCCCTGCTTGATGGCACATTTTATCAAGATGGCGAAATCAGTCGCCCCATGAGTGAAGTTCCGCACCCATTTGTAAGCGAAACAATGGCACTTTTAGCCCCTCTTGCTGCAAAAGAAAAATCAAAAGTTCATTTTATACACTTTAATCACACAAACCCTGTCATGAATGAAAAGTCTGCTGCTTATAAAGTAGTGCATCAAAAAGGCTTTCAAGTTGCATTCCAAGGGCAAAAACTACGATTATGAGCAAAAATCAGCGTATAATTCTCACGGTTATTATTCTTTCAGTTTGGGCAGCCATTGGTGGTTCGGTTTGGTACTATTTAAAAAAAGTAGAGCATTCGCCTAAATCAAAAGTTTCTAGCCAAGCCGAATACGACACTTTGGTGAAGCCTTCTAATTATAAAACATTCATTTCCCAGCCCTTCGATAAAGTAATTTTAGAAACCGATTTAGGCCCAGTAACAGTCTATTTTCAGCCCAGTAAAAAGCATGAAATTCAATTTCATAAGTCATTTATTAAATATGTCGATATGAGTTATCGAGGCGATACGCTCATTCTACACGTAAATAAAACACCTAAATCGACCAAAGAAAATCTTATTCAAAAGCAGATTTATATTTATACGCCCAATATCAGCTATTATAAAGGTGAGGTGAGCCATACAACCTTTGCCTATTTAAAAATAGACCAACTGAAAATTGATAGCAGAAGCAGTTACGTAAGGTTATTCTCATGCCAAATAGGTAATCTCGAATTATCGACGAATCAGCCGTGTAATTATCGTTTGGAGGAAACTTCCTATTTCAATAATGTAAGAGCCGATATTAACTCAAGCAGTGCATTTTTATGTAATAGTTTTATTCAAAACGACTTAATTATAAAAACGTCCAACTTCAAAAATATTGATTTGAGCGAAGATAACGTAAAGAAGATAGTTTTGGAGAAATGATGGAAGAAAAAACATTCAAGTATTATGTCTCTATTTTTTCCATATTGACCGATAAAATTTGAATCGTATAGATAATTGCGGTAATTTTATAGTCGCACTTTATTTATATACTTATGATTACACGAGAAAAACTTACAACTTGGTTTACAGACAAATTGTCGGATGAATTAGGCATAAAAAAAGAAGAAATTTCACTTACACCTCCTATTGAAAGCTATCATTTAGATTCCATCTCTGCTGTATCTCTATCACAAGATTTAGAAGACTTTGTTGGTTTTTACATAGAACCCACCATTTTCAGTGAATTCGAAACTATTAATGAGATGATTGAATGGATACTCAGCAAAAACAACAACTAAGATGGAATCCTACATCTCCATTGTATATTCAGAATCCTTATCCAATTTTAGAAGACCACCTATTAAATAACCCCATTCAACAAGGCAAATTTGGGGAGTGGATATTTTTTCGTTACCAAGATGTAAAACAAATCTTGCGAGATGAAAACTTAATAACTTCAGACTTAACGGGCTTTTTTGAGCTGAAAGAAAAAACCATACTCAAAAATACTAATCAATGCCCTTTTTTAGCTAAAAGTACAAAAAAATGGCTCATGTATCTTGATGGAAAGGAACACGAGGTGGCTCGTGAGTTAGTTGAGCGATTACTACAATGCTACGATTTAACCGAAATTGTAAAAAAATGTTTGGAGGAATGGTTTGAAGATAATTTCAAACATGAAAGATTGAATTTGGGATTAATCGCCTCTGTGCTTCCTTCTAAGATTTTTTTGGAAATGTTACAATCGCCAAAACAAGTATGGAATAATTTTGAAAAACTACAAAATGTAGCTAATTCTTTGGGAAATTCGCAAGATGTCTTTGTATCTATAAAGCAATATCAAAATTACAATGAAGATGCTGGATGGCTTTTTGAATTAATTTCAGATGAGTTTGAAAGTAATTCTACCTCTAATACCAACTCATTGATTACAAATATTCAAAGAATCAATGCAGAAATGGGTAGCCAATTTTCAAAAGATGAGCTTATTTCTATCTTAATAATTTTATTTTTTGCATCTGTTGAAACTACGTTTCATACACTAACTATCAGCATGTTAGAGTTTTTCAAAAATCCTGTATTATTTGATTATATCATCAATGCAAATGAAAAACAAATCAACATATTGGCTGAAGAGTTACTCCGTTTTGCGAGTCCTCAACAATACACCATTCGCATCAACAAAGACCCTTTAGAGTTTAAAGGCAACATTATACCTCCAAATTCAAAAATGTTATTATGTTTGGCTTCGGCGAATAGAGATCCTTCTGTATTTAAGAATCCTCATGAAATTATAGTCGATAGAAATAATAACCCGCATTTAACTTTTGGGAGCGGAACTCACTCATGCATGGGAGCTAAATTAGCTCGTACAGAGCTTCGTACTTTACTAAAACCATTGGCATGTATTTTAAAAAACTACCAATTAGATGACAGCATTACTCATGAATGGGAAAAAACTGTTTTCATGAGAGGGCTTAAAGATTTGTGGGCGATAAAATCTAACTAAGGTCGGTGAATATTATTATTTTACTTTTATTTATTTCCTTAAACATCTTGGCTTTTCTATTTTTAAAAGAAAAGACAGATAAATGGAAAATTTTACTCTTTTTTAGTTTGATTTTTTATGGAGTCATAGCTGAATGGGCGATATTAATTACCCTATTTTTATCCGTTCAGTTCTATTTTTCAGGAAAAATAATTGAAAATGGTGCCAAAACAATAATTTATTATTTAATCATTTTTCTATGTTTAGTACCACTATTAATTGAAAAGGTTTACATTTCGTTTTACGAAATAGACTTAAATCATTTTACCTTAATTGGAGTTTCTTATTTTACATTTAATGGCCTAAGCTATTTATTTGATATAAGAAAGGGATATATAAAGTCAGAAAAAAACTTTGCTATGTTGCTCACTTTCTTACTATTCTTCCCCTATATCATTGCTGGGCCTTTACATCGATATAAAAAAACAAGACTACAGTTTCTCCAAAATTTAGGATTATCTAATGAAAACTTTAGTTTAGGATTTCGATTAGTTTTATGGGGACTAGCCAAAAAGCTCATCTTAGCTCAAAGGCTTCAGTTTTTGGTTGATTCAATTATTGATTTCCCAAGCACCTACAAGGGAGTAACAGTTATTTTAGGTGGAATTATCTTTTTTTTCTACCTCTATACAGATTTCAGTTCGTATATTGATATGGCCCAAGGAACTGCTCAAATCTTTGGTTTCAAACTCAACCAAAACTTTAAAAATAGAGTTTATGCATCAACTTCTAGGAAACAATTTTGGGAAGGTTGGCACATGACCCTAAATCATTGGTTTAGGGATTACTTTTTTTACCCAATTTCAAGAAAACTCAAATCGAAATGGCAGATTAATACGGCAATATTAATGACATTTTTGCTTATTGGTATTTGGCACGAAGTTTCTTTGCGTTTTTTTATTTGGGGAGGCTTAAACGGTATTTGGATTTTAATTGAAAATCATTTCAGAAAGTACTTTAGCGGTTTTATGGGGGGGGTATTTAGGTTTTTAGGAGTTATTTATCATATTTCTATCGCCTCTTTTTTAGCTATCATTTTTCGCACTAAGAACCTAAAGGCCTCAATCGAAGCTCTTTTTGAACCCATGAGCTTTGAAGCTTTCAACGATGGAGTCATAATAAAACAGCTTATTATCGTTATTCCTATTTTTTTACTTATGGATTATTTTTATAAAAAAGCCGGAGAAAAACAAATCAGTGAATATATAGGTAGTTTTTCACAAAATAAAAGATGGTTCATTTATGCAATCATAACGCTAATGATTATTTTTTTGAATCTTCCAAAGCAAGATAATCCTTATTACCTACAATTTTAAAATGAAGATATCTTTCCAGAAACTATTCATTTATCTTTTTTTTTGTGTAAGTTTTATTACATCAATTAATTGGTTTTTAATTACAAATTCTTCAAATCAATCACAAATAAATAATCTGAATGATTATTTTGAATTCAATAAAAAAGCTCCAAAAATAATCTTTTTAGGTTCAAGTAGAACGCGACGTGGCGTCAATACCTTACTATTGAAAAAACAACTTCCCACATTTGATTTTTACAATTGTGGAATTCCCAGTTCAAGTATTTTGTATAGCTTAGTAATAGGCGAAAAGAGCCTTCAAATACTTCCACCCCAAAGTATTATCTTTATTGAAGTATCAGATTTTCTTATAGCTGCACCTAATCAGTACAACTACTTTTTAAATAATCAAGAACTTGCACAAATTCTAAAACAACACCTCTCAATAAGGCATAGCTTAATTGATATTGAAAACTTTTTTTTCTATATAATTAATATACGTCTAAAATTGCAATCTGTTTCGAATCCAAAAGAAAAAATAGGATATCTTGAAAACTCAATGGTTTACGCTGGTAATAATTCTTCTTTTGTACGTACAGAGGAGCTCAATAAGCAAAACGTCAATTTGAATTCGTTTCAGGAAAAATACAGAGAGCTTATCATTCAATTCGCCAAAAAAGCAAAAAAAAAGCATATAAAGGTTATATATTTTTTACCATTAACTATTGAAAAACGTTCTGAAAGACAACAAACCATTCCTATTTTCAATAGCCTCCCAAATGAATATAAATGGATTTATTCATCTGAATTCCTTGAAAAAATTAGTAAGACTAAATTCATGTCTGACCCCAACCATTTAAATAAATATGGTGCAGCACTTAATACAGATGCCCTTATCAATGAAGTAAGGAGTTTATCAAAATAATATATTGGTAGTTTTTCAAAGACTCTCGGCAAAATCTTTCAATGTAATCTGAGGTTTGCCTAATAAATTCCATGTGGTTTGGGCTTCAAATTTTTCTGGATATTTGTTTAGGGCTTCCACGATATGATAACCATAATTAAATTTTTGGCTAAATACGCCCATCAATTTCATGACAAACATTGGAGCCCACATTATTCCTAAGTTCTCCTTTGTATAATACTTAATAAATTCTTTGGCGGCGGCATCTTGTGTGAAAGCTTCTAAACCCTGAACTACAAAATCATAACTTTCAGATTCAGGCAAAACTTCAAAAGATTTCGCTACTTGCTGAGCATAATCTTTTCCTGAAATATAATACATCGGATATTCAGATTTACCACCCAAAGCAATCTTACTTCCTTGCTTAGATTGATAAAAGATACTTTCCATGAAAGTAGAAGGATAAAAAATCGAATAAGGAATACCTGATTTTTTGATTTTCTGCACGGCTTCTTGCTTAATTCTAAAAACCCACCAATCAAAGTTATTCATACCTTGATAAAGATGTACAAGTGAAGATAAATAAGCGATTCGTTTAATGCCTGCTTTATGAGCAGCTTCAATGATGGTATCTAAGCCTTCTCCTTCGGCATGAAAATCGGTTAATTTTTCGGTTTGCTTAACTGATAAATTTAAGAAAATGGCATCTTGGCCTTGCATTGCTTTTTCTACATCTGATTTAATCGCTAAATCGCCTTTAATGATTTTTGTATTGGGGAAAATATCTTTCACCAATGAATCATTTCTGACAAAAAGTGTTAACTCAAAGCCTGCATTTTGCAGTGCAAAGGCAACGGGTTTTCCAAGCAAACCAGTCGAGCCAATAACAAGTATTTTTTTCATAATTCTACCAATAATCAAACTGACTATCAAGGACTTGATAAATTCATAACAAATAAAACATATAAATACTACAAAGCCGACTTTTAAATAATTTATCTTGGAATTTTCAAACTCTAAGCACTTAAAGCTTGTTTTTATTGAGTTATCTTTGTCATCCATCTATTCTTATTCAACTAAAACTTTATGAAACACCTTTTCCTTTTATTAGCTGCTGTTTTTTTACTAGTCAATTGTAGCAAAAAACAAAATATCCAAGAGTCCCAGCAATCAATATCAAGTACTGAAGAAGTACAAACTGGTGGGGTAAAAATGGTTGAAATTGAAACCCCTGTGGGAAAATTTAAAGTCTGGACCAAAAAGTTTGGTGATAATCCTCGCATAAAAATCTTACTCTTGCACGGCGGCCCAGCCATGACCCATGAGTATATGGAGTGTTTTGAAAGCTTCTTTCCAAAAGAAGGCTTTGAAATGTATGAATACGACCAATTAGGCTCTTATTACTCCGACCAGCCCGATAATGATTCACTCTGGACAACCCCACGCTTTGTAGAAGAAGTAGAACAAGTACGTAGGGCTTTAGGCTTAAATAAAGACAACTTTTATTTATTAGGAAATTCTTGGGGAGGTATTTTGGCAATGGAATATGCTCTAAAATACCAAGATAATCTTAAAGGATTAATAATCAGCAATATGATGCCTAGTATTCCTGATTATGAAAAATATAATACTGAATTGAGAAGCCAGATGAGAAAATCTCTGGTTGATTCGCTCAATGCTTTTGAAGCCAAGGGTGATTTTAAAAACCCCGTGTACGTAGATTTAGTTACTCGCGAATATTATAATAAACATATTTGCCGCTTACCCGAATGGCCTGAGCCAGTCAATCGTACATTCAAACATTTGAATGAGCATATTTATGTACTGATGCAAGGGCCGAGTGAGTTCAAAGTCGGTGGTCGCCTCATCACTTGGGATAGAAAAGCTAGTTTACCTAATATAAAAGTTCCTACCTTAGCTATCGGTGCAAAATATGATACCATGGACCCCAAAGCCATGGAACAATTAAGTAAAGCTGTACAAAAAGGAAGATATTTGTTTTGTCCTGATGGTAGTCATTTATCTTTTTGGGATGACCAAAAAACCTATTTCCCGAATGTCATCCAATTTATAAAAGATGTAGATGAAAATCGGTTTTGATAAATAAACCCTACTGAAGCGTCCCGAAAAAGAGTAAATTTTCGGGACGCTTCATTTTTATATTTGAATAATTATCAAGTAATTTGTTCGTATTAAATTAACAAAAGCTGTTGACTGAAACTGCTTATAACCTATTCAACACACTATAAAATGTCGTATTCCATCTCCAGAGTTTTCGAATTATTAGATACTTCCATTGCTAAATACAATAAACCCGATGTTTTTGCTTCAAAAATCAAAGGTGAATGGCAGCTTGTTTCGGCTGCTGATTTCTTGCAGTCTATCAACCAATTAAGTTTAGGCTTATTAAGTATTGGCATTAAGCGAGGCGATAAAATCGCTGTTATTTCCGAAAGTCGCCCCGAATGGAATATCGTCGATTTTGCGATTCAACAAGTCGGTGCCATTGGCGTGCCGCTTTACCCCAACATTACGGTAGAGGATTACAGGTATATTTTCAATGATGCCAGTATCAAATTAGTTTTCGTGGGCGATGCTGACCTGCTAAAAAAAGTACAAACAGCGGCCAAAGATGCCCCAAGTGTGCAAGAAATTTATTGTTTTGATAAAATCATAGGTAGCAAACATTGGAAAGAGGTTTCGGAAAGTGCCAAAAACGAAGATGTCGAAAAATTAGAAAGTATCAAACAAAGCATCAAAACCGATGATTTGCTTACAATCATTTATACTTCAGGTACTACGGGCAATCCAAAAGGAGTTATGCTTTCGCACCTAAATTTAATCAGCAATTTTGAATCATGCCGTGATAACTTCCCAATTGATGAAACTTGTCGAGCATTGAGTTTTCTTCCGCTCAACCACGTGTACGAACGCATGGTTTTGTACTTATACATGAGCAAGGGGATGTCAATATATTATGCTCAAAATATGGCTACTATTGCCGATGATTTACGCGATGTAAAACCACAAATTTTCACAACCGTCCCTCGTTTACTTGAAAAAGTTTACGATAAAATCGTGGCGAAAGGCTATGAATTGAGTGGATTCAAACGTAAGATATTTCTCTGGGCACTTGATTTAGGGCTCAAATATGACCCAAACCAACAATTTAGTGCATGGTATAATTTCCAATTAAAATGGGCACAAAAGCTGGTTTTTAGTAAGTGGCAAGAAGCTTTAGGCGGAAATATCCGCATGATTTGTTCAGGAGCCGCAGCCTTACAACCTCGTTTAGCTAGGGTTTTCTGGGCGGCAGGAATTCCAGTTTCAGAAGGTTATGGAATGACCGAAACTTCGCCAGTAATTGCTACTAATCGAGTAATGCCTTTAGATTTGCGAATCAGCACAGTAGGGCCAATCATTGATGGCACTACCGTGAAAATTGCTGAAGATGGCGAAATCTTGGTTAAAGGACCAAACGTTATGTTGGGATACTACAACAAACCAGAACTCACAAAAGAAGTAATTGATGCTGACGGTTGGCTACACACTGGCGATATTGGTAAGCTTGATGAAGGTAAGTATTTAAAAATTACCGACCGTAAGAAAGAAATTTTCAAGACTTCAGGAGGCAAATATGTAGCTCCGCAAGTACTCGAAAATAAAATGAAAGAATCGGTCTTTATTGAGCAAATGATGGTGGTGGGCGAAAGTCAGAAATTCCCTGCGGCTTTGATTATTCCTGAATTCGTAGCTCTTCGTGACTGGTGTAAAACACAAGGAATTGATTATACCACCGATGCCGAAATCATTAAAAATCAGCAAGTTTTAAAATTGATTTTTAGTGAAATTTCGAAATTTAATAAAGAATTTGCCCAATACGAACAAGTAAAGAAATTTACCTTACTTGCCAATCCTTGGACAATCGAAGGAGGAGAAGTAACCCCTACACTTAAACCAAAACGGAAGGTCATTACGGCCAAATACAAAGATTTGATTGATAGAATGTATGAATAAATGTTACTTCTGTAGAGACAAGTCATGCCTTGTCTCTACAGAAGTAATCAACGAAAATTAATTAATTGAAACCCATAGGCTTTTTTTGGTGTTCTGTTTAGAGCAAAGAAAAAAAACATAAACATGCCCTGTCAACAAATAGAGTTAAATTCGGTCGGTGCATTTCCGAAACTGTTTTTAGATTATATTTCGAAAAACGATTCTCTCCTAAAATTCTACAATCAATATCCTGATATTCAAGGATTTGACAAAGCAATACAAACTCGACAATTCTCGGAAGACAAGCGAAAAACATTGGTTTCAGTTTTAAAAAAGCAATATCAAGGTTTAAGCAATAGTCCTAATTTTGATACACTCCTACAAGCCAATACTTTTACAGTTACAACTGGGCACCAACTCAACATATTCACTGGGCCATTATATGTAATCTATAAAATCATTACGATTATTAATTTGGCTAAAAAGCTGAAAGCTCAATTTCCTGCATACAACTTCGTACCCGTTTATTGGATGGCCAGCGAAGACCATGATTTTGCAGAAATTGCTTCGTTTAACCTTTTTGGAAAAACTTATAAATGGGAAACCGAACAAAAAGGAGCAGTGGGAAGAATGAATCCCGCAGAGTTAGAGACCATATTTGCCGAACTTCCTGAAAAGCCAGAGTTATTTGAGCGTGCCTACCTCAATAATTCTACGCTCGCAGCGGCCGTACGCCAATATATGCATGAGCTTTTTGCGAATGAAAGTCTCATTTGTTTAGATGCTGATGACGCTGATTTAAAAGCCATTTTCACGGGTGTCATTAAAGACGATTTACTCAATCATTCAGCCAATAAAATTGTAACTGAAACATCTGAGGAACTCAATAAAATGGGTTATCATACGCAAATCACTCCGCGTGAAATCAACTTCTTTTATTTACAAGAAGGTTTACGCGAGCGTATTGTGCGAGAAGATGGGGTTTATAAGGTTTTAAACTCCGATTTGGCTTTCTCTGAAAACGAAATTTTACAAATTCTTGAGCAAAACCCAGAGCGATTCAGTCCAAATGTTGTTTTACGCCCATTATATCAAGAAACAATTCTACCAAATTTAGCTTATATCGGTGGGCCTTCAGAAGTACCTTATTGGTTACAACTGAAAGGTATTTTTGATCATTATGGCGAACAATTCCCTCTTTTAATGCCTCGAAATTTTGCTTTGGTGATTAACCAAGCGAGCCAAAAGCGTATAGATAAATTAGGTATTACAGCCGAAGAACTTTTTGCCGATGAAGTAACCCTTCGCAGAAGCTACGTAGAACGTAATTCTGAAAACTCGTTGAGCTTAGCATTTGAAATAGATGATATCAATGAAGTTTTTGAGCGAATTCTTCGTAAATCTTTGGCAATTGATCAAACGATGAAAGGACCTGTTGAAGCAGAAAAAGTAAAGATAATTTCATCGCTCGAAAACCTTGAAAAACGCATCAAGAAAGCCGAAGAACGTAATCAGGAAACAGCCGTTACTCAACTTTTAGGCTTAAAGCAAAAGCTATTTCCAGATGGAGGTTTACAAGAACGCAAAGAAAATTTCTTGAACTTCTATCTAAACGATAAATCGTTTATCGAAAAACTCCTCGAAGCCTTCGACCCCATTGATTATCGCTTCAATATTATTGAGATATAATAATAGGACTTTCGCTTTTGCGAAAGAGATTAAAAATAGTTAAGTTAGCTTCATGCT
>OFDC01000619.1_pt1 | contig 24892 bp, 26 predicted proteins | sample 1520941 | NCBI WGS metagenome assembly OFDC01 (sample SAMEA94258168, study PRJEB24077) | hot springs metagenome | biome: Aquatic biome; feature: Water | place: India | collected 2012-12-06 | depth 5 m | reverse complement strand
GCCCCGCGCGGTCACGACCCGGGGGGCCGAGGCGGCGGTGATCGCCCCGCCCGGACGGCTGTACGAGGCCTTGGCCGACCTGCCGCTCGCGGCCCTGCGCCTGCCCGAGGACGTGGTCGACCGGCTGACCCGCCTGGGCCTGCGCCGTATCGGTGAGATCAGCGGCATCCCCCGCGCGGCCCTTGCCCGCCGTTTCGGCGCCGACACGCTGCGCCGCCTCGACCAGGCCCTGGGGCTGGAACCCGAACCCGTCAGCCCCGTCCGCCCGCCGATGCATTTCGCCGTGCGGCTGACCCTGCCTGACCCCATCGGTCTGCGGTCCGATGTCGAAGCCGCGCTCGACCGCCTGCTGCCGCCCTTCTGCGACAAGCTCAAGGCCAAGGGCCGGGGCGCGCGGCGCGTCCTCTTCCAGGGCTTCCGCGCCGATGGCGGGGTGGCATCGGTCGAAGTGGGCCTTGCCCGCGCCAGCGACAGCCCCGACCGCATCCGCCCGCTTCTGCACCTGAAGCTCGACCAGATCGACGCCGGTTTCGGGATCGACTGCCTGCGGCTGGAGGCGCTCGCCACCGAAGCCGTCAGCGCCGTTCAGCATCGCGGCCAGCTGGAGGTGACGGCCCATGCCCTCGCCAACCTCGGCCAGCCCCCGGCAGGCTCGGCCCAGGCGCTGGAGGACCTGATCGGTCGGCTTGGCGCAAGGCTTGGCACCGAAGCGGTCCTGCGCCTCCACCCGGCCGACAGCCACGTGCCCGCGAAATCCGCCAAGGTCCTGATGGCCGCCTGGAGCCAGCCGCATGACGGCCCCTGGCCCGCACCCCCCGCGCCCCGGCCCCTGGTCATGTTCCGCCCCGAACCGGTGGATGCGCCCGAAACACCGGACCTGCCGATCCGCTTCCGCTGGCGGCGACGCGAGTTCCGCCTGCGGATGGCCGCCGGTCCCGAACGGCTGCAACCCGAATGGTGGTTCGAGGACCCGGACTGGCGCGGCGGCACCCGCGACTACTGGCGGGTGGAAACCGAAGGTGGCGAGAGGCTCTGGCTCTTCTACGGCCGCGGCGGGGCGGTGACCGACCAGTGGTATTGCGAGGGGGTGTTCTCGTAAGCGCAACCCCGGAATTTTCAAAAATTCCGGACCGGAGCCTTCGAAGGCTCCGATGCGATTTCTTTGAAGAAATCGATCCCGGTTGCGACAGGGCGCCATCCGTGGGAACCATCTCCCCATGAAGTCGCGCAACCGCATTTCCGTCCACCAGACCCAGCGCATGGCGTTGACCACCGGGCTTGCGACCTCGATCCGCATCCTGCGCGCCGATGCGGCGGGGCTGTCCCGTTATCTGGAGGAGCAGGCAGCGGAAAACCCCCAGATCATCCTGACCCGCCCCCAGGTCCAGGACTGGATCCCGCGCTGGAAATCCGCCTTCGGATCGGACGCCGAACGGCCCGAGCAGGAAGCCGCGGGACCAAGTCTCATTTCCCACGTCCTCGGCATGATCGAGGCCCTGCGCCTGAACCGGGACGAAGCGCGGATCGCCACGGCGCTGGCCGAGGCGCTGGAACCCTCGGGCTGGATCGGCCGCCCGCTCTCGGCCATTGCCGCGCAGTTGGGCCTGACGCTTCCCACCGTGGAAACTGTCCTTGACCGGCTGCAGAAACAGGCCGAGCCGACCGGCCTTTTCGCCCGCAACCTCGCCGACTGCCTGCGCCTCCAGGCCGAAGAGGCGGGAGAGTTGAACAAACCGATGCGCGCGCTCCTCGACCGGCTGGATCTTCTGGCCAAGGGCGAGATCGACCGCATCGCGCGCGAGGCGGGGCTTGACCCCACCGACCTCCGCCAGGCCTTCGGGCGGCTGCGCAGCTATGACCCGAAGCCCGGCGCGGGGTTCGAGCCCTTCGCCGCCCCGGTGCGCGAGCCCGACCTGATCGCCGAAAAGGGCGCGGCGGGCTGGATCGTATCCCTGAACCGCTCGGCCCTGCCCTCGGTTTCGGTTGCCGAAGGCCGCGCCAAGGGCCGGGCCGAGGCGCGGGCGCTCATCAAGATGATCGAAGGGCGGAACGCGACGCTCCTCTCAGTGGGCCAGGACATTCTCACCCGGCAGACTGCGGCGCTGGATCAGGGCCTTGGCGCGCTGGTCCCGATGACGATGGCCGATGTCGCCCTTGCCTTGGGCCTCCACGAAAGCACGATCAGCCGCGTCGTCGCGGGCACGGCAGTGGACACGCCGCGCGGCACCTGGTGGTTGCGGAGCCTCTTCACCAAGGCCCCGCGAGAAGGCGCACCGGCGGCGGGCGCACTGCGGGACCGTTTGGCCCGGCTGGTGGCCGAGGAAGACCCCGACCATCCCCTGTCCGATGATGCGCTGGCCAAGGCGCTCGCCGACGGGGGCGCCCCCATCGCACGGCGCACGGTGGCGAAATACCGGACGATGCTGGGCCTTCCCCCCGCGCATCGGCGCAGGCGACGGGCCTGATGTCGTTTCCGGGGCTGACAGGCCCCTGATCCTGCACTAGCTGGCAGGAAACGGCGGGGACAGCAGCAACATGGCGATTTTCTTGGGTGTCGACACCGGGGGCACCTACACTGATGCGGTGATCCTGGATGAGGGCGCGAATGCCGTCCTCGGCAAGGCCAAGGCGCTGACCTCGCGCCATGATCTGGCCGTGGGGATCGGGCAGGCCGTCGATGCGGCGATTGCGGCGGCTAGGGTCAAGGCGTCGGACGTGGCGCTGGTGTCGCTGTCGACGACGCTCGCCACCAACGCGCTGGTAGAAGGCCAGGGCGCGCGCGTGGCGCTGGTCTTCATCGGCTTTGACGAGGCCGACCTCGGCCGCAGCGGGTTGACCCAGGCGCTGAAGGGCGATCCCGTCGTCCGTTTGCCCGGCGGCCACACGCATGCCGGAACCGAAGTCACCGCCCTCGACCTCACCGCGCTCGAAGCCCAGGTCCGCGCGCTTGGCGACGAAGTCTCGGGCTTCGCCGTCGCCGCGCAATTCGCCACCCGCAACCCCGCGCACGAAGTTGCCGCCCGCGACCTGATCCGCCGGGTGACGGGCCGCCCGGTGACCTGCAGCCACGAACTGTCCGCCAACCTGAACGGCCCGAAACGCGCCTTGACGGCCGTCCTCAACGCCCGCCTGATCGGCATGATCGACCGCCTCGTCGCCGCCTGCGAACGCCACCTCGCCGCCGTGGGCATCGACGCCCCCCTGATGGTCGTCCGCGGCGACGGGGCGCTCATCAGCGCCGCCATGGTCCGCGAACGCCCGATCGAGACGATCCTTTCCGGCCCCGCCGCCAGCATCGTCGGCGCACGCTGGTTGACGGGGGCCTCCGACGCGCTCGTCTCCGACATCGGCGGGACGACGACCGACGTGGCCCTCCTTCGCGATGGCCTGCCCGAGATCGACCCCGAAGGTGCCCGCGTCGGCGGGTTCCGCACCATGGTCGAGGCGGTGGCAATGCGCACCACCGGCCTTGGCGGCGACAGCGAGGTGCATCTGGTGACCGAAGGCCTGAAGGGCGGCCTCCGCCTCGGTCCGCGCCGGCTGATGCCGGTCTCGCTCCTTGCCGTCGATCACGGCCCGATGGTCCACGCCGCGCTTGACCGCTGGTTGTCGTCCGAGGCGGTGGGCGAGATGGACGGCCGCTTCGTCGTCCCGATGACCGGCCAGCGCGGCGGGCTGAATTCCCGCGACATCGCCGTCCTCGACCGGATCACCGCGCCCATGCCGATGGCCAATGCGCTCACGTCACGGCTAGAGGTCACGGCCCTGGAACGTCTCGTCGCCCGCGGACTGGTGATGATCTCGGGCGTCACACCGTCGGATGCCTCCCATGTGCTGGGACGCCTCGACTCGTGGGACGCCGCCGCCGCCGAAAAAGCCCTGCGCCTGATCGCCAAACGCCGCACCGGGGCAGGCGAACGCTTTGCCACGGGGCCAGAGGTCTTTGCGCAGGCCGTGGTGGACCAGCTGACCCAGCAAACCGTCGCCTGCCTGCTGGAGGCCGCCTTCGGCGAGGACCGCGCCTTTGCCGAAGAGGACCCGCAGACACTCTCCCGCCACACGCTGACCACGGCGGGTCTCGACCAGCATCGCGGCGTGGTAGAGGTCGCGGTCAAACTCGGCGTCCCCGTGATCGGCCTCGGTGCCTCGGCCCCGTCCTACTACGGCGCGGTCGGCGAACGGCTGCACTGCCCGATGATCCTGCCCGAGCACGCCGGCGTTGCGAACGCTATCGGCGCCGTGGCCGGTCAGGTCAGCCAGCGCGCAACCGGAACCGTCTCCTCCCCCGCCGAGGGCCGCTTCGTCGCGCATCTGGCGGACGGGTTGCAGGTCTTCTCCACTTCGGCGGACGCACTCGCAGCGCTGGAAACGGCACTGGTGGCCGAGGCGTCGGCCCGCGCCAGGGACGCAGGCGCGGTGGACCTGCGCGTCACCGTCAACCGCGAGGTGAAGGAGGTCGAGATCGAGGGTCGCCAGATGTTCATCGAGGCGAAGGTCACGGCCACGGCCTCGGGCCGGCCAAGAGTGGCCCATTGACGGGCCGCTCATCGCTTCCTGCGGTCGCTCTTCGCTGGCGCAGGCCCGATGTTTTCGACCCAGGGCAAGGTGAAGGTCTTGGGCAAGTTTGGCGCGCCCAGGATATCGGTCTCATAGAGATGCCGGTAGGCGGCAAGGAAGGCGTCCCTTTCCCGCAGCGGCAGGGTAAGCAATACGGCCCATTGGCCCTCCAGGCGGAAGGTGGCGTTGTCCTGCATGTCCCCCGTCCGCAGGGCATCGAGCAGCACGATGGCCATGCAGGGAATATAGCCTGTCGATTTCGGCACATGCGCGACAAGTTCAACCACTTCCGCGGGATACCAGAATTCGCCCGGGGGATAGGCCACGTCGGGATCGGCCAGCAGGGCAACCAGGGCATCCCGGTGCCGCGCGACATCCATCCCGTAATCAGCGCGCGCGATGTGGTCCATCTCGGGCAGGGTCATCGACCGCGCGATGGTTTTCAGCGCAGCATCCACATCGCTGCGGGAATGGGTCACCCGGTGGTCCGGTCGCGGCTTGCACCTCTCTTCCAGAAGGCCAAGGTCGACCAGGCGCTGGAAACCGTTCATCACCGCCGCCCGGATCGGGGCCGGGGCCGCCAGAAACTCTGCCTGCCGCTGGTCCCAGATGTCCTCCAGAAACGGGTCCTGCCGTCCGCCCGCAATCGCCTGCCACAGAAGGCTGGCCGTGGCCGCCCAGACCCGGTCCTGCGGGGCTGCGCGGTCAAAGGCAGCACTTGTGTCATCCGCCAAGGGGTCGCCCCCAGCGGCGCGTTCAAGATCGGCCAGGGCCTGGCGGCTGGAAAAGTCATCGGCGACCATCCCGCGATGCTGCAGGCGCGGGCAGACCCGGTCAATCCGGCAACTCTGCGCCTGCGGCGGATTCACCCTTGACCTCTGCGGCCCACGCCCTTAATCCGCCGCCCTGTGGCTAGGTAGCTCAGCTGGTTAGAGCGCGCGACTCATAATCGCGAGGTCGAGGGTTCGAGTCCCTCCCTCGCCACCACCTCCCCCCTTTCCCGACACGCCCAGCGGTGACTGACGCTTGCGCCGCAGGTCCTGTCGCTTTCCGCCTTGCACCACGCCGCGATCCGGCGCACACAGGGACGTGATGGTTCCCGGCCAAACCACGCGCGGCCGGGTGAAAAGGGAACGGGGTGAGGTGTAGGCATCAGCCGCCAAATCCCCGACTGCCCCCGCAACTGTAAGCGGCGAGCGACCCCCAAGGCCACTGGCGACAGCCGGGAAGGTGGGGGAAGCAACGACCCGCGAAGTCAGGAGACCTGCCATCGAAACCCAGTGACCGCCGGGCGGGGTGCCCCGGAAGGAGTGTTCGATGGACGACCCGCGGCCCAAGGCCCGACCCTATTCCGTGGCGCAATCCGCGCCGCACCAGATCCTTGTCTGCAAGGCCTGCAAGCACAAGGGCGACGCCTGCAAGCCGGGCTTCGACCTCCTGAAAAAGCTCCGCGCTGCCATCGCCATGGCTGACCTCGGCGAAACCTTCGAAATCTCCGGCACCGCCTGCCTTGCCGGATGCGTCCCCGACCATGGCGCGCCTTGCGTCGTCGGCTACCGCGCAACCGAGAAAGCCACCTGGCTTTTCGGCGACATCGACCCCGATCAGCCGCTGGACGAGTTGGTGGCCTTCGCCCGCAGCTACTCCGCCCTGCCGGACGGCTGGATGCAGGGCAGCGACCTGCCGCCCAGCCTTTGCAACACCACCCTCGCCCGCATTCCTGCCGCGATGATCGTCACCCGGGAAGGCGCATTGCAATGATTCCCGTCATCGAACTGACCAAAGTTCATTGGGGTCCGAAACGCCAGCCCGACATCCTGCACGACCTGACCTTCTCGGTCGCCGCCAAAGAGGTGCTGGCCATCTGCGGCGCGAACGGCGCGGGCAAGTCCTCGCTCCTGAGGCTCCTCTACCGCCACCAGGCCCCGCGCCAGGGCACCGTCCGCCTGATGGGCCGCGACCTCTGGCTGATGAAGGCACCCGAAGCCGCCCGCGTCGTCGCCGCCGTCCTGCAGGAACAACCCACCGACTTCGCCCTGACCGCCCGACAGATCGTTGCCCTGGGCCGCCTGCCCCACCGCAAGGGCTTCGGCCCCGGCACCCATGACCATGAGGTTACCGACGCCTCCCTCCGCCGCATGGACCTGACCGCCTTCGCCGACCGCCTCTTCGGCACCCTCTCGGGCGGCGAACGCCAACGCGTCATGGTCGCCCGGGCGCTGGCGCAGGAACCGCAGGTGATCGTCCTGGACGAACCGACCAACCACCTGGATATCCGCCACCAGCTGGAACTCCTCGCCCTCCTCCGCGGCCTCGGCCTCACGGTCATCGCCACGCTGCACGACCTGACGCTGGCCGCCGACTTCGCCGACCGCGTCCTGGTCCTGTCCGAGGGTCGCATTCTCGCTGACGCGCCCCCCGAAGAGGCGCTCAGCGAAGCCACGATCGCCCGGGCCTTCCATGTCACTGCCCGGGTGGACCGCACCGGTCCCGCCCCCCGCTATTCCTTCCAGCTTGGACACTAAGATGAAATACGCCTGCCTCGCCCTTCTCCTCCTCTCCACCCCCGCCCTTGCCTTCCCCGTTACTGTGCAAAGCTGCAACCGCGAGGTCACCTTCGACGCACCGCCCGCGAAGGCCATCGCCAATGACGTGAACCTGGTCGAGATGATGCTGGCCCTCGGCCTCCGCGACCGGATGGTCGGCTACACCGGCGTCTCGGGCTGGAAGACGCTGGACGAAGAATTGCGCGCCGGTATTGCCGAACTCCCGGAACTCTCCGCCAAGTACCCCAGTCGCGAAGTGCTGGCCGGTGCGGAACCCGACTTCTTCTTCGCCGGCTGGAACTACGGCATGACCGTCGGCGGCGAGGTCACGCCCGAAACGCTGGAACCCCTCGGCATCAAGACCTATGAACTCACCGAAAGCTGCATCCACATCGGCCCGAAGGCCAAGTCCTCGATGCAGGACATGTACAACGACCTTCTGAACCTCGGGCTGATCTTTGGCGTCGAGGACCAGGCCAAGGCGCTCGTCGCGGGATATGAGGCGAAGCTTGCCGAGATCACCGCCGGAGTCGACCGGACGATGCCCCTCCGCGTCTTCGTCTACGATTCGGGCGAGGAAACCCCCTTCACCGCCGGGGCCTACGCCATCCCCACCGCCCTGATCGAGGCCGCAGGGGGCCGCAACATCATGGACGACCTCGACAAAAGCTGGGCCACCGTCGCCTGGGAGCCGGTGGTGGAGCGGAACCCCGAGGTCATCGTCATCGTCAACTACGGCGACGTGACGGCCGAGCAGAAGATCGCCTTCCTGGAGGCGAACCCCGCCTTCGCCAACATCGACGCGGTGAAGAATGATCGCTATGTGGTCCTCGAATACGTCGAAGCCACCCCCGGGCCCCGCAACATCCGCGCGGTGGAAAAGCTGGTGACGGGCTTCTGGGGGAAGTGATGCTGCAAAGTCCCACACTGGACCACCCGGCCACCGATTTCTTCAAAGAAATCGGACCGGAGCCTTTGAAGGCTCCGATGCGGAGTTTTCGAAAACTCCGCGCCCCAAGGACCGCCGTCAGACCCTTCTGCGCCCGATGACCGAAACCCCGCTCGCCACCCCAGCCTCCCCCACTCTGCGCCTCACGCGCCGGGCCGGGGTCGTCGTGGGCGGCGGCGGGGTCCTCCTCCTCGCCATCCTCCTGGCCGTCTCCGTGGGCGCGGTCCCCGTCCCCCTCTCCACCGTCTGGGGCGTCCTTGCGAACCACCTCGTCCCCGGCCTCGTCACCCCCGACTGGACCGCAGGCCGCGAGGCCATCGTCTGGGACATCCGCTTCCCCCGTGCCCTCCTCGCCGCACTTGTCGGCGCAGGCCTCGGGATCACCGGCGCGGCGCTGCAATCCGTCACCCGCAATCCCCTCGCCGACCCCCACCTCCTCGGCATCTCGTCCGGAGGGGCCTTCGGCGCCATCGCCGCCCTCCTCCACACCGGTCTCTTCCTCGGCCTCCTGACCGTCCCCCTCATGGCCTTCGGCGGCGCGCTTGCTGCCACGCTCCTCGTCCTGATGATCGCCCGCGTCACTCAGGCGACCTCCGCCGACCGCCTCGTCCTCGCCGGTGTCGCCGTCAGCTTCATCATCATGGCCGGGGCCAATGTCCTGATCTTCCTCGGCGATCCCAAGGCCACCCACACCGTCGTCTTCTGGATGCTCGGCGGCCTCGGCCTCGCGCAGTGGAGCCACCTCCTCTACCCCCTCGCCGTCCTTCTTCCCGCGGGCCTCTGGCTCTGGACGCAAAGTGCCGCCCTCAACGCCATGTCGCTCGGGGACGAAACCGCCGCTTCCCTCGGCATCCCCGTCGCCCGCTTTCGCCTGACGGTCTTTGTGGCAGGCGCCCTCATCACCGGCGTCATGGTCGCCTTTTCCGGCCTCATCGGCTTTGTCGGCCTGATGATGCCCCACCTTGTCCGCTTCGCCGTGGGCGGCGAAAACGCCCGGGTCCTGCCCCTCTCCGCCCTTCTCGGCGCAATCTTCCTCGTCGCCGCCGATACCGTCGCCCGCGTCGTCATGGCGCCCGAGGACATGCCGATCGGCGTCGTCACCGGCCTTGTCGGCGGTGTCTTCTTCCTCTGGCTCATGGCCCGCCGCGCATGAAAATCATGATCCAGGGCGCAGGCTCGAACGTCGGCAAGTCGATGCTGGTCGCGGGCCTCTGCCGCCTGTTCACTCGCCGGGGCCTGACCGTCCGCCCCTTCAAGCCGCAGAACATGTCGAACAACGCCGCCGTGGCGACAGGGGGGGAAATTGGCCGCGCCCAGGCCCTGCAGGCCCGCGCCTGTGGCGTGCAGCCCCATGTCGACATGAACCCCGTCCTTCTGAAGCCCGAGTCCGAAACCGGCGCGCAGGTCATCGTCCAAGGCAAACGCCTGACCACAGTCCGCGCGAAAGACTACGCCGCGCTGAAGCCGCAACTGATGGCCCCGGTTCTTGACAGTTTCCACCGCCTCCAGCGCGAAGCGGACCTCGTCATCGTCGAAGGCGCAGGCAGCCCCGCCGAGGTGAACCTGCGCGCAGGCGACATCGCCAACATGGGCTTCGCCATCGCCTCGAACACCCCAGTGATCCTGACCGGAGACATCGACCGCGGCGGCGTCATCGCGCAGCTTGTCGGCACGCAATCCGTCCTCGACCCGGCCGACGCCGCCATGATCCGCGGCTTCCTCATCAACAAGTTCCGCGGCGACCCCCGCCTTTTCGACGACGGCTACCGCCTGATTTCGGACCGCACCGGCTGGCCCGGCCTCGGCGTCATCCCGTGGTTCCCCAACGCCCACAAACTCCCCGCCGAAGACGCCGCCGACCTTGGCGGCTCCCGTGGCACCGGCAGTTTCCTCATCGCCGTCCCGCACCTCAACCGGATCGCCAACTTCGACGACCTCGACCCCCTGGCCCAGGAACCCGGCGTCACGCTTCGCATCATCAAACCCGGCCAGCCCCTGCCGGTCGAGGCCGACCTCATCATCCTCCCTGGCTCCAAAGCCACCATCGCCGACCTGACCCACTTCCGCGCCCAAGGCTGGGACATCGACCTCGCCGCTGCCCTGAGATGCGGCGCCAGGGTCCTCGGCCTCTGCGGTGGCTACCAGATGCTCGGACGCGAGATAGCAGACCCCGATGGCATCGAGGGCAAACCGGGTTCCGTCCCCGGCCTCGGCCTTCTGGACCTCACCACCATCATGACCCCCGACAAGCGCGTGACCCAAACCGAAGCGCTTCACCCCGCCTCACGAACGCAAGTCAAAGGCTACGAAATCCACATCGGCCGCACGGAAGGCCCAGACCGCGCGCAGCCGATGTTCACCGTGAACGGCCAACCCGAAGGCGCGATCCGCGCCGATGGCCGGGTGATGGGCAGCTACCTGCACGGCATGTTCACCGAAGACGCCTTCCGCCGCGCCTTCCTGGCCAGCCTCCGCGCAACGCCGGGGAACCAAAGCTACGATCAGACGGTGGAGGAAACCCTCGACGCCCTCGCCGACCATCTTGCAGCCCATGTCGACACGGCGGCGCTGCTGAGGCTGGCCTAGGCCCCCCAAGCCATTTGCCCATGTCCGAAATACTCCCGCCGGAGGCGTCCTCCGCTTCGGCTTCTGCGCGACGGCTTCCCGTCAGGCGCAAGCGTAGGGTGGGCAATCCGCCCACCACCCTCACCGACCCGCACACTCCGCAATCGTCCGTGCGATCCCGCCCAACAGCGCCGCATAGGCCCCCGGACCAGCGTCCAGCGACGACCCCACCGGGTCCAGTGCCCCGCCGATCCTGACCGCCGTCCCCTCCGCCAGCTGCTCCACCAGCGCCGGGTCGTGCTGCACTTCCGGGAAAAGGCAGACCGCGCGCCCGGCCTCCAGCTGATCCCGCAGATCGGACAACCGCGCCGCACCGGGCGAGGACGCATCCCCCAGCGCGATGCTGCCCGCGTAGGTCAGCCCGAAATGCTCCATGAAGTAGCCGTAGGCATCGTGGAAGGTGACGACCGGCTTGTCCTTGACCGGGGCCAGCAGGGCCGCAAGCTCGGCGTCCAGCGCCACGATCTCTTGCCCGGCTTTCTCGGCGTTGGCCGCATAGGTCGCCGCGTTCTCCGGGTCCAACGCGCTCAGCTTGACCGAGATCAGCCCCAGCCAGACTTGCGCATTTCCGGGGTCGAGCCAGGCGTGCGGGTCCTCGGATCCGTGGTCGTGGCCGTCATGCCCTTCCTCGGACTGACCCTCGTCTGCGTGACCCTCCTCCGCATGATCCTCATGCCCATGCTCATCCCCCTCCCCCTCGCCATACTCCCGCCGCCTCGTCCCCTCGGCATCCAGGAGCGCCAGCGCCGCCGCGCCTTCAGGACGGGTGTCCATCGCGCCGTCAAGCCACGGCGTCAGCTCGGGCCCGATCCAGACCACCAGGTCCGCATCCGCCACCGCGCCCGCCTGGCTGGGCTTCAACTGGAAGTCATGCTCGTCCGCGCCCTTGGCCAGCAAAAGCTCCGGCGCGCCCAGGTCCCCCATCACTTGCGCCACCAGCGCGTGCACCGGCGGGATGTCGGCCACCACCTTCGGCACTTCGGCCAGAGCGGGGGTGGCAGTCGTAAGGAGAGTGATGATATAACGCATCGGACGGCTTCCTTCCTGGGGTGCCGCGACTTAATTATGTAATATCATAACATGTCAAGAGCACCGATGCCCAACCCCCACGACTGCCCCGGTTGCGCGGCGCCCGACCTGGCCTTTGCCGCCCATGACCATGCCCATTGCGCCCATGACGCGCTTGCCCGGGCCGAGGCGCTGACCGCCGCCACTGGTGCGCGCCTGACCCCCGTCCGCCGCCGGGTGCTGGAGATCCTTTTGGAGGAACACAAGGCGCTTGGTGCCTATGACGTGCTGGCACGCCTTGCAACCGAAGGCTTCGGCAACCAGCCCCCCGTCGCCTATCGCGCGCTGGAATTCCTTGTGGACCAAGGCCTTGCCCACCGCATCCAGCGCCTGAACGCCTTCACCGCCTGCGCCCATATGGGCGAGGACCACGCCCCCGCCTTCCTGATCTGCCGCAGCTGCCACACCGTCGCCGAAGCCGCCGCGACCCCGGCCCGCGAAGCCCTTGAGGCCGAGGCGGCAAAGGCAGGCTTCCAGGTCGAACGCACCACGATCGAGGCGCTGGGTCTCTGCCCCCCCTGCCGGGGTGCCGCATGACCCTGATCGCCGCCGACCACATCTGCGTCCGCTTCGGAACCGAAGAGGTCCTGCACGACATTAGCCTGAAAATCGACCGGGGCGAGATCGTGACGATCCTCGGCCCGAACGGCTCGGGCAAGTCGACGCTCCTCCGCGCGCTTCTGGGCATCGTCCCGGTGGCCGAGGGCCGGATCACCCGCGCCCCTGGCCTGCGGATCGGCTACGTCCCGCAGAAGCTGATGGTCGACCGCACCATGCCGATCACCGTCCGCCGATTCCTGTCGCTGCCTGTCCGCGTCTCCGACCAGGCCGCCGCCGAGGCGCTGGCGCGGGTGGGGATGTCAGGGCAGGAGCGGGAACAGATGACAACGCTGTCGGGCGGCCAGCAGCAGCGCGTCCTTCTGGCCCGCGCCCTTCTGGGCAAGCCGCAGCTTCTGATGCTGGACGAACCGACTTCGGGCCTTGACCAGCAAGGCGAGGCCGCCTTCTACCGCCTGATCGAAGAGGTCCGCACCCAGACCGGGGCGGCAGTGCTGATGATCAGCCACGACCTCCATGTCGTCATGGCGGCATCCGACCGGGTGATCTGCCTCAACGGCCATATCTGCTGCGAGGGCACGCCCCGCGTCGTATCGACCGCGCCGGAATACCGGGCACTTTTCGGCCTTGGCACGCAAGGCGCGCTGGCGCTCTATCGCCACGAGCATGACCACGATCATGGGGACGGCCACCCGCACCACCATCACCACCAGGAACACGAACACGACCATGCTTGACGACTTTCTCGTCCGCGCGGGCCTTGCCGCCGTGGGCCTGTCGCTGGCCACCGGGCCGCTGGGGTCCTTCGTCGTCTGGCGCCGGATGGCCTATTTCGGCGACGCCACCGCGCACGCCGCTGTCCTTGGCGTGGCGCTGGCGCTGGCGACGGACCTGCCCATCGGCCTTGGCACCCTGACCGTTGCGCTCGCCATGGCCGTCACCGTGGCGGGCCTTTCCGCGCGGGGCTGGGCGATGGACACCACGCTTGGCGTCCTCGCCCATTCCGCGCTCGCCTTCGGCCTGGTCGCCGTCAGCTTCTTCCCTACCGTCCGTACCGACCTGTCGAGCTATCTTTTCGGCGACATCCTGGCCGTCAGCCGCACCGACCTTTTGATCGTCTGGCTGGGCGCACTGGCTGTCCTTGCCCTCCTCGCCTGGCGCTGGCAGCGGCTCCTGACCGCCACCCTGTCCGAAGACCTTGCCCACGCCGCCGGGATTCACCCTGACCGCGAGCGTCTGGTCCTGACCATCGCCCTGGCCCTGGTCGTGGCCGTCGCGCTGAAAGTCGTCGGCGCGCTTCTCATCGCCGCGATGCTCATCATCCCCGCTGCCACCGCCCGCAGCTTTGCCCGCACGCCCGAGGCGATGGCACTGCTGGCCACCGCGGTCGGGATCCTTTCGGGGCTTGGCGGGCTCTGGCTCTCGCTCTGGCAGGACACGCCCACCGGGCCGTCGATCATCGTCGTCGCCGCCGCACTTTTCGCGCTTTCCTCGACCCGGCGGCGCGGCTAGACGAAGATTTCTGCCCGCTTGCCCGAAGCTTGCCAAAATTCCCGGCTATCTCGCGACGCGATGGCAAGGACAAACCCAAGGACTGACCCGTGATTCGTCTTATCGGTTCCGTAATCATGTTCGCGATCACGGCAAGTGGCTACATGTACTTCGATTACAAGATGTCCGCCAAATGGTCGGGCCGCGAAGATGCCGAGGGCCTGACCTTCACCGAATATCTCTCCGGTCTCTCGGGTCGCATCGCCGGGCTTACCACTGCCTCGGCCGCAAGCGGGCTGCCCACCAAGCTTGCCGACATGCTGCCCCAGCCCCCCGAAGGCTGGACCGCGCGGCCTGTCGCGGCTGCGGACATCGAACAGTTCCTGCCGAAGTCCACCCGGGGTGCCGACAAGAAGGCAATGGCCGCGATCGAGGCGATGACCCTTGCCGACGGCGGCAAGGGAACCGAGGTTGCCACGCTCGCCTATGACAAGGGCGACCGCACCGTCCTGATCCGGGCCATCCGCTATCCGAACGTCATCTTCACCAGCTTCATGGCCATGCAGCAGCGGTTCGAGCTGCAGATGATGACGGCCGAATTCCGCGGCACCGAATTCATGACCGTCCGCGGGCTGGACGTGACCGAGGACCTGCTGCCCGAAGGCTTCCGCGGCCGCTACTTCGTCGCCGACGTCGGCGCGCAGATCCACATCCGGGTGCTGGCTCCCAGGCGGATGAAGGACGCCGAACTCGTCCCCTTCTTCCAGACGCTGCATGTCGAGGCGATGAACGCCAGCGTCATCGACAAGGTCGAAGGGCTGGGCCAGGTCCCGGTGATCGTGCTCGCCTCGGCGCTGGCCGACGCCGAACGCGAGGCCTACCTTGCGGCGGTCGCGGCCCGCGATGCCGAGGAAGCCACCCGCGAAGCGAGCCAGCGAGAAGCCGCCGAAGCCGAGGCGGCCGCAGCCCCGGAAGCGTCAACGGGCGGCGGCCTTTTCGGCAACGCGATTGGCAGCCTCTTTGGCGACGACAAGCCCGAGGCGTCGCCCCAGACGCCGGAAGACCACCAGGCCGCCCTCCTGGAGGCGGCAAAGTCCGGCGACGCCGCCGCGATAGCCGCCAACGCCGATGCGCTTTACGGTGCCATCGCCGATGAACTTGGCAAGTCCGGGCCGAACATGGGCTCGGGGTCAGGCGGCGGGTCGCGGTCGAAATCCACGATCGACGTGGGGATCGGCGACTGCGTCACTGAAGGCGGCCGGAAGATCTGCTCGGTCGGCGGGTCGAACTGATCCAGCCCTGATCCGAACCGGCCCCGACCTGACCTAAAACGTCAGCCCGGAAAACCGCGAGGGGTTCTGCGGCACGCCGGGCAGAACGCACAGCATCTCGTAGAGGAAGTTCGCCGCGATCAGCGCAGTGTTCCCCGATGGGTCATAGGGCGGCGAGACCTCAACCAGGTCGCAGCCCACCAGGTTCAGCCCCGCGCAGCCCCGGATGATCTCCAGCCCTTGCCAGGTGGACAGCCCGCCCGGCTCCACCGTCCCGGTCCCCGGCGCGAAGGCGGAATCGAGGCTGTCGATGTCATAGGTCAGGTAAACGGGCGCATCGCCGATCTTTTCCCGCACGATCCGCATCAGTGGGGTCAGCGACTTGTGCCAGCACTCCTCGGCCTGCACCACCGTCCAGCCCTTGTCGCGGCCCCAGTTGAAGTCGTCCGCCGCATAGCCGGTGGCGCGCAGGCCGATCTGGAACACCTTGTCATTTTGCAGACAGCCATCCTCCCAGGCGCGACGGAAGGGACAGCCGTGCGCGACCTGTTCGCCGAACATCGTGTCGTTGATGTCGGCATGGGCATCGACATGGATCAGGGCCACGGGGCCGTGCTTCTCCTTCATTGCGCGCAGGATCGGCCAGGTCAGCGTGTGATCGCCCCCAAGAGTCAGCGGGATCACCCCTTCCGCCAGCACCCCCCGGTAATGCGCGGTGATGATGTCCACCGTCTTCTTCAGATCGAAGGTGTTGATCGCCACATCGCCCAGATCCGCGACCTGCAGATGCTCGAAAGGTGCCGCCCCCGTGGCCATGTTGTAGGGCCGGATCATCCGGCTTTCGTCCCGGATCTGCCGTGGACCCAGCCGCGTGCCGGGGCGGTTCGAGGTCCCATGGTCCATCGGTATTCCGATGAAGGCCGCGTCCAGCCCCTTGGCCGCCGTCGCAGCGGGAAGGCGCATCATCGTCGCCGGTCCGCCAAAGCGCGGCATCTCGTTGCCGCCGAGGGGTTGGTTGAAACGGGTCATCTTCTGGCCCTCCTACGGTTCGCGCCAAATTTGCACAGAAGCCGCGCAACCATAAGGGACCCCTTCTCAGCGCGCCAGCACCCGGTCCAGCACCGCGCCGATTTCGGCCCCCTCGGCTATCTGCGGCAGGCTTGGCGTCAGCCCGTCCGCCGCCTCTTTCCGCGCCACATCCTCGGCCGCCACCGGGAAGGCCCTGCGTGGGTCGGGGTCTGCCCGCAGCGCACGATGAAAGAAGGACTCGCCGAACTCCGTCCACTGTGCCCCGTCGCGGCAACCGAACGATGTGCGATCCCCCCGCGCCGCCGTGATGACCAGCCGGTCAGGCGCTGCGATGTCGTCGATGAACGATCCCGAATAGCAGGCCGAGACGACGATCACCGCCGCACCGATCCCGCTGTCGTCCAGCATTTGCCCGAATTCGGGCGCCGTCAGGTCCGTGGTCCCGGCTTCAGCAAAGTTCAGCCCGAAGACATCCGCCTTCCCGTGCGAGGTCAGGAACAGGAACGCCAGGTCCTCCGGCCCCTGCCGCGCCCCGATTTCCTTCAAGGCACGCGCAAGGTTCGGCTTGTTCGCCAAAGGATAGCGCGTCGGGTGGTCATGGCTGTTCGCCAGCCTCAAGGTCCGCCCGCCTGCGCCATACTGCGCATCCAGGATGCCCGCGACGCTTTCCACTTCGGTCAGGAAAACCGACTGGTCCTCGGTCCCACCCAACGCCAGCGCGAAGACGTCCGTCTGGCCCGGCACCTGGGGGGCCAACCCCGCCACCTGCTCGACCATCAGCCGGTCCTGCGCGGCATACAGCGCCTCGACATCAATCGGTGTGTAGTCCTCGGCCCATGCGGCATCGGGGAAGACATACAACTCATCCACGCTGAACCAGCGGAGAGCGACCTCCTTGGTCCCAAGGAACACGACCGCCATCACCAGCCCCGCACGCAGCCACTGCCGCCCCGGCGTGCGGAGAAGCCAGACCAGAAGGGCGACCTGCACCAGATGCGACACCGCCCGGATCGCCTCGACCTTCCCTTGCGTTTCGTAAAGCTGCGGCGCCTCGCGGTACAGCGTCCACAGCGCCAGGTTCAGGACCGCGACCAGCAGGAACAAAAGCGTCACCATCCGCGCCAGCAGGTCGATCCGCCCGACCAGCGCCAGCCCGACCACCAGCCCCGCCACCACCACCGCACTTTGCGCGACGGCCACCTGCACGCCCCACAGCGAAATCTCACCGCCCGGGCCGAAATAGCCGACCTGTGCGGCATACTCCGCCAGCCAGGACAAAACGATCGCCGCCAGCGCCACCAGCGCAGGGCGGGCGGGGGTTGCGGGTGGAGATGTGAACGATTCTGCCTTTTCCATGAGGCCTGTTGAAAACCAGGAAACCGGCAAGACTTGGGCAAGGCGATGGAAAGCCCCTACAGCCGCCGCCGCGACGGCACGATCTGATGCAAGAGCGACAGCATGTCGTTTTCGGACCTCAAAGGTCGCGTAACCTTGCCCCTCATCCGCCCGCTCTGGCAGATAGGGGCAAACCATTGCGGAGTGCCCTTCCATGAAAACCCATGTCAAAGCCCTGGTCGTCGGCGGCGGCGCAGTCGGCACCGGCATCGCCTACCACCTGGCGAAAGCGGGCTGGGACACGATGCTGGTCGAACGCGACGAGCTGACCGCAGGCTCCACCTGGCACGCCGCGGGCCTGCTGCCCCTGTTTAACATGTCCTATGCCACGACCCACATCCACAAGTACTCGGTCGACTTCTACAAGGGGCTGGAAGCGGAGACGGGCCTGAACCCCGGCTTCTACGTCGTCGGCAATCTGCGCATGGCGCAACACCAGCAGCGGATGGACGAGTATATGCTCTACTCCTCCGTCGCCGAGACCGCCGGGGTCTACCACGAATTCCTGACGCCCAAGGACATCAAGGACCGCTGGCCGCTGGTCCGGACCGAAGACCTGATCGGCGCGCTCTACCACCCGCAGGACGGCTACATCAACCCGGCCGACGTGACCCAGGCGATGGCCAAGGGCGCGCGGCAACTGGGCGCGACCATCGAACGCAAAATCCAGGTCGACGGCTACCGCTGGACCGGGTCGGAATGGATCGTCTCCTGCACCCGGCTTGAGGAAAAGGGCGGCAACCTCGTCGCCACCGACGACACCTTCGACATCACGGCGGAGCATGTCGTCACCGCAACCGGCAACCACGCCCAGCGGACCGCGAAGCTTCTGGGCATCAAGACCCCCGCCGTCGTGGTCGAACATCAGTACATTGTGACCGAGCCCGACCCCGCCCTCGTCGAATGGCGCAAGACCAACCCGCAGCACCCGGTCCTGCGCGACGCCGACGCCAAGTGGTACGTGCGTGAGGAACGCGGCGGCTGGATCCTTGGCCCCTACGAAAAAGGCGCCCCCGCCCGCTTCCAGTACGGCGTCCCTGACAGCTTCCGCGCCGACCTGTTCCCCTTGGATCTGGAACGGATCGAGCAGGAATACATGTCCTTCATCCACCGGATTCCCTCCTCGGAAACCGTGGGCCTCAAGGACGACTACAACGGCCCGATCTGCTACACCCCCGACGGCAACCCGCTGGTCGGCCCCGCCCCGGGCCTGCGCAACATGTGGCTGGCCGAGGGCTTCTCCTTCGGCATCACCGCGGCAGGCGGCACGGGCTACTACCTCGCCCAGCTGATGACCCAGGGCGAGGCCGAGATCGACATGGCCTCGCTCGACCCCAAGCGCTTCGGCGGCTGGATGACAACGGAATACGCCTCCCGCAAGAATGAGGAGTGCTACGACCACGTCTTCATCCTGCACCACCCAGACGAAGAGCGCGAAGCCTGCCGCCCCCTCCGCACCGCGCCGGCCTATGACCGGCAGAAGGAGATGGGCGCGCAGTTCGGCCAGGTGAACGGCTGGGAACGCCCGAACTACTACGGCCCGAAGGACGCCCCCGCCGACTTCGACCACAACTCGCGCAGCTTCCGCCGGGGCACCTGGTGGCCCTACGCCAAGGCCGAGGCCGAAGCGGTGCGCAACACCGTCGGGATCATCGACGCCTCGGCCTTCACCAAGCACCTGGTGCGCGGGCCCGGTGCCACGGCCTTCCTCGACCACTTCACCTGCAACAAGCTCCCGAACGTGGGCCGGATCAACCTGACCTATGCGCTGACCGACCACGGCACGACGCGGACGGAATACACCATCGTCCGGCTGAAACAGGACGAATACTACCTGATCTCCGCCGGGGCCTGGACGGCCTATGACTACGACTTCCTGCAAAAGGCCGCCGACGACTGGATGGCCGAGGGCAAGGGCCACATCGACATCCATGACGTCACCACCCAGTGGGGCGTCTACGCGCTGGCAGGCCCGAACGCCCGCGCCCTCCTCAAGGACATCGTCAAGGACGCCGACCCCGACACCGTCCTTGGCAACAAGCGCTTCCCGTGGCTGTCCTACCGCGACATCGAACTGGGCATGTGCCCCGTCCGCGCCGTCCGCGTGGCCTACACGGGCGAACTTGGCTGGGAACTCCACTACCCCATCGAATTCGGCCGCTACCTCTGGGACCTGATCTGGTCGGTGGGTGCCAAACACGGCCTCAAAGGCGTCGGCGCCCGCGCCCAGAACTGGCTGCGTCAGGAGAAATCCTACCGCGCCTTCGGCTCCGAACTCGGCCGCGACGCGACCCCGCTGGAAGCCGCACTCGACCGCTTCGTCGACCTCACCAAGGACTTCCGCGGCAAACAGAAGATGCTCGACACCGGCATCCGCGCGAAATGCGTCACGCTGTTGATCGACGGGCCGTCGGACACCGATCCGTGGGGGAAAGAGGCGATCCTTCATGACGGCATCAAGGTCGGCCGCCTGACCTCGGGCGGCTATTCGGTGGCCTTCGGCAAGCAGATCGGCATGGGCTATGTCCCCGCCTCCCTGGCCGAGCCGGGCCAGAAGTTGAAGGTCAAGATCCAGCTCAAGGAATGGGACGCCGTCGTCACCGAGGACAGCCCCTTCGACCCCACGAACGCCCGCATCCGCATCGACGGCTAAGTCATCGGGCCGGGGGAAACCCCGGCCCGACTGCTATTCGGCGGCCAGCTGCGCCCGCCGGTCGGTGACGATGTAGGAACAGGCCCCGCAGGCTCTGGCCCCGGTCTGGGCATACCAGCGGCAATCCGACCGGATCGTGCAGGGCGGCAAGGCCCCTGCCTCGACCGGCAATGCCGCCTCGATATGCGCCAGCGCCTTGTCGATCACCCCGCAGCGGCTGCCCGTCCATTGCGCGCAGCCGCTGGTCTGGCACCGGCTCGCAAAGCGCATCCGCGCTTCCACCGGACCCGCCTCGGATGCCGCCTCCAGAAACTCGGCATCGACCGTCATCACCGACTTCAGGTTGTGCACCCGCCCGTCCGGCCCGAGCAGCCCCAGAAGCCGAGCCCCCGGCGCGGCGGGCGCGCTGGGGCAGGACCTTGGGGCCTCCTGAAGGTCCGGGGACCGGGCGGCGGCCTGAGTCTCGCCGCCCGGCAGGGTCATCTGGTGCCCCGGGCCGCGAAGATCGTCTTCTGCAGCAGCCCTTCGGATTCCAGAAGGTTGCCGATGTCGGGCCGCACGATCAGGCCCCACCAGTCCTTCGGGAACTTGATCGCGAACGGGTCCTGGAACTTGATGCGCGAGATGTGGGCCAGCGCGGTCTTCTGCAGGTCTTCGGCGATGGTCATGCGCGTGTCTTCGGGCAGGTCCAGATCGCCAAGGTCAACCACGAAACGGGTCATGTGTGTCTCCTATGTCTTCTTTGAAAAGAGTCGCGTCAAAGGATGCCGACGCAAGGGCAGCATAGCACGTCCTGCGCCTTGCGGTGCCCCGGCCGACGTCCGGTATCCCATACGTCGGCCAAGTCCCGCCGGCGGATCGTTGCATGAGGCAGGCCATCCTGTCTTGAAGCGCGACGGCGCACCCCCATGTTAACGAAATGGCAGCCAAACACAGACGCGAACGCAGGTTCCAACGACAGTTCGACGCGCTGGAGCGGTTGATCCCTGCGCTGCGCGGGCCGATGTCCACGCTGCGGCGCGACAGCTGGTTTCCGATCCGCTTCCCGGTGGCTCTTCTCTTGGTCGCAGGTGGCTTGTTCTCCTTCCTGCCCGTCCTCGGCATCTGGATGCTGCCCCTTGGACTTCTCCTTCTGGCAGTGGATTTGCCCATCCTGCGCGGGCCGATCTCGGTCCTCATCATTCGCGCCCGTCGCAAGGCCCGCGTCGTGGCCTACCGCTGGAAGCGCAGGCACTAGCAACTGTCGCACCCTTGTCACGCTTCTGACGCATGGTCCCGGCTGGAGGCCCCGGTATGTCACGGCGCGAGCGCAGGTTTCATCGGCAGTTCCACGCGCTGGAACGGCTGGTCCCGCCATTGCGCGGGCCGCTCTCGCGCTTGCGCCGGGATCACTGGTTTCCCTTGCGGCTGCCGCTTGCGATCCTGCTGACCCTTGGCGGGCTGTTCTGGTTTCTCCCGCTCCTTGGCCTCTGGATGCTGCCTGCCGGGCTCCTCCTCCTCGCCATCGACCTGCCGCATCTGCGCGGGCCGATCTCGGCGGCGATCATTCGGTCCCGGCGCTGGTCGCAACGCTGGCTGCGCCGCTGGCGGCGGCGCTAGTTCTCGTCCGTCAACTCCTGCTCCAGGAACCGCTCGAAAGCGTCAAGGTCCAATGGATCGACCTGCCCGAAGGCCCGCATCCAGACCGAAGCCTCGCGCATCGCCTCGGGTTCAAGCTTGCACCAGATCACCCGCCCCCGTTTTTCGCGGCTGATCAGGCCCGCATCGGATAGGACGGCCAAATGCTTGGAAATCGCCGCAAGGCTCATGGCGAAGGGTTCTGCCACGTCGGTGACCGCCATGTCATCCTCCAAGAGCATGGCAAGGATCGCCCGTCGCGTCGGGTCGGCAAGCGCGGCAAAGACGGCATCCAATCGGTCGGTCATGGCGGGACTATTTCCCGGCCTCCGGCAATCGTCAACCGAAGGGTTGAATATGGACAAGCCCGCAGATGCCCCAATCCGACCCATACTGCGCTGGCGAAATGACGTGATTCCAGATACTTATACACCACTCTGCGCCCTTGACTCCTTACCCCCCGCCTCATAGAACCGCCACGACCGTGAAAGGACCTGTCCGATGGCGTCCGAACCCGATCCCGACCGTCTGAAAGCTCTCGAAGAGAAGCTGCAGAAGGCCAAGGGAAAGGAACCGCCGCCGCAGACCAACACGGCCAAGGGTTTCTCGCAGGGCGAGGTGGCCTGGAGGATGGTGATCGAGCTGGCGACCGGCATCATGCTGGGGTCCGCCATCGGTTACGGGCTTGACGTGCTCAGCGGCACGCTCCCGGTCTTCCTGGTTATCTTCTCGCTCTTCGGCTTCGCGGCGGGCATCCGGACGATGCTTGGGTCCGCGAGGGAACTGGGACGGAAGGCTGAAGCGGCAGCCAAGAAGGAAGGGAACTGACGATGGCGACGGAAGAGGCCGCAGGCGGGCTGCAAATCCACCCGATGGAGCAGTTTGAAGTCAAGCCGCTGTTCGGTGACGGCCCCATCGAGTGGTACACCCCCACCAACGTGACCCTCTGGATGGGCATCGCGGTCCTTGCGATGATCGCTCTCCTGGTCCTGTCGACCCGCCGCCGCGCCATCGTCCCCTCGCGCGGGCAGTCGGTCGCGGAACTCTTCTACGGCTTCATCCACAAGATGGTCGAAGACGTCGCGGGCCACGAGGGCCTCAAGTTCTTCCCCTACATCATGACCCTCTTCATGTTCGTCTTCCTGTCGAACATGCTGGGCCTGATCCCGATGTCCTTCACCACCACCTCGCACATCGCCGTCACGGCGGTCCTGGCGCTCCTGGTGTTCCTGACCGTCACCCTCGTCGGCCTCTACCGCAAGGGCCTGGGCTTCCTGTCGATGTTCTGGGTCTCCTCGGCGCCCCTCGTCCTGCGCCCGATCCTTGCGGTGATCGAGCTCATCTCCTACTTCGTGCGGCCCCTCTCGCACTCCATCCGTCTTGGCGGCAACCTGATGGCCGGTCACGCCGTGATCAAGGTCTTCGCGGGCTTCGCGGGTGCAATGGGCGTCGCCTCCGTGGTCCCGATCGCCGCCATCGCCGCGATCTACGGCCTTGAAACCCTCGTGGCCGCCGTTCAGGCCTACGTCTTCACCATTCTGACCTGCGTGTACCTGCGCGACGCCGTCGGCGACGCCCATCACTAAGGTCCGGACCACCAACCAACAGCATTCCAAAGGAGAGACATCATGGAAGGCGATATCGCAGAAATGGGCAAGTTCATCGGCGCGGGTCTCGCAACGATGGGTCTCGGCGGCGCCGGCATCGGCGTGGGCCACATTGCCGGCAACTTCCTGGCGGGCGCGCTGCGCAACCCGTCGGCTGCCCCCGGCCAGATGGCCAACCTCTTCGTCGGCATCGCCTTCGCGGAAGCTCTCGGGATCTTCTCGTTCCTGATCGCGCTCCTGCTGATGTTCGCCGTCTGATCCTTTTGGGCTGACATCCGGGCCGGGCACCCGTCCGGCCCTGGTTCCAAAAGTTCAGGAGAGCCGACATGGCAACCGAAGCAACAGGTGAGGCCGAAGCGGCTGTGGGTATGCCCCAGCTCGACTTCTCGACCTGGCCGAACCAGATCTTCTGGCTTCTGGTCACGCTGGTCGTGATCTATCTCGTGCTGTCGAAGATCGCCCTGCCGCGCATCGGCGCGGTGCTGGCGGATCGGAAAAGCACGATTACCAACGACTTGGCCGCAGCCGAAGAGCTGAAGCAAAAGGCCGTCGACGCCGAGAAGGCCTATAACGAGGCGCTGGCCAATGCCCGCACCGAGGCGGCCAAGATCGTCGCCCAGGCCAAGGCCGAGATCCAGAAGGACCTCGACGCCGCGACCGCCAAGGCCGATGCCGAAATCGCTGCCAAGGCGGCGGAATCGGAAAAGACCATTGCAGGCATCCGCGACGGGGCTGCCGCAGCGGTGGCCGAAGTGGCCAAGGACGTGGCGGGCGAACTCGTCGCAGCGCTCGGCGCGGGCGCAGACGCCAAGACAGTCACGGCTGCCGTCACCGCACGGCTGAAAGGGTAAGGCGATGAAGAAGCTCTCCATCCTCCTGACCCTTCTCGCCTCGCCCGCAATGGCAGCCACGGGTCCGTTCTTCTCGCTCCAGAACACCAACTTCGTGGTGCTGGTGGCCTTCATCGCCTTCATTGCGATCCTGGTTTACATGAAGGTCCCGGCCAAGCTGACCGGAATGCTCGACGCCCGCGCGGCGACGATCAAGGCCGAACTCGACGAAGCCCGCTCCTTGCGCGAAGAGGCCAAGTCGATCCTCGCGACCTATGAGCGTCGCCAGAAGGAAGTCCAGGAACAGGCCGACCGCATTGTCAGCGCGGCCCGGGAAGAGGCGCTTGCCGCCGCTGCCCAGGCGAAAGAGGACCTGAAGGCTTCGATCGCCCGCCGCCTGGCTTCGGCAACCGACCAGATCGCCTCGGCCGAAGCCGCCGCGATCCGCCAGGTGCGCGAACAGGCCGTCTCGGTGGCCGTGGCTGCGGCTGGCGATGTGCTGTCCAAGCAGATGACCGCCGAAGCGGCCTCGGCCTCGATCGACGACGCCATCGCCCAGGTCGAAGCCCGGCTGCACTAGGCCGCACAGGCCCAGAAACGCAAACCGGCGGTCCCGCAAGGACCGCCGGTTTTCATTTATGCTCCGACCTTGCGGCCTGGCGCCTCCCCTCCCCCTCCGTGGGGAGGGGCTGGGGG
>OFDC01000618.1_pt1 | contig 24894 bp, 27 predicted proteins | sample 1520941 | NCBI WGS metagenome assembly OFDC01 (sample SAMEA94258168, study PRJEB24077) | hot springs metagenome | biome: Aquatic biome; feature: Water | place: India | collected 2012-12-06 | depth 5 m | reverse complement strand
CGCTGACATTCGCCTTGTAAGGGCGACGCTCTACCAACTGAGCTAAGCACCCTGCCTTACTTGCTGGGCGCGAATTCTACATCAGTTTGCGCAGGAAGCAACAAAAATATGCGGAAATTTCAATATTTATTTCCTAACCCTCTAAAAAATGTCTCATGGTTGATTAGGAAACTGAGATGATTCAGATGCAAATGCTCATTACTGTTGTGCTTGCTGGGCTTGTTGCAGCAGCGATGTCGAATTGGTCACATGCGGTTGGAACACAGGAGCGCCTTGTTGGTTAACCACCACATTGGAGACCATCACCTCCTCACCTCCACCAATGCGCATACCACTGACCGGACTAGCTCCGCGATAATCCAACCCAACTGCTAGACGCACATGGGTTTCGTTGGTGCGATATCCGTTTGAGATATCCAAACTTTGCCATTGGTTGTCTAGCCATACATCTACCCAAGCGTGAGTTTGCATCAAGCTGCCATCTTCGGTAAATAAATAGCCACTGACATAGCGGGCCGGATAGCCCAAGCTGCGGCAACAACTAATGAACACGTGGGCATGATCTTGACAAACCCCTTGCCCAAGGGCAAACGCCTCACTGGCTGTGGTATCCACCTTGGTGGCCCCTTTGATATAGGTCATTTTGTCACGCAGAGCCAACATCATCTCTTCTATCGGTTGATTGGAAAATTGATTGGCAAACGTAATCATCGCTTCACTGGGCGCGGTGAGTGGCGTCTCACGCAGAAAAATAGGCATGGGCAAGGCCTGATGCTGGCTTAGATCCGCCACGCCAGTCTCGACCTCGCCAGACACGGAAATAGTTAATTCGTGGTGTGGATTATCAATCACCAAAGTATGAGCGATATTGCCAAAGGTGTCCTCAAATTCGTGCAATTGACCATTTACCTTAATATCCCAATGCCGGACATGCTGGCCAAATCCGTTTTGTGGTGTAAGGCGCAACTGTTGGATGGTGTAGGTCACCATTTCGCTATAGACGTATTGTGTTTGATGCTGAATGTTTAAACGCATAATGCTTAATACTCTACACCCATTAAACAGTCGCGCTCAAGAAACTACGCTGAATTTCTTCACCGAGTACATGATTAGAATGAATAAAGCTTTCTAGAAATTCATGCAATCCATACTGGAAAATATCCTGCATTTTGCCGTAATGCAACTTGGCGTGAAGCTCGCCCGCCAAGCGCTTGGTTTCACTTTGTCGATTGGCTGCCACCTGTTCGATAATCGGCATAATCTCATCGTAACAAGCATGGAGCGAACGCGGCATATCATGACGCAACACCAATAGTTCTGAAACACGTATCGGATCAATTGCATCGCTGTATATTTTTTGGTAGGCCTGAAACGCCGACACTGAACGCAACACTGCACTCCACTCGTAATAGTCAACAGTGCCACCCATTTGGTATTGCACTGGCATCAGAAAATCATATTTGATATTGAGTAAACGTGCTGTGTTATCCGCGCGCTCGATAAAGGTGCCCAAACGCACAAAGCTAAAGGCTTCGTCGCGTAACATGGTGCCAAAACACACGCCTCTAAATAGATGTGAACGCGCTTTGACCCAATCACAAAATTCGCTCAAGCCCTCTACTGTTAGGTCCTTACGCAAAAACTGGTCAAACTCTAGCCACAATGCGTTGATATTTTCCCAAGTCTCGGTGGTCATGGTCACCCGCACCGCACGCGCATTTTCGCGCGCACTGCGCAATGCGCTATAAATGCTGGACGAATTGTTGCTATCCATGGTCAGATATTGAATCACATTCTTGGCATTGGCTTTACCATAATCACGCTCAAAGGCTTCAATATTGCCGGTAATTTCCACTGCAGCTTGCCACAGATCTGCATCGTTACCGGTGGCGCTGGGCACCAATGACATGTTGTAAGTCACATCAAGCACACGGGCTGCGTTTTCGGCGCGCTCAATATAACGTGCCATCCAATAGAGATGATCTGCTGTGCGACTTAACATGCCACTTCTTCTTTCTTAATTTCTTTGTTAGCGTTGACCGGTTTTTCAGTTGCGGTATCGTCACGCTCTAACACCCAGGTATCTTTAGTGCCACCACCTTGTGACGAATTGACCACCAATGACCCCTCTTTGAGCGCTACACGACATAACCCGCCTGGCACCACACTGACTGTTTTGCCAGATAACACAAAGGGTCGTAAATCCACATGGCGCGGCGCAATACCTTTTTCTACTAGCGTTGGGCAGGTGGAGAGCGCGAGCGTGGGTTGAGCGATATAGCTGGAAGGTTTAGATACAATCCTCAGCTTGAATTCTGCCAGTTCTTGCTTGGTCGCTGCAGGGCCCACCAACATGCCATATCCGCCAGAGCCTTGCACCTCTTTCACCACTAGCTCATCCAGATGGTCAAGCACGTAGGCCAAATCATCTTCTTTGCTCAGTTCGTAGGTGGGTACGTTTTGCAAGATGGGCTCTTCACCCAAGTAGAATTTAATCATTTGCGGCACGTAGATATAGGTTGCTTTATCATCCGCCGCGCCCGTGCCCACCGCATTGGCCAATGTGACTCCACCATTGCGATACACCGACAGCAAGCCCGGTACACCCAACATGGAATCCGGTTTAAACACGAGCGGGTCTAAAAAGTCATCGTCGATGCGGCGATAAATCACGTCCACGCGCCTTGGGCCTTGCGTGGTGCGCATGTAGACTGCATTGTTCCGCACAAATAAATCTTGCCCCTCCACCAACTCAATACCCATTTGTTGCGCTAAGAACGCATGCTCAAAATAGGCACTGTTGTAAGCACCGGGCGATAGCAACACCACGGTGGGGTCTTGCACCCCCGATTGCGCAACCGAGCGCAAGTTATTTAGCAGCACCTGCGGATAGTGTTCTACGGGCGCAATGGCGTACTGCCTGAACAAATCTGGAAACAAACGCATCATCATTTTGCGGTTTTCCAGCATATACGACACACCAGAGGGCGTGCGGAGATTGTCCTCCAGCACATAGAATTGCGATTCGCTGGTGCGCACCAAATCCACCCCGGCAATATGCGCATAAATCTGATTGGGCACATCCACCCCAAACATCTCGGGACGATACTGCGGGTTGCTCAGTATGGTGTAAGGCACAATGCCAGCTTGGATGATTTCTTGTTTGTGATAGATATCGTGCAGGAACATATTGAGTGCACGTACACGTTGTATCACGCCTGCAGACAAATGCGCCCATTCTTTGCTTGAAATGAGTCTGGGGATGACATCGAACGGGATCAAACGCTCAGCACCATCAGCATCGCCATAGACGTTGAAGGTAATCCCAACACGACGGAACAGCAGCTCAGCTTCTGCGCGTTTAGCAGCCAATTGATGCGTGGGCACATTTTTTAACCAGCGCTGATAAGCCTTATAAATGGCACGAGCATCGCTGCCTTGGGTCTGCATTTCATCAAAAAACTTATCGACAGTATCTGACATACTTTTAATCTTTCTTTATTTAATTAGACTAAAAGCAAACTGCATACCAATTTAAATATTATTTAAAATCAGTTGGTTATAAATAATCGGCGGCAGCATACTAAGGAAACGCACCAAAAAAGTGCGGCTGGGGCGTTTGTATTCAAACGCCCGTGATGGTACGCACAAAAAGTATGCGCTTATTCAATGTTTTGAATTTGTTCGCGCATTTGCTCAATCAGCACTTTGAGCTGCATTGAGATCTGTGTGGTTTCAATGGAGGCCGATTTAGAGCCTAAGGTGTTGGCTTCGCGGTTCATCTCCTGCATCAGGAAATCCAGTTTTTTGCCTACCGCTCCACCCTTGTTTAGGATATGGCTGACTTCTCGCACATGTGCATCTAAACGGGACAACTCTTCATCCACATCAATCCTCTGTGCATATAGGACTATTTCTTGGCGCACACGTTCGTCATCTGCCACCATCGCTTCTTGCAGTTTGGCCGTGAGCTTATCTTGATAGGTTTGTATCAGCACGGGCAGCATGGGTTTCACTTTCACCACCAATGCATTGATCTCGGCCAACCGCGCCAAAATCATCTCTTTGAGTTTTTCACCCTCACGCTGACGCGCAGTGATGAGGTTATCCAGCACCTCGCTCAAAGTGGTTTTAATAATGGCCTCTAAAGCGTCTTGATCCAACTTAGGTGCTTGTGTAACGCCCGGCATGCGCAATATCTCCAACACATCCACCGCTTGGACTGAGGGAAAATACTGCGAAACGGTCTGCATGCACTCCGCAATTTGTTGAACAGCTTGATGATTGATGGCTGCAAATTGCGCAGCTGCGTTGTCTTGCTTGAGAAAAACACGGCAATCGACCTTGCCACGGCCTAGCTTGGCTTGTATCAGCTCGCGGATGTTGTTTTCAAACACACGCAAGTGATCATCTAATTTTAATTGCAACTCCAGATAACGATGGTTGACGGAGCGTACCTCGATGGTCAGTGCGCCGTTGGGGGTGGTTTGCTCATGCGAAGCATAACCTGTCATGCTTAAAATCATAGGGATTACTCTTTTCTAATCGAGAACAATTGTATCAAATGCCTCTGTTAATATGAGAAAATAAAAATACTCATATAACGGTTTGCGTTCATCCTAATTTTTAATGGCTGTCACCAACAAAAATCAAGCGCTCGACATTGGCTTTAAATTACAAGATTACACCATCACCAAAGTGCTGAGCTCTGGCGGTTTTAGCTTTGTGTATTTAGCGCATGATCCCAACAAAAAAGTAGTCGCTATCAAAGAATACATGCCGACCGGTCTGGCGTTACGCAATAAAGGCGCGACCGTGCAATTGGATGACCACGGCGACTCTGCGGTGTTTAAACAGGGCCTGAAGAGCTTTTTTGAAGAAGGTTTATCGCTCGCCAAAATCGACCATAAAAATATTGTACGCGTACTCAATTTTTTTAGAGCCAACAACACGGTGTATATGGTGATGAAATACGAGCGCGGCAAATCATTGCAAGAATATATTTTGGCGCATGAGAATCCTATCTCGGAAAATTTTGTGCGGCGCGTGTTTGCCGAACTACTCAACGGCCTGCGTGAAGTGCATACCCACAAACTACTGCACTTGGATATTAAGCCAGCTAATATTTACATCCGTTTAGACGGCTCACCGGTATTGCTGGATTTTGGCTCAGCTAGGCAAACTTTGTCTGAATCCAAATCTAACATTCCCTTGAGTTATACGCCGGGCTTTGCCCCACCGGAGCAGTACTACAGCCGTCAGAACTTAGGCCCATGGAGCGATATCTACAGCATAGGCGCCAGTATGTATGCCTGCTTGTACCGCGCCACGCCTCAAGCTTCTAATTTGCGCGTGACCAAAGACAATTTGGAGCCGGCTAAATCACTGGGCAGCAAAATTTATTCAGAGGAGTTGCTGGAACTGATTGATGAATGCCTGAAACTTGACCATTTGGCGCGCCCTCAAAGTGTATTTTCTCTGCAAAAACAAATCATGGCGCTGAGCCCTGCACCAGAAGGCACAAGAAGTAGTATTGTTAACAAAATCAAAAAAGTATTGAACACACCACTATGAAATTTACGATTTATCAAAGCAGTCGACAAGGGCCACGTGCATATAATCAGGATCGCCTCGCCTACTCTTACAGCAAAGATGCTTTGCTGATGGTGCTTGCGGATGGCATGGGAGGGCATCGCCATGGCGAAGTGGCGGCGCAATTGGCGGTTAAAACACTGACCGAAGCGTTTCAGCGTTTGGCGTTGCCTACGCTGCCCAGTCCGGCTAAATTTTTGACAGATCATATCCAGCAAATCCACGACATGATTGAGAATAAGCGTCAGATGGATGACTTGATTGAATCTCCACGCACCACGATTGTGGCAGCGATTATTCAACGCAATACCTTGTATTGCGCGCACGTTGGAGATTCGCGTCTGTATCATTTTAGAGACGGCCATTTGCTGTTTAGAACCGAAGACCATTCGATTGTGCAATCCATGTACCGTAAGGGATTGATAAACAAAGAAGAAATGGCCACTCACCCCTACCGCAATAAAATTTATAATTGTTTGGGTGGGGACAATATTCCACAGATTGATTTGGCCGACCGCCATGAACTGATGGATGGCGATATTATTATGCTTTGTACAGATGGTATTTGGAACGTGATTGATGACCGGGAAATCAAGAATATTTTGGTTTCCGGAGTGATTGATGAAACCGTGGTGCATCTGCTGGACACCGCTGAAAAGAACAGTGACCATACCGGCGATAATATGAGTGTGATTGGCTTGCAGTGGGGGGATCGCCAGCAAAATCCTCAAGCGGTCTCTACCATCACCATGCCGCTAGACCAGACCACCACCATTATGAACCCAACTACACATCCGGCTAAACTAACTGGTGCAGCCCCAGATGACCTCACCGATGAGGACATTGAAAAAACCATTGCCGAAATTCAGGCAGCCCTAACCAGACCCAAAACCTTTTAAGTTGTGAGCAAACATGAGACCAAGCCAACGTGCCAATAACGCACTCCGACCCGTAGAAATTATTCGCCATTACACCAAGCATGCAGAGGGTTCTGTATTGGTGAAGTTTGGTGATACCCACGTGATATGTACAGCCAGCGTGGAAGAAAAAGTACCCGGCTTTTTAAAAGGTAAGAATCAAGGCTGGGTGACCGCTGAGTATGGCATGTTGCCACGCTCGACCGGTAGCCGCATGGATAGAGAAGCAGCCAAAGGCAAGCAATCTGGGCGCACGCAAGAAATTCAACGCCTTATTGGTCGTAGCCTTCGCGCCATCATTGATTTGGAGAAATTGGGCGAGCGCACTATTCATTTTGACTGCGACGTGATTCAGGCCGATGGTGGCACACGCACCGCTAGCATCACCGGGGCCTATGTGGCGTTGCAAGATGCGATTAGCGTATTGCTCAAACAGGGCTTGATTACAAGCTCACCCATCAAAGATACAGTGGCCGCCATTTCCGTGGGCGTTTACAAGGGTGAGCCAGTACTTGATTTGGATTATATCGAAGACTCCGATTGCGACACGGACATGAACGTCGTGATGACTGGTTCAGGTGGATTTGTCGAAATTCAGGGCACCGCAGAAGGTGAGCCGTTTAGCCGTGACACCATGAATGCCATGATTGGGTTGGCCGTTGAAGGCATTCAAGCGCTCACCGCCATTCAGCTGAGAGCATTGAGCGCATCCTAATGGCACTGCCGTTTAATCAATTGGTCATTGCCTCAGGCAACGCTGGCAAACTGCGTGAGATCGCTCATTTGCTAGAGCCATTGTCGCTGTACATCATTCCTCAAGCCAAACTGAATGTTCCTGAGTGCGAAGAGCCTTACTGCACGTTTATCGAAAATGCATTGGCCAAGGCACGTCATGCCAGCCAACACACTGGCTTACCCGCCTTAGCCGATGACTCCGGATTGTGCGTGGATAGCTTGCAAGGCGCACCCGGCGTGATTTCTGCACGCTATGCCGGTGAGCCTAAGTCTGACGAGCGAAACAATCAAAAATTGCTGGAGGTATTAGGCGATTCGCCTTATCGCACTGCACACTTTTATTGTGTGATGGTGCTGGTGCGCCATGCTAACGACCCAGAGCCTTTGATTGCAGAAGGCCAATGGGTGGGTGAAATTTTGAAAGAGTATCGCGGCAATGATGGTTTTGGCTATGACCCGCTGTTTTTGGATGCCAAGACAGGCAAAACTGTGGCCGAACTTCCGCTCGAGATTAAAAGTCGTATCAGCCATCGCGGCCATGCAATGGCTAAATTGTTGCAAAAGTTAGAAAGGTTGAGCCATGAGTAACCAGTGGCCAAAATGGTTGCGTGATGACGGGTCTGTTGTCTCATGCACCGAAAAAGTAAAAGTGATGACTGAAAATTTTGATGAAATCAAACAGATTGCACAAGATGCGTTTGAAGACGGTCTATTGATGGAAGTGAGTGAGGCGCAAATGCGCGAAGCGTTGCACGCGCTAGTGGATCAGCTCGTCAATCCTTACTTCAAACTGTAGTTCATCGAAGCCAATTAGCGTTCTAACATGATTCCAATTTACCCTGCCGATACGCTGCAAAAGCAAGTACCGCTGCAAGGTGAAAGCACGCTATCTGGGTTATCAAATCCGCCACCACTTTCTCTCTATATTCACATTCCCTGGTGTGTGCGTAAGTGCCCTTATTGCGACTTTAACTCGCATGAGGCCAAGCAGGATATTCCGGAAGCGGCTTATGTGGATGCGCTGATTCAGGATTTGGAACAATCCACCCCGTTGATTTGGGGACGAAAAATCCATAGCGTGTTTTTTGGCGGAGGCACGCCCAGCTTGTTTTCGGGCGAATCCATCGACAAGATTTTAAGCCATGTGCGCATGCTCACACCGCTCGAATATGGCGCAGAAATTACCCTAGAAGCCAACCCCGGCACAGTGGATACTGCGCACTTCAAAGCATACAAAGAAGCGGGGGTAAATCGGGTATCGTTGGGCATACAAAGCTTTGATGACCGATATTTGAAAGCACTAGGACGTATTCACGATACCGAACAAGCTCAACAGGCAGCCCAGTTGGCCATCGACACCTTTGAACGTGTCAATTTAGATGTGATGTATGCCTTACCCGAACAGTCTTTGGAAGATGCATTACATGATGCTGACATTGCCTGCCAATTAAAGCCTGCCCATTTATCGTTCTATCACCTCACGCTAGAACCTAACACGGCGTTTCATCGCACCCCGCCCAGCCTGCCAGACGACGATACTAGCGCCACCATGCAAGAGGAAATCGAACAAAGATTGGCACAGCATGGCTATGTCAATTACGAAACCTCGGCTTTTGCGCAGCCTGGCATGCAATGCAAACATAATCTCAACTATTGGACGTTTGGCGATTATTTGGGGATTGGTGCGGGTGCGCACTCCAAATTAAGTTTTCACGATAAATTGATTCGCCAAAGCCGTCATAAGCACCCCAAACGGTATATGGAATTTGTTCCGCAAGGTAAAGCAGTTGATCAAGAATGGCGCATTGAACAAAATGCCTTGGGCTTTGAATTTATGATGAACGCACTGCGACTGCATGATGGATTTTCACCTGACCTGTTTCAACAACGCACCGGCCTACCCCTGATTACGATACGTGACACGCTGCAAGCCGCTGTGCAACAAGGACTATTGGAACATCAAGATACTAGGATAAGGCCCACCCTTAAGGGGCGCCATTTTCTGAATAATCTTTTGGAAATGTTTTTAAATGAGTAAGTATTAGCGATTGCGCTTTGACCGGCTTGCCTTATTGTTTGCAGTCACATCCTCTATGCGTTGCGTGTCTACGGACAGCTGTTCCACCAGCGTTGCCGTGTATTGAAATGCTGGCGCTTTCAATTCCGAATCTTGCATATCTGACGATATTTCCAGATCAGAATTAAACTTCGCTGAATGCTCTGCTCTACCTTCATTGGGCTCTGTGGTGGTGATCACACCTATCGTTGGCTCTATGAATTCTGGTTCAATAAGACTAGCTTCAATGTTGTTCAGCAGCGCCACTTTACGTTGCAAATAGCGCCTTTGTAAACGCCAAACTAGCCATGCCAATACAACCAATCCACCCAAAAATAGCACTACGCGTGTGTTTTGATTTGCCCACATATTGGTTGCATGCATTTTGCTCAATCGGTCTACGTTACCAAAGGTATACGCTTGCCAGTCCATTACAGCTGTTTTAGTGGTGTGCCATGCAGACTGCATCTGCGCACCCACATGCTGACCAGCGGTTTTAACACGGTCAGCAATACTCCCCAAGTTTGGCGTGTGCAATCTCGGCATTTCAATTTTAGGAACGTTAAGCTTAGGCAACTCCAGTGAAATAGGCCCATTGATTAAAGTGGATTTAACAGCATGCTCACCACTTTTTAGGGATTTAGTATTCACACCTGACGGCCCTTTCAACTGATAGCTCAACTGCAATTGATCTTGCTCGGTGAGCAGCTCCTCCCGCTTTTTGATGCGGTGGGTCAGCGCACGCACTTCTTTTTCATCGGGAATGGCAATCACTTGCGCGCGTTGAAATGGCACATCCGGCAAAATATGGATGCCGATAGAGCGACTTAAACGGATACTTTTTTGGATAAAACGCTGCGCTAAAATGGTGCTATTGGGATAAAAGGTTTGCGCTAACTGCGCCAGTGTTTCTTGTGGCATCATCGGCCAAAGCACTTGCGAGTCCTCCTGAGTACCTGGTGATGCTTGAAATGACAAATCGCTACCGTCCGTAGGGAGCGTGTCTGCCGTTTGTGTCTGGGTATTAGTTGGATGGTTGATGCTGCTTAATGCAGTATCGATGGGCAAGTCTGAGGGGGCGGCAAAAGAAAAAGAGGATACGTAGCACAACCCTAAGCAGAGTAGTGCTGCTTGTCCCCTTGTCGTCAACCTTATCTTTTTTATATCAAAGTTGCCCTTGCTTGTTGTATGGCATTGCGCACTTGTGCAGGAGCTGTACCGCCCACATGATTGCGGCTCGCCACAGAACCTTCCAACGTTAAAACAGAATATACATCGTCTGAAATCATTTGGCTAAACTTTTGTAGCTCGGCAAGCGACATCTCGGCCAAATCTTGCTGTGTAGCAACACCATGCTTCACAGCCAACGCCACCACTTCATGCGCATCCCTAAACGGCATGCCCTTTTTGACCAAATAGTCCGCTAAATCAGTGGCGGTAGCAAACCCTTCCAGCGCGGCTTGACGCATATTGTCAGCGTTGACACGCACGCCGCGCATCATATCCGCATAAATTTGCAAGGTCACCAGTAAGGTATCTGCCACATCAAACAAAGGCTCTTTGTCTTCTTGATTGTCTTTGTTATAGGCCAACGGTTGGCCCTTCATCAAGGTTAGCAAGCCCATCAAATGGCCATATACACGCCCGGTTTTTCCACGCACCAGCTCTGGCACATCTGGATTTTTCTTTTGCGGCATGATGGAAGAACCAGTACAGAAGCGGTCGGCAATATCAATAAAGGCAAAACGCGGAGAACTCCACAAAATCAGCTCTTCAGAAAAACGCGATAAATGCATCATCAACACAGAAGCAGCTGCACTAAATTCAATCGCAAAATCACGGTCTGACACAGCATCTAAAGAGTTTGCACAGACGCCATCAAACCCCAAGGATTGCGCGACCATTTCACGGTTAATCGGATAGCTCGTACCCGCCAATGCGGCAGCGCCCAATGGCAAACGGTTGACGCGTTTGCGGGCATCCGCAAAACGTTCAGCATCACGTTTTAACATTTCAAAATAGGCCATGAGGTGATGACCGAAGGTCACCGGCTGCGCCACTTGCAAATGGGTAAAGCCCGGCATGATGGTATCTGCATGCTGCTCAGCCAGATCTAACAAAGCCATTTGAAGTACCTTGATGCCAGCGAGCACATCATCCACAGCGGCACGCAACCACAAACGCACATCGGTGGCCACCTGATCATTCCTACTTCTGCCAGTATGTAAGCGCTTACCAGCATCACCAATTTTATCGGTCAAACGCTTTTCAATATTCAGATGCACATCTTCTAAATCTAGCAACCATTTAAATTGGCCAGTTTCAATTTCTTGCAGAATTTCACCCAAGCCTTGCTCAATCGCAGCTACATCTTGCATGCTGATGATGCCTTGTGCGCCCAGCATACGCGCATGGGCGACTGAACCTTGAATATCAAAACGCGCCAAACGCTTGTCGAAATCCACAGAGGCGGTATAGCGCTTCACCAGTTCCGCCACTGGCTCATCAAAGCGGCCAGACCAAGCTTCGGCCTTATGATTGAGCGATGATGTTGTTTTGTCGTCCGATGCTTGCACTTCTATCCCTTTGGCGTTTTTTGCTAATCACTCGGTAGTGTCTGGCTGACTTTTGCGCAGCACACAGAGTTTTTATGAAAATTTTCTTTAATAATAATATACTTATCGCATCATTATAACTAACTATAAGCCGTGCGCAAAAACAGCCGCTTACCAAATTTACATAATTTTGGCATTCACTTACGCATCATCCTCATCGTGAATCTGTTTGCGGTGATGGCGGCCATATTGTTAAGCCAACATTTTTCCCAGTTTTTGGCTAAGTTCACCGAGCATTCTGCGGTGGTACAGCCCATCTTGATTGTGAGCTTACTTTGCCTTTATGGCTTACACCCCCTTTTAGATAAGTTGGAATACCACATGAGCGTGGTGGCAATTATAAGTTTGGAGATGGTACTCACCAATTTAACCTTCACCCTGCTGAGCCCTTTTTTTGCCCCAGACCTTATGCCCGACATGGCACGCGCTTGTTTACTTGCAGGCCTCATCACCGCCATTGTGTTGTATTACTTTAATCTGCAGCAGCGAGCGTACTCCCCTGCCATTGCCGAGGCACGCTTGCAGGCATTGCAAGCGCGTATTCGTCCACACTTTCTATTCAATAGCATTAATGCGGTGTTATCGCTGATACGTAATCAACCTAAACGGGCAGAATCTGCATTGGAAGATATGGCCGATTTATTCCGTGTGCTGATGGCAGATAATCGTGACTTGGTGCCATTGGCAGACGAAATTGCGTTATGCCGCCAGTATTTATCGTTAGAGAAATTAAGGTTAGAAGAACGTTTGCGGGTGAATTGGCAAATTGAGCACATGCCGCCGGATGCCATGATTCCACCACTGATTATGCAACCCTTGCTTGAAAATGCGGTTTATCACGGCATAGAACCGCTGCCTGACGGAGGGGAAATTACGATTGCCATCACCCGCAAGCATGAGGACATTATGATTACCATTAGCAATCCCTTTAATGCCGATAAAGATCGACATCATGGCAATAAAATGGCACTAAAGAACATTAAAGAGCGGTTATTATTGCATTTTGACTTAGAAGCTTCCTTAAAGTCCGAGGTCAGCCATCAACACTATTTCGTGCATATTCGTATCCCCCACCAATAAATCATGAACATACTCCGCATACTGATTGCCGATGATGAAACCCCAGCACGTAACCGTTTACGCGATTTATTGAGCGATATGTCACATATCACCATTGTGGCGGAAGCGCAAAATGGCAAGGAAGCAGTAGAGCTTGCATCAGAACACTCAACGGATTTGATTTTATTGGACATCCGCATGCCGCTAATGGACGGCGTTGAGGCTGCACAACACCTGCAGCAATTGGCCACCCCACCGAAACTAATTTTCACCACAGCTTACGATGCTTACGCCATCAAGGCATTTGAATTGAATGCCATCGATTATCTGCTCAAACCGATACGCCAAGAACGTCTGGAAACGGCACTAAATAAAGTACGCGCTTTGTTACCAGCACAAATCGAATCGCTGAAACCGCTGCAACCAACGCGCACCCATCTAAGCATTCATGAACGTGGGCGAGTGGTATTGGTGCCGCTGGATGAAGTGATATATTTTAGAGCTGAGCAAAAATATGTGACGGTTCGCACCGCCCAACGAGAATTTTTGATTGAAGATTCATTGACCCAGCTCGAAACCGAATTTGGCGAGCGTTTGCTCAGAATGCATCGCAATTGTTTGGTCGCCAAGCCATTCATCATCGGCTTTGAAAAGCGCACCATCGTCAACGATGATGCGCAAACCGAACAACAATGGGTGGCGATTTTAAAAGGTGTGCCGGAAACCATCGCCGTAAGCAGGCGCCAGCAACACCTGATTAAAACCTTTTAATCGAGACTCATATCTCAGCGGTTGTTAAAGCTTGTTTTTTCGTTCCTGCATATCGGCAATCACCTTGGCGGCCCAATCTTTGCCACCCAATCCAAACGCAATCGCCAGCGCCAAGAAAACTGCGCCAAACACTATCACAAACAATGAGTAAATAAGTTGCATACCTATTCCCAATTGCTCCAAGGCCACAAATACTGCCAGGATTTGAATGCCGTATTCCGTAGAAGTGCTAACGGCCAGCGCTTGCGGAAATTTGATGCTATGTAGCCAGGCAAAGACGATGCGATTCATAAAACGCGCCAGCAAAGTCCCAAATACCAGGATAAGAATAGCGACAATAATATGGGGTAAATAAGTAGCAAGCTGTTGCAACAACCCTGCTACTGCACTTAATTCCAACGCATTGGCACCGGTAATCACAAATAGCAATATCACCAGCCAATACACCACTTGACTGATGATGCCACTCAAGGTGACGTGGATATTGCCGCTGTTCATAAACGCTTCTAGGCCAGATTTACGCGCAAATTGATCAAATTGCATCATTTCCAGCACACGCTTTACCCCACTTCGCACTAGCTTAGCCACAATCCATCCAAAAAACAGAATGACCAATACTGCGAGCAAACGTGGCACAAAATTGACTAACTGTAACCAGAATTGATTGAGCGATTCGAGAAAAATATCGATTTGATATTGCATAATTGCCTCCTATCTTGCGCTTAACAATGACGATTCAACTTTCATGCGAGAAGTAAGCTTACCCCAAAACCTCACCTTATTTCCAAATGTTTTATCACTTTCCGGTGTTCGTAAGCGCATGTGATAAAATTTAGCTATGAAAAACGCACCGCAAAAACTCGTCATCGCCTCGCGCGAAAGTGCCCTTGCCATGTGGCAAGCCAAACATATTCAAGCTAAATTAAGAGCGTTGTACCCGCAGTGCGATGTGCAAATTTTAGGTATGACCACTACTGGCGACCAGATTTTAGATTCCCCGTTGGCGCGCATTGGCGGCAAAGGCCTGTTTGTGAAAGAGCTGGAAACCGCACTGGAAAACGGCAGTGCTGATTTGGCAGTGCACAGCATGAAAGATGTGCCGATGAATTTGCCCGAAGGTTTCGCACTAGTGGCTACCGGTGAACGTGAAGATCCTCGTGATGCGTTTGTCTCCAATCAATTTGATGGGCTTGAAGCATTGCCCGCAGGCAGCGTGGTCGGCACGTCCAGTCTACGTCGCCAAAGCCAAATTCAGGCACGCTTTCCACATCTTAAAATTGAATCGTTACGTGGTAATGTGCAGACGCGTTTGCGCAAACTAGATGAAGGCCAATACGCCGCCATTATTCTGGCTGCGGCTGGGCTCATACGCTTAGGCTTAGGTGACAGAATTCGTAGCTTTATTTCCGCACAAGATAGCATTCCCGCGGTTGGGCAAGGTGCGCTTGGCATCGAAATCAACGCTAATCGTCATGACTTAATTGACATTTTGGCACCGCTCAACCACGAGGACACCCAATTATGCGTGGAAGCCGAGCGTGGGTTTAGCCGAGCCTTGGCCGGCAGTTGCACCGTGCCGCTGGGCGCCTTTGCCACACGCGACGGCAACCACATTCACATCACTGGGTTTGTAGCCAGTGTGGATGGTACGCAAATGCTTCGTGAGCAAATCACCGGGGATGTTAATAATGCTGAGGCCGTTGGCAAAGCGTTGGCGGCTAAGCTAGTGAGTTTGGGGGCAGATAAGATCTTATCTGCTTTAGACCACATCAAATAACATGGCAGCATTGCCACTAGCAGGGGTGGGCGTTGCCATCACCCGACCTAGCGACCAAGCCAAAAAACTCAGCAACTTGATTGAGGGCGCTGGCGGACATGTGATTTTATTTCCACTGATAGAAATCGTAAGTCTGGATGATTACAGCCAATTTGAGCGTGAAATTGCGCATATTGCCGAGTACGATTGGATTATTTTTATCAGTAGCAATGCCGTACAACATGGCATGCCAAGACTGCTCAAGCACACCCTTCCCAGCCATGTAAGGTTTGCCGCAATCGGCCCAGTCACCGCAAGTGAATTACATGATTTTGGTATTCAAAACGTCTTGATTCCAGAGGGTAGATTCGATAGTGAGTCTTTACTCTCTCTGCCTGATTTACAACAGATGCAAGGCAAGAAGGTGATGATTGTACGTGGCATTGGCGGACGTGAAGTGCTTGCGGAAACGCTGAAATCACGGGGCGCTGAAGTGACGTTTGCAGAGTGCTATCAACGCATTAACCCTCAAAAGAATATTGATGCACTGCATCAGACTTGGGTAAACCAACAGTTACAGGCGATTGTGGTCACCAGCTCCGAGGCCATGCGCCACTTGTTGGATTTAGCCTGTCACGCACCTTGGATAAGAGAAGTCACGCTCTGTGTGAATCATGCAAGAATTGCCGAGCAACCGATAGCAATGGGTTTAAACGTTATAGTGGCTGAAGCGCCGGGTGATGAAGCAATGTTAGCCGCTTTACACTACCTGCACTAAAAAACCAAGCATTACTTAGGCGCAAAGGTAAATGCGTCACTGAAAAACTCATCCGCTGGCAAACCCTGCTCCACAAATGTTTTATGTGCAATTTCCACCATCCCCGGTGCGCCACACACATAAGCCTGATGTTCGCTTAGATCAGGATAATCCGCAAGCACGGCTTCATGCACCAAGCCTGTTCGGCCTTGCCAACCAGAATCTGCAGGTTCTTCTGACAGCACTGGGATATAGCGCAAGTTTGGTAAAAATTCTGCCCAACGTTGGCTCAATTCATTCATGTATAAATCGCTTTGCAAACGGCCGCCACGGTACAACACGATTTCGCGTTGCATACCAAAGTGAATCATGTGTTCAATGATGCCTTTGATAGGGGCAAAACCCGTGCCGCCTGCGACAAAAATGATCGGTTTTGTCGATTCTTCACGCAAATAAAAAGTACCTAAAGGCGCCTCAATCCGCAAGATGGCTTTTTCCGGCATTTCTTCAAATACATACTGGGTAAACTGCCCACCCGGCACCAAACGCAGGTGGAGTTCAATCAACGCATCATAATGCGGTGCATTGGCAATCGAGAACGCCCTGCGCTTGCCATCCTTGAGAATAAATTCCAGATATTGCCCAGCCACAAATTGCAAACGCTCGCTGGCGGGTAATTGCAAAAATAACACCATCACATCGCCAGATAACTGTTCTTTTTTCTGCACACGCACCGGCAAAATTCTCGGTTTAATCCCATTCACGCCGCTCAATTCACGGCATTCAATCACCAAGTCTTCCAATGGCCGCGCACAGCAAAACAGTGCTTGGCCAGCCGCTAATTCTGCATCGGTCATAGCGCTGCTTTGGTAGTCGTCGTGCATCACTTTGCCTGAAATGACTTTGCCCTTGCATGCACCGCAAGCGCCATTTCTACAGCCATAGGGTAGGTTGATACCCGCCTCTATGGCTGCTTCTAGCACGGTTTGACTCGGGCGTACTTGGAACTGATGACCACTGTTTTGGATAGTTACATTAGGATGATTGCTTACACTCATTATTTCTTTTCCAAATCTTCTCTGATATGCGTAAATTCGCCTTCAATCACATCATCATTGGCTGATTGTTGATAACGCTTATTTCGGTAGGTGCCTTTACTGGCGCCATCTTGTATGTTGGGCTTAGTTTGTTCAATCGGAATCAGCAACAATATCACGGCAATAGCATCGCTGATTACCCCAGGAATGAGCAGCAACACACCGGCCACCATGTTCCGCGCAGTCCCCATCAATGCCTTAACCGGATTACCCCCAGCCAGACTTTGCATCATTCTTGGCGCCATCAGCACTTTCTCGCCCTTAATGAGTTGTAAGCCCAAGTAGCCAATCACGACTAAATAAACAAGCAACCACCAGCCGTAGGCATCGGCCAGTTGAATCAGCACCACTATTTCTGCAATAGGAAAAGCAAGTAAAATAAGCGCAAATAATAAACGCATGAAAAACCCTTTTTTGGAGACGCTACTCGCACACCATGGATAATGACGAAATTATAATCGTGTTGACCCATGTACCTGACGAAACGTGCGCAAATAAAATTGCGGACTTGCTGATTCAGCAGCAACTTGCGGCCTGTGTTAACATTCAAAGTCCATGCCAATCGGTATATGCATGGAACAACACCATAGAACGCGCAACTGAGTGGCCGATGACCATTAAAACAACTCGTCAACAGTATGCGGAAGTGGAGTCTTGTATTTTAAAACATCACCCGTACGAACTTCCTGACATTCTTTGTCTCCATGTAGATGGTGGCTTACCCGCCTATTTACAATGGGTCAGCGCAAATGCCGCACACAATTAAGCTCTGGAGCACCATGCTAAGACTATTCGTCATCACATTAAGTTTTTGGACATTGCTGTTATCGGCAAACGTGACCGTTGCCGAAACCTCCAGCAATCCATTCAAAAACATGTTTGTAGATGAAACATCTGAAGACGATTTTTTATCGCCAGATGTAGCTTTTCAACTCAACGTTACACCTACCGATGCGCAAAGCCTGCGCGCCGATTTTAAGGTGGAGCCCGGTTATTATTTATACAAACAGCGCATTCAATTTAAAGTACAAGCACCGGCTGGTGCAGAGGCACAAGCAGAGTTACCTGCTGGTGAAATGAAAAATGACCCTAATTTTGGTCCGCAAGAAGTGTATCACCATGACTTTTCGACCAAAGTAGGCGTTGCCAGCACAGACAACTTAGTACTAAAAGTAACTTACCAAGGCTGTAGCGAAAAAGGATTATGCTATGCCCCACAAACCAAAACGTTTAATTTTGGCGCTACAGGCAACTCTCCATCTGCAGCCACTTCAAACAGCCAGCAAGTTTCAGAACAAGCTAAGGTCACAGAAAGTGATGATAGCCAAGCCTCAGATTTACTCAAAAGTGGTCGCTGGTGGCTGATTATATTGGGCTTCTTTGGCGCTGGCTTATTACTTGCCTTCACGCCTTGCGTGTTCCCGATGATTCCGATTCTTTCCAGCATGATTATCGGCAAAAATGCGCATGTATCGCGTTTCCATGCGTTTAACTTGTCGCTTGCCTACACACTGGGCATGTGCCTCACTTATACATTGTTAGGCATTGCAGCTGGGCTATCCGGACAGCTTCTAAGCAATGCGTTGCAGACACCGTGGGCCTTAAGTTTTGGTGCGTTTATTTTTGTGTTGTTAGCACTTTCGATGTTTGGCTTTTACGAACTTAAACTGCCTAGTCATCTGGAAAACAGCATGTTTAATTTAAGCAGCCGAATCAAAGGCGGTCAGTTTTTCAGTGACTTTTTAATGGGCGTTCTATCTGCGTTGATTATCAGCCCTTGCGTGGCAGCCCCTTTGGCGGGCGCCCTGCTCTACATCAGCAAAACACATGATGTGGTGCTGGGCGGAGTGGCCTTGTTCTCACTCTCTTTGGGCATGGGGTTTCCGTTGCTATTGATTGGTGCTTCGGCTGGCACCTTACTGCCACGCGTAGGAGCTTGGATGAATGCTGTGCGTCAACTGTTTGGCGTGTTGATGTTGGGCGTGGCTGTTTGGCTGATTAGCCCCATTATTCCGACCAATATTCAATTGGCTTTGTGGGCTTCACTCCTAATTGTCCCGGCTATTTTTATGCATGCGCTTGACCACCTACCCACCGATGCCAAACCCATCATGCGTTTTTGGAAAGGCGTTGCCATCATGATGCTGATTACCGGTATTGCGTTGCTGATTGGTGCGTTATCAGGTGCTAAGTCACCTTTACAACCATTAAGTGGTGTGCTGGCTAGCACCAATGTATCAGCGCAACATGGCTTAGGTTTTAAACGCGTGCGTAGCGTGGCCGAGTTAGACCAAGCCATCCAATCGGCCAAAGGCCAATACGTGATGTTTGATTTTTATGCGGACTGGTGCGTGTCATGCAAAGAGTACGAACAATTTGTCTTTACCGATCCGCGTGTGCAAGCCAAACTTAAACAAGCTGTTTTGCTTCAGGCCGATGTCACTGCCAACAATGCCGACGATGCTGCACTGTTAAAGCGATTTGAATTGTTTGGTCCGCCTGGTATCTTATTTTTTGATCGGTCAGGCAATGAAACGCCGCCCAAGGTGGTGGGTTACAAGGATGCCGACGCTTTTTTAAATATTCTTAATACGGTACAGCCCTGATGTTTGCAAAACTTAAAACCCCTCTTATTTACCTTATCCTCATCGTAGGCTTAGGGTTTGCTATCTTTCACTTATTTTTAAATACACAAATGGAGCAAGGTGCACAGCAATCAACAGCACCCTTGTTTGCGGCCAGTTTCCCAAATGAGAAGGGAGAAACCAAACCGCTTAGTGCTTATCAAGGCAAAACTGTTGTCTTAAATTTTTGGGCCACGTGGTGTGAACCCTGCCGTGAAGAGATGCCAGAGCTATCAGCCCTACACGATGCCTATACATCGAAAAATGTCGTGGTACTAGGTGTGGCGATAGATGAGGTCAGTGCCATCGATGTGTTCACCAAATCCACAAAAGTTAGTTACCCCTTATTTGCTGCCGATATGGCGGGGATGGAAATCGCCACTAACCTTGGTAATAATAAAGGTGTATTGCCTTACACCGTGATCATCAAAGCTGATGGCACCGTTCATCAAACGTTTTTTGGTCGCATTTCCAAACCCTTGTTAGAAAAAGCACTGCAACCCATCTTATAGAATTTAGCCCAGCTAACCCTGTTTTTACGTGTTTTTTAGGGCATATCTTCGCTTAAATGCTGTGATTTAGCTGGACAAAAATTCATAACTTCGGCAAACTCGCTCCTATGCAAATACGTCTAAATTGTTGCTTGGAAGCTTGGAATGTCCGCTAAATCGATTCTAGTGGTGCATGGGCCCAACTTAAATATGCTGGGCACGCGTGAACCGGCGCATTACGGCACAGTCACTTTGGTGGATATTGATACCACTTTAGGAAACATGGCCAAACAAGATGGCCATCAGCTTGCATCGTTTCAGAGCAACTCTGAAGCAGACATTGTCAGCAAAATTCAGTCATTAATGGTAAATCGTGTCGACTACATCATCATTAATCCGGCTGCATTTACCCATACTTCTGTCGCAATACGCGACGCAATCTCCGCCGTCAATATTCCTTTCATAGAGGTACATCTATCGAATGTTTACGCGCGGGAGCAGTTTAGGCATCATTCTTTTTTTAGCGATATCGCTACTGGTGTGATTAGCGGACTGGGCGCTGAAGGCTATTATGCTGCCTATCGCTACATCACTAAACCCTAACATTATTATAAATATATTCAGTTAATACCGAGGTCTATATGGATTTACGCAAACTTAAAAAATTGATTGATCTGGTGGAGGAGTCTGGCATTTCCGAGCTGGAGCTGACAGAGGGAGAAGAGAAAGTACGTATCAGCCGCGCACTTATGCATAGTGCAGCGCCTGTAACGCACTATGTATCTGCACCGCAACAACCACAAGCAGCTCCAGTGCCGACTGCACCTGCTGTTGCAGCTCCTGCGGCACCCGCTGTTGAAGATGGTCAAATTGTTAAATCGCCCATGGTAGGCACTTTTTACCGCGCCTCTTCGCCGGATGCTAAAGCGTTTGTCGATGTTGGTTCCAGCGTCTCTTCCGGTGATACTTTGTGCATCATCGAAGCCATGAAATTACTCAACGAGATTGAAAGCGACTACTCTGGCGTAGTGAAGAAAATCTTCGTTGAAAACGGTCAACCTGTTGAATATGGTGAACCACTGTTCTTGATTGGTTAATACATTATGTTTGAGAAAATATTAATCGCTAACCGCGGAGAAATAGCCCTTCGTGTGCAGCGCGCTTGCCGTGAACTTGGCATTCGTACCGTTGCTGTGCACTCTGAAGCTGACCGCGAAGCAAAATACGTAAAACTGGCAGATGAGTCTGTCTGCATTGGTCCGGCACCTTCCAATCAAAGCTATTTAAGTATACCAGCCGTCATTAGCGCAGCTGAGGTGACCGACGCGCAAGCGATTCACCCTGGTTATGGCTTTTTATCAGAAAACGCTGACTTTGCGGAACGCGTAGAACAAAGTGGCTTTGTATTTATTGGCCCGCGTGCAGAGACTATCCGCCTGATGGGTGACAAAGTATCGGCCAAAGATGCGATGCGCAAAGCTGGTGTGCCTTGTGTACCTGGCTCAGATGGCGCATTGCCTGACGACCCGGCTGAAATTATCAAAACAGCAAAAAAGATTGGCTACCCAGTCATCATCAAAGCAGCCGGCGGTGGTGGTGGTCGCGGCATGCGCGTGGTACACACTGAGGCTGCCCTGATTAACGCAGTTTCCATGACCAAGGCCGAGGCACAAGCTGCTTTTGGCAACCCAATGGTATACATGGAAAAGTTTTTAGAGAATCCACGCCATATTGAAATTCAAGTGTTGGCAGACCAACACGGTAACGCTGTGTTCTTGGGTGACCGCGACTGCTCCATGCAGCGCCGCCATCAAAAAATCATTGAAGAAGCGCCATCTCCACTACTAAACCCAAAATTGCGCGACAAAATCGGCGAACGTTGTGCAGAAGCTTGCCGCAAAATTAAATACCGTGGTGCAGGTACGTTTGAGTTTTTATACGAAAATGGCGAATTTTATTTTATTGAAATGAATACGCGTTTACAGGTTGAACATACTGTGACAGAAATGATCACGGGCTTAGACCTGGTGCAACAGCAAATCTTCGTCGCCGCCGGTGAAAAATTACAATTCCGCCAGAAAGATGTAGAGTTACGAGGTCATGCCATTGAATGTCGCATCAACGCAGAAGACCCGTATAACTTTATTCCATCCCCCGGCACGATCAACCGCTTCCATATGCCTGGCGGTCCAGGTGTGCGTATTGATACACACGCCTATGGTGGTTATGTAGTGCCGCCGCACTATGATTCGATGATAGGCAAACTCATTACCTATGGTGCAACGCGTGAGCAAGCCATTGCCCGCATGCGGATTGCATTGTCTGAAATGTATGTAGAAGGTATTAAAACCAATATTCCGCTCCATGCGGACTTAATGGCAGATGCAGCTTTCCATCTTGGTGGCACCAGCATTCATTACCTCGAACAAAAGTTAGGTATCCCTAGTAAGTAAATCTTGAGTTGGCTATTACTTAAAATTCGGGCAAACGATGCCAATGCTGACACACTGAGTGATGCATTGATGGATTTGGGTGCTCTTTCGGTCAGCATTGAGGATGCCAATGCCGAGACGCTGGCGGAGCAAGCCATTTTTGGCGAGCCGGGCGACCCGCCGCCCGGCATTTGGCATCAAAATGTTGTCACCGCCATGCTGGAATCCAACGCGGACGTGCAACAAATGTTAGGCGCGCTAGAGGATGCGACAAGTATTCAGGGCTTTAATTACAGCACCGAAATCATTGAGGAGCAAGACTGGGTACGCTTAACACAAGCGCAGTTTGATCCGATCCCCATCACGCCCAAACTTTGGATTGTGCCCACTTGGCATGAGGCTCCAACGCAAGACGCGATTAACATCGTACTCGACCCAGGTTTGGCTTTTGGCACGGGCAGCCACCCGACCACACATCTGTGTTTGGAATGGTTAACACAGCAATCTGATCTTAAAAAAGTACTGGACTATGGTTGTGGCTCAGGTATTTTAGCAATCGCTGCCAAAAAATTGGGTGCCACCGAAGTCACCGGCGTAGACATAGACCCGCAAGCCATTGTAGCGAGCCGCTACAATGCCCAAAATAATCAGGTAGACATAGCTTTTTACGATTCCAATGCCTATTTGCATGAAGCCTACGATGTGGTGGTAGCCAATATTTTATCCAGCGCGCTGATGGTATTGGCGCCTGTAATTGCCAAATCTTGCAAAACTGGCGGTAAAATCGCTTTGTCTGGTATCTTAGAAACGCAACAAGAAGCACTGGCTGATCAATACAGCGAATGGTTTGATGTACATGCACCCGTCATCAAAGATGGCTGGGTATTACTGACAGGAACTAAAAAATAACATGCCGCTCGTCACCTCTTGCCCTGAGTGTAATACGCAGTTTGTTGTTAAAAAAGAACAACTTAAAGCCTATGATGGTCAAGTACGCTGTGGCACCTGTCAGCATGTCTTCAACGCTAAAACCTATCTGATTAAGCAAACGCGCGCCAAGAAAGCTGCGCCTACCAAGGTGGAAGCCGTACTGAGTGAGATTTCCCTAGCTCCTGACACACAGCCTGAGACGACCGAACATATTGAAGTGACCGTGCCTGTCCATTTGCAGGATCAGTCCTTTGAAGAGACTACCGCAACCACACTTGCAAATGATGACGCAGTAGCCACCACACAAGTCGAATCCAATCAAGACAATTACCAAACCCCCAGCTTTTTAAATGACCTAACGGCAGATGAACCGCTAGATAAAGGCTGGAGACGCAAGCCGTTTAGTTGGACAGCGTTTGCTTTGAGCCTAGTCTTGTTATTGCTGCTGTTGGTGCAATCTGCATACTTTTTACGCACAGAAATTGCTGCTCTATATCCGCAGACCAAACCGTTGCTGACGCAAGCTTGTCATGTTATGAAATGTACCGTACCGCTGCCAGAACAGATTGATTTATTAACCATCGATGACTCAGATATGCAAGAGCATCTGACCTATCAAAATGTCTTGGTATTCTCCAGCACGTTGATTAACCACGCTAACTTCGCTCAAGCCTACCCGAATATCGAACTGACGCTGACGAATACAGAAGACGAACCAGTACTGAGACGCACATTTAAGGCTGCTGAGTACTTGCAAAGCCCAACTTCTGCTGCTCTCGGCATTGCCGCGAAAGAAGAAATGCGTATTAAGTTGCAGTTGAATACTTCGGATGTTGCAGTGGCCGGCTACCGCGTATCACTCAATTATCCTTGATAGGCTCGGCGCCCCTGTAAAGCATCTCATGAAAATCATGAGTGTGATTTACGCATTTAGCACACATCAATTTTTCAGGCGGCATATATTATTTACGTATAGATTCAAACCTTAAATTACTCAATTAGGAGATTATTATGTGGACAACACCAGCAGCTACAGAAATGCGTTTTGGCTTTGAAGTAACT
>OFDC01000617.1_pt1 | contig 24902 bp, 27 predicted proteins | sample 1520941 | NCBI WGS metagenome assembly OFDC01 (sample SAMEA94258168, study PRJEB24077) | hot springs metagenome | biome: Aquatic biome; feature: Water | place: India | collected 2012-12-06 | depth 5 m | reverse complement strand
TTTGGCGATTGCAGCCTAACCCCGTTCCGGGTGAACAACCTCCTGAGATTTCACATCTAGGGCACGATTTCTTCAAAGAAATCGTGACGGAGCCTTTGAAGGCTCCGGTCCGGAGTTTTCGAAAACTCCGGCGCCCGGCTGCGGCCATGCACAGCGGCTCTGCACCCTGCCCCCTCTGGCCTTTGCGGCCCGCCCGCGCTAGAGGGGCGTGGAGAGTTTGCGAGGCACTGCCGATGTCCGAATATTCCGACGCCATCTCGTCCATCGAAGAGATCATCGAGGACGCCCGCAACGGGCGCATGTTCATCCTGGTCGACCACGAAGACCGCGAGAACGAGGGCGATCTGGTGATCCCGGCGCAGATGTGCACGCCGAACGCGATCAACTTCATGGCGACGCACGGCCGGGGGTTGATCTGTCTGGCGCTGACCTCGGACCGGGTGGACCAGCTGGGCCTGCAGCTGATGGACCGCAAGAACTCCAGCCGCCATTCCAGCGCCTTCACCCTGTCGATCGAGGCGGTCGAGGGGATTTCGACCGGTATTTCCGCCGCCGACCGCGCCCGCACTGTTGCCGTGGCCACGGACCCGACCAAGGGTGCCGCCGACATCGCCAGCCCCGGGCACATCTTCCCGCTGCGCGCCCGCGACGGCGGCGTCCTTGTCCGCGCCGGCCACACCGAGGCCGCTGTTGATGTCTCGCGGCTGGCGGGCCTGAACCCCTCGGGCGTCATCTGCGAAGTGATGAACGACGACGGCACCATGGCCCGCCTGCCGGACCTGATCGCCTTCGGCCAGAAGCACGGGATCAAGATCGGCACGATCTCGGACCTCATCGCCTATCGCCGCAAGCACGACAACTTGGTCAAGGAACGCTCGGTCAAGGCCGTGACCTCGGTCCATGGCGGCGACTGGCTGATGCGGGTCTTCACCGACGACCTGCAGGGCGCGGACCATGTGGTGCTGACGAAGGGCGACCTGACCACGCCCGACCCGGTGCTGGTGCGCGTCCATGCGCTGAACCCGCTTGAGGATGTCCTTGGCCTTGGCACCGGCAGCGACCTGCCCGCCGCCATGCGGATCATCGCGGCCGAGGGGCGCGGCGCGGTCATCCTGCTGCGCGACACGACGATGAAGATGGTCGAGGATGGCGAGCATTCGCCCCAGACGCTGCGTCAGTACGGGATCGGGGCGCAGATCCTGTCGGCCCTGGGGCTGACGGCGATCACCCTCGTCACCAATTCCAAGGCGCCGAAGCTTGTCGGCCTGGAAGGCTACGACCTGACCATCGCGGGCACCAGGCCCATCAAGGAGTGATCATGGCCACCGCCGAAACGCATTACACTCTGCCGCTCCCCAGCTTCGACAAGCCGGTGAAGCTGTTGATCGTGGTTGCCCCCTATTACAAGGACATCGCCGACAACCTCGTCGCCGGGGCGCGGGCCGTGGGCGCGGCCTGCGGGGCGACAGTGGACCTGGTCGAGGTTCCCGGCGCGCTGGAAGTGCCCACGGCCATCGCGATGGCGGAACGGCTGGCAGAGTATGACGGCTATGTCGCGCTCGGCTGCGTGATCCGGGGCGAGACGACGCATTACGACACGGTCTGCAATGACTCGTCCCGCGCGATCAGTCTGTTGGGCCTGCAGGGTGCCTGCATCGGCAACGGGATCCTGACGGTGGAAAACCGCGCCCAGGCCGAGGTCCGTGCGGACCCCAAGGGCCAGAACAAGGGCGGCGGCGCGGCGGCGGCGGCCTTGCATCTGGTGGCCTTGTCGCGCAAATGGGCCGGGAAGACCAAGGGGATCGGTTTCCGGGCATGACGGACAAGCGGACGGAAAAGCGCCAGATGAAATCGGCGTCGCGGCTTTACGCCGTGCAGGCGCTGTTCCAGATGGAGGTCTCGGGCCAGACGGTGGAAGCCGTGACGCGGGAATTCGAGACGCACCGCTTTGGCGCGACCTACGAGGAAGGCGAATTCGCCGAGGGTGACGTGGATCACTTCCGCGCGGTGGTGGGCGCGGCGGTGAACTGGCAGGCGAAGATCGACCAACTGACCGACCGCGCGCTCGTCGCGGCCTGGCCGATCGACCGGATCGACCCGGTCCTGCGCGCCCTCTTCCGCGCCGCAGGGGCCGAGATCGTGGACCTGCCCACCCCGCCCAAGGTTGCCATCACCGAATATGTCGACGTGGCCAAGGCCTTCTTTCCCGACGGCAAGGAGCCGAAGTTCGTCAACGCCGTTCTCGACCACATGGCGCGCGAGGCCAAGCCCGAGGCGTTCTGACGCGTCAAAGGGATGTCTGACCTGATGAAGGAGCCTGTCCGATGCGTCTGTCCCCCGTCCTTGCCGCACTTCTTCTGGCCGCCTGCGTAAGCCCCGCGATGTCCGAGGGCGAGATCGAGGAGGTCGACTGGCATCTCGTCGGGCTTGAGGGCCAGGCGGTGGGTTGGAAAGCCTCGCTGCGGTTTGACGGCGACAGCGTGACAGGCAAGGCGCCCTGCAACAGTTTCGGCGGCGCGAATGCGGCAAAGTTGCCGGGCGTCAGCCTTGGCCCGCTGCGGGCAACGCGGATGGCTTGCCCGGACCTCGCGCAGGAAGCGGCCTTTTTCGAGACGCTGGCGGCGATGCAGCGGGCGGAACTGGACCAGGGACACCTCTACCTGATCGGGGCCGAGGGGCGGATCATGGAATTTGCCCGCGACCCGGGGGAGCCCTGCCTGTCCTGCCTCGCGCGGCAGTAACCCGCGACGCCCAGCGTAGGGTGGGCAAGCTGCCCACCTTACCTAGCGGTTCGCCTCGAACAGCGCGGTCGCGCGGTCGAAAAAGCGCTTCCGCGCCGCCGGGCCTTCCATCATGATCTCGTGCTCGGCCCCCGGATACAGGTCCAGCTGCCCATTGGCCCAGCTTGCCATCCGCAGATGCACCGGCGGCACGTCGACGACCTTTTCCGCGGTGCCCAGCGCGCAGATCACCGGCACTTTCGGCGCGGGCATGGCGGCAAGCGACGCACATTCCCGCAGCGCGGCCTTCAGCCAGCCGATCGACGGTCCGCCCAGCGCGAGGTCCGGCACCTCGGCCACCTGGCGGCGCATGTAATCCCACATCTCGCGGTCGGTGGTCAGTACATTGCCCTGAAACGGAACCTGCAGCAGGTAGGTCTCGCCACTGGTCGAGGGCGCGTAACGGCTGACCAGACCCAGCGGCCCCGCCAGCGCTGCGACGACCGAGGCCACGGGCCGCAACCAAGCCGCCATCGCGATGCCCCACATCGGGGCCGAGAAAGCGGCAGCCTTGACCGGCAGACCCCGCATCAGCCCGCGCAGGCCGATGCAGCCGCCCATCGAATGCGCGACCATGTAGAAGGGCTGGGGCAGGTCCAACCGCCGCGCCTCCTCAAGCATGGCATCCAGGTCATCCTGAAACTCGGCGAAATCGTCGACATGGCCCATCATGCGGTCGGGCATCGCCCGGTCGGCCAGTCCCTGCCCGCGCCAGTCTATGGTGAGGACGGAAAACCCGCGCGCGACCAGATCACCCGCTGCACGACCGTATTTCTCGATGCATTCCGTCCGGCCCGGCAACAGCAGCACCGTGCCCTTGTCGCCCGCTTTCCACGAGGCCAGCCGGATCCGCGCCGTCCTTGCCCCGGCTCCCGCCTGCGCCCAGACGACCACCGCGCCGGGCGGGGCATCGGCCACACCAGCGTGAAAGGGCGCGGGCTGGACGCTGTCCTGTTTCACCCCAGCACCGAGCCCAGCTTCATCGCCAGGCCCATGTTGCCGTCGACCGACAGCTTGCCGGTCATGAAGGCCATCGTCGGGTTCATGTCGCCGTCGAGGATCGCGCGGAACACGTCCGCCTCGGCGGTCAGGGTCACGTCCGCCTCTTCATCGGCGGCGCGCACGCCCTGCCCGTCCAGCATGATCGTCCCTTCGCCCGGGATCACGAACTTGGCAATCCCGTCGAACCCGCCCGAAACCTTGGCACTCAGCGCCTTGACGGCTGCATCGATCATTTCGCTCATGCTTGTCTCTCCTTCGTGACCCGGTGCCACTGGCAATCTGGCGCGGATCGGTTACTTTCCAGTTATGCGTGTCCGGGCCGTCATTCTCAATCGTATCGTTGCGGCACTTGTGCCGCTTTTCCTGACTTGCGCCGCCGCAGCGGCCGAGGACAACGGCAAACTCGACGACCTGTTCCTGCGCCTGAAGACGGCGGAAGAGGCCGAAGCCGGTCGGATCGAGACGGAAATCTGGATCGAATGGTCGAAGTCGGGCTCTCCGGCGCTCGACCTTCTGCTCCAGCGTGGCAAGGACGCGATGGACCTGGGCGACTACCCCGCCGCCATCGAGCATTTCACCGCGATCATCGACCAGGACCCCGACTTTGCCGAGGCCTGGAACGCGCGGGCCACCGCCTTCTACATGGAGGGTGAGTTCGGCCCCTCGGTCTCGGACATCGCCCAGGTGCTGACCCGGAACCCCCGGCATTTCGGCGCGCTGTCCGGCCTGGCCATGATCCTGGAAGAAACCGGCAAGCCCGAAAAGGCGCTGGAGGTCTACCGCGCAGCCCTTGCCATCCATCCCTATCTTCAGGGCGCGGCCGAGGCGGTCGAGCGGCTGGAGAAAGAAGCCGAGGGGCAGGAGCTGTAAGCCATGGACGCGACCCGGCGGGTGACGGCGGTCCTTGGGCCGACGAACACCGGCAAGACGCATCACGCGATCGAGCGGATGCTGGCCCATCGGACCGGCGTCATCGGCCTGCCTTTGCGGCTTCTGGCGCGCGAGGTCTATGACCGCATCGTCGCAAAGGTCGGCCCGTCCGTCGTGGCGCTGGTCACAGGCGAGGAACGCATCGTTCCGGACCGCACCCAGTACTGGGTCTGCACGACCGAGGCGATGCCTTTGGAAATCGGTGCCGATTTCGTCGCCGTCGATGAAATCCAACTGTGTGCCGATGCCGACCGGGGCCATGTCTTCACCGACCGGCTCCTCCGTGCGCGGGGGCTGAACGAGACGCTGTTTCTTGGATCGGACACCATGCGCGGGGCGATTGCGGGGCTGGTGCCGCATGTGACGTTCCTCAAGCGCGACCGGATGTCGACGCTGAAATACGCGGGATCGAAGAAGATCAGCCGGATGCCGGAACGGTCCGCCATCGTCGGCTTCTCGGTCGAGAACGTCTATGCCATCGCCGAGCTGATCCGGCGCCAGAAGGGTGGCTGCGCCGTGGTCATGGGGGCGCTTTCCCCCCGCACCCGGAATGCTCAGGTCGCGCTCTACCAGAACGGCGACGTCGACTACCTCGTGGCGACCGATGCCATCGGCATGGGGCTCAACCTCGACATCAAGCATGTCGCCTTCTCCGCCACCGCGAAGTTCGACGGCCGCCGGATGCGGAACCTTTACCCGCAGGAACTGGCCCAGATCGCCGGTCGCGCGGGCAGGCACACAGAAGACGGCACCTTCGGCGTGACCGGCGAAGTGCGGCCCTTCGACGAGGAGACGGTGGAGGCGATCGAGACCCACCGCTTCCAGCCGGTGAAGAAACTCCACTGGCGCAACGAATCGCTCGATTTCGCCAGTGCCGACCGCCTGATCCGCAGCCTGGAGGCCCCCACCTTCAACGACTGGCTGACCCGCGCCCGCGATGCCGACGACGTGCTGGCCTTGAAGGCACTGTCCGCGCTGCCCGAAGTGCAGGACCGGCTGACCGAACCAAAGCGCGTGCAGCTTCTCTGGGACGTCTGCCGCATCCCCGACTTCCGTTCCTCTACCGGCCCGGAACACACCACACTCCTGACCCGGATCTTCGAATTCCTGGTAGGTCGCGGACTTGGCGGGGGCCGCATCCCTTCGGACTGGCTCGCTACCGCGATCAAGCGCATCGACAAGTCTGAAGGCGACATCGACACCCTCTCGCGCCGCCTCGCCTATATCCGCACCTGGACCTACGTCACCCAGCGGAAAAACTGGGTCGAAGACGAAAGCCATTGGCGCGAGGAAACGCGCGCTGTAGAAGACCGCCTGTCGGATGCCCTGCATGCGGCGCTGACGCAACGATTTGTCGACCGGCGGACCTCGGTTCTCCTCCGCCGGTTGAAGCAGAAGGAGGCTCTCGTGGCCGAAGTGAACGACAAGGGCGAAGTGACGGTCGAAGGCGAATTCGCCGGGAAACTGGAAGGCTTCCGCTTCAAGCAGGACGCCAGCGCCACGCCCGATGCCGCGCGGACGCTGGCGCAAGCCGCGATCCAGGCGCTGAAGCCGGAATTCCACCTGCGCGCCGACCGCTTCTACAACGCGCCGGACACCGAGCTTGATTTCACCGAACAGGGCGGCCTGATGTGGGGCACCAATGCGGTTGGGAAGCTGGTGAAGGGCACCGAACCCGCCAAGCCCACGGTCGAGGCCTTCGTGGATGAAGAGGCCGGTCCCGAGGTCACCGAAAAGGTCCGCCGTCGCCTGCAGCACTTCATCGACCGCAAGGTCGCGGCCCAGTTCGAGCCCCTCCTCAACATGTCCCGCGACGAGACCCTGACCGGCCTCGCCCGCGGCTTCGCCTTCCGCCTGTCCGAGGCGATGGGCGTCCTCCCCCGCGACCAGGTCGCCGCCGAGGTCAAAGAGCTGGACCAGGACGCCCGGGGTGCCTTGCGCAAGCATGGCGTGAGGTTCGGCCAGTTCACCATCTTCCTCCCCGCCCTTCTGAAACCCGCGCCAACGCGACTGCGTCTGGTGCTGTGGTCCTTGTGGAACGGGTTGCAGGAGTTCCCCGAATCCCCGCCGCCGGGCCTGGTGACGATCCCGAACGTCCAGGAAGTGCCGAAGATGCATTACACGCTCGCGGGCTATCACCCCGCAGGCGCCCGCGCGATCCGCATCGACATGCTGGAACGCCTGGCCGACATCCTGCGCCAGAAGGACTCGCGTGCGGGTTTCGAGGCCACGCCCGACATGCTGTCGATCACCGGCATGACCCTTGACCAGTTCGCCGACCTGATGGGCGGGCTTGGCTACAAGGGCGAAAAGGCCGAACGCCCCAAGGTGAAGGCCGAGGTCGCGAAGACCCCCGAAATCTCCGCCGAAGCCGCCGCCGCCATCGCCGCGGGCGTGCCGATCCCTGAGGAGGTTTCGATCCTTGCCCCCGTGGCCGAGCCGGAACCCGAAGCGGCCCCGGAGATGGAGGCCTTCTACACCTTCACCTGGGCCCCCAAACCCCGCCCCCGCCCCGAACGCGGGCCCCGGCCCGAGCGTAAGGAAGGCGCGCCCCGCGGCGACCGTCCCCAGGGTGAGCGTCCCCAGGGCGACCGGCCCAAGCGCGAGGGCGACCGTCCGCGCCGTGAAGGTCAGGGCGACCGCCCGAAAGGCGACCGTCCGAAGGGCGACTTCAAGGGCAAACCCAACCGCGACGACCGGCAGAAGTCGTTCGAGGCCCGCCCGCCGCGCGCGGAAAAGCCCATCGACCCGGACAACCCCTTCGCAGCCCTCCTGGCGCTCAAGGGCAAGGTCTGATTGGCCGGGCCATCGGCCAAGCCTGACCCCAACGCGGCCCTCAAGCTGCGGCTGGACAAATGGCTCTGGCAGGCCCGGTTCTTCAAATCGCGTACCCTCGCCGCCGAGGTCATCGCCGAGGGCCACGTCCGCGTGAACGGCACCCGAGTCAGCCGCCCCGGGCGCGACGTGATGGAAGGCGACACCCTCACCTTCCCGCAAGGCCACCGCATCCGCGTCGTCCGGATCACTGCCCTGGGGGCAAGACGCGGCCCCGCGACCGAGGCGCAGGGGCTCTATCTGGATCTGGAGCCATCTTCGCCGCCAGACCCGCTTGAATGATCCGCCCGCCTGCTCTAGCTAAGCGCAAACCTTCCGCTCCCGGGGCACTCCCATGACCTACGTCGTCATCGACAACTGCATTGCCTGCAAATACACCGACTGCGTCGAGGTCTGCCCGGTCGATTGCTTCTACGAAGGCGAGAACATGCTGGTCATCCACCCGGATGAATGCATCGACTGCGGCGTCTGCGAACCCGAATGCCCCGCCGACGCGATCCGCCCGGACACCGAACCGGACATGGAGGAATGGGTCTCCTTCAACAGGAAGTACGCTGTCCAGTGGCCGGTGATCGTGACCAAGAAGGACCCGCTGCCCGGCTACGAAGACCGCGACGGCGAGAAGGACAAGCTTACCAAGTACTTCTCCGAAGCCCCCGGCACCGGCGGCTGAGTCGCACCGATTCGGGCGCAATTGCGACCACGAATCGGTGACAGCGTGCAAAAGGTAAAGAAACCAATACTTTAGACCTGAACTGCCCGGTTTCGCGGCAGTTGGAATCAGGCGTGATTTGTGTTATGTTTCCTTTACAAAGCAAGCATGGAAGCCTGACATTGGCTTAGAGCGCAGCATCTGGGCCGAATTTTTTTGTGACAATCCAGCTCCACACGCCTGAACGAGGGGTTCAGCGCGCGCGGGGTCTTTGTCGCGGAAAGGGCATCCTTACTGGGGAACCGTGAATGACCAAGTCGAAGAAGCCTGAATTCCGTCCGAACGATTTCGTGGTCTACCCGGCGCATGGCGTCGGCAAGATCATCTCGATCGAAGAACAGCAGATCGCCGGGATTCAGCTGGAGCTTTTCGTCATCTCGTTCGAGAAGGACAAGATGACCCTGCGGGTTCCGACCCACAAGGCCATCGACATCGGAATGCGCGCCCTGTCCGCGCCCGACGTGGTGACCAAGGCGCTCGACACGCTGAAGGGCAAGGCCAAGGTCAAGCGCGCGATGTGGTCGCGCCGTGCCCAGGAATACGAACAGAAGATCAACTCGGGCGACCTGCTGTCGATCGCCGAAGTGGTCCGCGACCTGCACCGCACCGACGACCAGCGTGAGCAGTCGTACTCCGAGCGTCAGCTCTACGAGGCCGCCCTGGAGCGCCTGACCCGGGAAGTCGCGGCTGTCTCCGGCGTGGACGAAGCGGGCGCCGCGAAGCAGGTCGACAGCGTGCTGGTCGGCCGCGCGGCCTGATCCTTCGAGGTTAGTGAATGCGAAACGGCGGTCCGAAGGGGCCGCCGTTTGATTTTTCCCGCCCCGGATCAGGTCCGGATCAGGCCCCGAAATACCGCTCCGCCGGCAGATACGCCGCCAGCCGCCCCGCCGCGCACCAGTCGCGCTCCAGCCCAAGGTCGCCCACCAGGATCACCTGGTCCGACGGCAGCTTGCCCAGCGCCGCCCGCACCCGCTCCCGCATCTCGCCGAAACTCGCCAGCGCATAAGGTGCGCCAAAGACCCCATCCAGCACCGGATTGGCCGCCTCCAGCATCCCCGGTGTCAGCGGCGCCACCGCCAGCGCCAGCCGCCCGCACTGCACGTGGGCCAGCTTCATCGCCCGCGCCTCGGGCATCGCAGGCCGCACGACCGACACCCGCAAGGCATTGGACGAAAACAGAAACGCCACCACGTCATGCCCCGTCGCCGCCCTGACGCCAGCATAGGTCTTGTAGTCGAGCCCCAGCGCCTGCGCCCGTTTCACCCGGGTCCGCACCACTTCGATGGGCAAAACCGGCAACAACCGCTCCCGCGCCGAGGACCAGCAGTGCTTGCGCCAGCTCACCCCGCCCTCCAGCGAAGGCCCGCCGTTATGCCCGATCTCGCCCATCAGAAACTCCGAACAATTTGACTAAAATTGCGGTTGCTCATGTCCCAAATACTCTGCGGGGGTTTTGGGGGCGCAAAGCCCCCAAGGCCGGCCCCAGACCCAGCCTCAGTCATATTCCCGCAGCCGCGCCACATAGCGCGCCATCGTGTCCACCTCCAGGTTCACCCGGTCCCCCACCGCAACCTGACCCCAGGTCGTCACCTCCTGCGTGTGCGGGATCAGGTTCACCCCGAACTCCGGCCCCGCCACCTCGTTCACCGTCAGGCTGGTTCCGTTCAAGGCCACAGACCCTTTCGGCGCAATGAACCGCGCCAGGGCCTCCGGCGCGCGGAAGGTCACGCGGACCGACCCGCCCTCGGACCGCACGCTCACCACCTCGGCCACCCCGTCGACATGGCCCGACACGATGTGCCCCCCCAGCTCATCCCCCACCTTCAGCGCGCGTTCCAGGTTCACACGGCGCCCTGGCGCCCAGCCGTTGTGGCCGATGTTGGTCTTCGACACTGTCTCGGCGCTGATCTCAACGTCGAACCACCCCTCCGGCTGGTCCCCCAGCGCCACCACCGTCAGGCACACCCCGTCGCAGGCAATACTCGCCCCGATGTCGATCCCGCCCACGTCATACGTCGTCGCGATCCGCGCCCGAAGGTCGCCCGTGACCTTCGTCTCGACGATCCGACCGACGTCGGTGACAATTCCGGTGAACATGGCGCCGCTCCTATCCCTGCCGTTCCGAGGTAAAGCCCCGCCAGACGTCTTGCAAGCCTCGGGCGGCAGGCCCATGATCCGGGTAACCCTCTGTTAGCCCTGTTGCGCCACCCTGGCGCATGCTCCTGACGCAAGGCCCCGCGCGCCCCATGCCCGACGCCCACCGCTTCCTGTTCCTGCAAGGCCCGCACGGCCCCTGGTTCCGCCAGCTCGGGCGCCAGCTGCGGGCCGCAGGGGCCGAGGTCTGGCGCGTCGGCTTCAACCTCGGCGACCGGCTCTTCTGGCGCGGGCCGGGCTACATCCCGTTCCAGGACAGCCACGACCAGTGGGAGGCAACCTGCGCCGCGCTCCTGACACGCCACGCGATCACCGATCTGGTCGTCTACGGCGACACCAGGCCGATCCATGCCACCGCCATCCGCCTGGCACGGGCGCAGGGCATCACCGTCCACGTGTTCGAGGAAGGCTACCTGCGGCCCTACTGGGTCACCTACGAACGCGGCGGGTCGAACGGGCATTCGCGACTGATGGACCTGACCCTGCCCCAGATGCGGGCGGCCCTGGTACGGGTCGACCTTGACCTGCCCGAGGTCCCGGCCACCTGGGGCGACATGCGCCAGCACATGTTCTGGGGCGCGCTCTACCACGGCTGCGTGGCACTTGGCTTCCGGGCCTATGCCAACTTCCGCCCGCACCGGACGCTGACCGTGGGCCAGGAATTCCGGCTTTACCTCTGGCGCTTTCTTCTGATGCCGGTGCACCGCTGGGAACGCCGTCTGGCGACCCGGGCCATCCGCAATGGCGGCTTTCCCTACCACCTGGCGATCCTGCAGCTGGAACATGACGCAAGCTTTCGCGACCATTCGCCCTTTGCCAGCATGACCGACTTCCTCGCCCTCGTGATCGAGGCTTTTGCCCAAGGCGCGCCGCGCCACCATCACCTGATCTTCAAGGCGCATCCGCTGGAAGACGGCCGCGCTCCGATCGTGCCCGAGATCCGTCGCCTCGCCCGCTTGCACGGGATCAAGGACCGCGTCCACTTCGTCCGGGGCGGCAAACTTGCCCAGCTGTTGAACGACGCGCGGTCGGCCGTCACCGTCAATTCGACCGCCGGACAGCAGGCGCTCTGGCGCGGATTGCCGCTGCGCACGTTCGGGGCGGCAGTCTATGCCAAGCCGGAATTCGTCTCGTCGCAACCGCTTGAGGCGTTCTTTGCCGCCCCCGAACGCCCCGATACCCGCGCCTACCGCGATTATCGGCACTTCCTGCTGGAGACTTCGCAGATCGTCGGCGGCTTCTATTCCTCGCGTGGACGGCGATCTTTGCTACGACAGGTTGTGGATCTGATGCTTTCGGGGCAAGATCCCTACCAGGCGCTTGAGGAGGGCAAAGCGGCACCGCGGCAACAGTTGCGGGTTGTGCGCTGATTTCCGAACAGCGCTGTAGCCTTGAAACAGAGCTTTCGATAAGGTTCCACCGATAAAAATCCGAAGCAGAATGCAGGGGATACAGGCAGTGACAGTGTTGAGGTCGCACACGGCCAAGGCGATTGCCTTGCTGGCATCGGTGGCGATGGTCGCTTCATGCGGCCTGCCGCGGTCGGGTCCCAACAAGCGCGAGCTTCTTGCAGGCTCGGTCGAGGCGAAGGGCGATGCACACATCGTGACGGTGACGCCCGCAGTGACGCGCGCGACCGCCGTGCAGCCAAGCTTCGGCTTCAGTTCCGGATTCCGCAACGCGGGCGTCGTGGCCTCGGACATGATCTCGTCGGGCGATACGATCGACGTGACGGTCTATGAAAACGTCAAGGACGACCCGCTGCTTGGCAACACCGGCCAGCGCGTCTCGGGCCTGTCGCAGATCCAGGTCGACGGCCAAGGCTACATCTACATCCCCTATGCGGGCCGCATCAAGGCCGCAGGCCAGACGCCCGAGGGCCTGCGCCAGGCCATCACCCGCAAGCTGGAAGACCAGACGCCCGACCCGCAGGTCAGCGTCGCGCGCACGCCCGGCGAAGGGGCGACCGTGTCGATCTCCGGCGGGGCCGGGCTGAACGGCGTCTACCCGATCGAGGCCTCGACCCGCACGCTGGCCGAGATGCTGGCCAAGGCGGGCGGCGTCACCATCGACCCCGGCATCGCCATCGTCCGCGTCACCCGTGGCAGCCACACCGGTAAGATCTGGCTGAAGGACCTCTATGCCAACCCCTCGCTCGACATCGCGCTGCGTCCCGGCGACAGCATCGTGATCGAGGAAGACACCCGCAAGTTCATCGCTCTGGGGGCGACCGGGGCGCAAAGCCTGGTGCCCTTCGAATCCGAGACGATGTCCGCGCTTGAGGCCATCGCCACCGTCGGCGGCCTTGCGACCATGTCCGCCGACCCGACGGGCGTCTTCATCCTGCGCGACGAAAGCGAGGAAATCGCCCGTTCGGTCCTTGGCCGCCCCGACCTGATCGGCGACCAGCGCATCGTCTATGTCCTTGACCTGACCGAGCCCACCGGCCTCTTCGAGGCGCGCGACTTCATGATCCGCGACGGCGACACGCTCTATGTCACCGAAGCCCCGTTCGTGCAGTGGCAGAAGACGCTTGGGGCCATCACCGGCTCGACCGCCGCCGCGACCGGCCTGGCCGATACCGTCAACGCGGGGGAATGACGGCGTCCCCGTCAGGGATCCTGTCCGGCACAGGATCGCCTGACGCGCTGGCCGGTGTTCCGCACCGGCTTTACCACCAGAACCTCTCGCTCTGGCGCGACACGCGGCTTCACCGGGTGCTGCAGCTGGCCGGGCATGAACTTCGGGCCGGCCTTCCTGGTCCGGGCGACGGAGCCCTCGTCTGGGGCCACAGCCCGACCGCCTGGCGAGGTGAAGCGCTGGCCGCCCCGCGCGGGGTGCCACTGGTCCGGGTCGAGGATGCCTTCTTGCGGTCCATCCATCCCGGTCGGGCAAAGGGCGAGGCCCCTGTCGGCTACCTCATCGACCCGGTCGGCGTGCATTTCGACAGCGCGCAGCCCTCGCGGCTGGAGCAGATCCTCGCCACGACGGACTTTCACAATTCGAACATCTGGAGTGATATAAACCATCTAACATGCTGTTTTCTTGAATCTGGCTTATCCAAATACAATAACGGTTACCCCGACCTCCCCGCGCCCGACCCCGGTTACATCCTTGTCCTCGACCAGTCCGCCGGGGATGCCTCGATCCGCCATTCCGGGGCCTCCGCCGCCACCTTCCGCCAGATGCTCGACGCCGCCCTGCGGGACCACCCCGACAGCCGCATCGTCATCCGCACCCACCCCGAGACCGCGCTTGGCCTCCGCCCCGGCCACTTCGGCCCCACCGACACCAACGCCCGCGTCTCCCTCCTGACCACCCCCGTCCTCCCCCACCGCCTTCTCGCCAACGCCGCCCAAGTCTACACCGTCTCCTCCCAGATGGGCTTCGAGGCGATCCTCATGGGCCACCGCCCCCGCGTCTTCGGCCAGCCGTTCTATGCGGGCTGGGGCCTTACCCGCGACGAACACCCGCTCCCCCGCCGCACCCGCCGCCTGACGCCCGAGGAACTGTTCGCAGGCGCAATGATCCTCGCCCCCACCTGGTACGACCCCTGCCGCGACCGGCTGTGCGGGCTGGAAGACGTGATCCGCCAGTTGCAGGCCGAGGTCCGCACCTACCGCGAGGATCGGCGGGGCCATGTCGCCGCAGGCATGCGCCTTTGGAAGCGGCAGCGGCTGCAGGATGTCTTCGGTGCCGAAAAGCCGCTCCGCTTTTGCGACGACCCCACCCACGCGGACGCCCAGGCGCAGGACCAGGGCCGGTCCCTGCTGATCTGGGCCGGAAAGGAACCCGAAACCTTCCGACCCGCCGCGCCCTGCCTGCGCATCGAGGATGGCTTCCTCCGCTCCCGCGGGCTTGGCGCGGACCTCGTGCCGCCCCTGTCGCTCGTGACCGATGACCTCGGCATCTACTACGACCCGACCCGCCCCTCGCGGCTGGAGGGCCTGATCGCCACGCCTCTGACCGAGACCCAGCGCGCCCGGGCCGAAAAGCTCATCGAACGGGTGAAGACCCAGGGCCTGTCCAAATACAACCTCGGCGGCGACCGGCCCCGATTGCCCGAAGGCCACCGCATCCTTGTCCCCGGGCAGGTCGAGGACGACGCCTCGATCCGCAAGGGCGCGGGCGACATCCGCACCAACCTCGCCCTCCTCCGCGCCGCGCGCGCTGCCAATCCGGGTGCCGTCCTGATCTACAAGCCGCATCCCGACGTCGAGGCTGGCCTCCGCGCCGGGGCGATCGCGCCGCAAGACCTGCAGGGCCTCGCCGATGTCGTGGCCTCCCGCGCCGATCCCATCGCCCTCCTGACCGAGGTGCAGGAGGTCTGGACCATGACCTCGCTTCTGGGGTTCGAGGCGCTGATCCGCGGCCTGCCCGTCACCTGCCTTGGCGCGCCCTTCTATGCCGGCTGGGGCCTGACGCGCGACCTTGGCCCGGTGCCGGACCGCCGCACCGCTCGGCCCGACCTTCCGCAACTGGTCCATGCCGCCCTCATCGCCTATCCGCGCTACTGGGACCCGGTCAGCCGCCGCCCCTGCCCCGTCGAAGTGGCGCTGGACCGGCTGGCGTCAGGTGACATCCCGCATCCGGGCCGGGCGAACCGGCTGTTGTCCAAACTGCAGGGCCGTTTCGCCAGTCTCGCGCATCTCTGGCGCTAGGCTTCCCGTCGCAGGCAGTGGCAACACCTGGCAAAGTTACCGAAGCGCCGTCAGCCGCCAGAACCGCCACATCAGGCTGCCCGCCGCGCAGAACAGGCCCACAACCAGCCCCAGCCACAGGCCTTGCCCGCCATACCCCATCGGAAAGGCCAGCACATAACTGCTGGGGATGCCGATCAGCCAGTAGCTGACTGCTGCCAGCACCATCGGAACGCGGCTGTCCTGCACCCCGCGCAACAGGCCCAGCGCCATGACCTGCATCCCGTCGGCCAGCTGGAACAGCCCAGCCAGCATCACCAGCGTCACGCCATAGGCCAGGATCGCGGCACTTTCCGGTTTCGCCAAGTCCAGAAACAGCGCCACGATCGGTTCGGGGACCGACACGAACAGGACGACCGAGGCCACCGCCACCCCAAGCGAGATCATCACCGCGACCTTCGCCGCCTGTCGCAGCGCCTCGCGGTCGCCCTGCCCGTCAAACCGCGCGATGCGGATCGTCGCCGCGCTCGACAGGCCGACATGCAGCATGAAGGTCAGCGCCGCGACCTCCAGCGCGATGCCGTGGGCGGCCAGTTCCACCGTGCCGATCCAGCCCATCATCAGCGCGGACGCCTGGAACAGCCCGCCCTCGGCCAGTCCCGTCAACCCGATCGGCAGACCCAGCCGCCAGACCTGGCGCATGGCGTGCCAATCCGGCCGCCAGAACCGCTGGAAGAGGTGGAACCGCTTCAACTCGGGCAGCGCCCAGGAATAGGCCGCGAGCACCACCAGCGACAGGATCTGGGTGGAAATCGTCGCCACGGCCGCACCGCGTGCGCCAAGTTCGGGGAAACCCCAGTTGCCGAAGATCAGCGCCCAGTTGACCGCGATGTTCAGGCCCACCGCCGCCAGCGTGACCCAAAGGACAACCTGCGTCCGGTGGAGTGCGGAGAGGTAGCTTTGCAGGACCGTGACCATCAACGCGGGCACCATGCCAAGGCCCACGATCCGCATGTAGTCCTGCGCGATGGCCGAAACATCGGGCTTCTGGCCCAGCACCAGCAGGATCGGCTCGGACCACCAGAAGATCGGGAAGACGACGATCCCATAGCCGATGGACAACCACAGCCCCATGCGCGTGTCGCGGCGGACCTGCGTCTCGTCGCCCCGGCCAAGCGCAGCCGCGACCATCGGCATCACCGCCTTGGCAAAGCCCGACCCCACGACGAAGACGATGAAGAACGAGGACGACCCCAGCACCACCGCCGCCAGCGGCACCACGCCATACCAGCCGACCATGACCGTATCGGTCACATGCAGCGCCATCTGCGCCAGATGCGAGCCGATGAGGGGAAGCCCCAGCACGAGCGTTTCCCTCGCGTGGGCGGATGTGGTCAGGGCCTTGGTCATCTGGCTGGATTACGCTGGCTGCCGGTCCTTCACAAGCCACGCTTTCCGCCGCGTCGCGGCGTCAAAGGCCGCTGGTCAACAGGCCGATCGCCGCCACTGCGATGACCGCGCCCAGCGTCAGCTCCAGCACCGGTAGCGCCCGGGCAAGCCGCCCGCGCCCCAGCCCCGCCAGCGCCCCTTCCCGCGCCCAGACCGCCATCAGCGCCACCGCGACGGTGACAAGCCCCGTCCCCAGGCCGATGACAAAGGCCCCGACGATCCCCGCCAGCGCCAGGCCAAGCTGCCAGGTCAGGATCAGGACGAACAGCGCCCCCGCACAGGGCCGCATCGCAATGCCCGCCACCAGCATCACGCCGTCGCGCCAGTCCCGGACCCGTTCCACCTGGTCCAGCGTCGGACCATGGACATGTCCGCAGTCCGGCCCGTGAACGTGCCCGTGGTCATGGTCGTGGCCCGAATGGTCCTGCCCATGGTGGTGATCGTGGTGATCCGCCCTGCCCTCAGCCGCAAGCCCGGCACTGACCCCGCGCACTCCGCGCCAGACCAGCCACAGCCCCAGCCCCGTGATCATCGCGTGGCCAATTGGGGTCACCCAACGGTCCGCCGCGCCCTCCACGGCCGTGCGGCCAAGCCCCAGCACCGCCAGCACCGCATAGACCAGCGCCACCGCCACCGCCGCCTGTGCAAGGCTTGCGGCCAGCGCGAGCCCCGCCAGCCGCCCGACCGGCACGCGGCGCGCAAGCCCGTAGCCGCCGATGATCAGCTTGCCATGCCCCGGCCCCGCCGCATGCAGCACGCCATAACTCAGGCAGACCGCCCAGAACGCCGCCAGTGCCCCCGGCTCGCCGCCCCGCAGCGCACGGATCACCCCTGCCAGCCGCTCTTGCGCCGCCCGCTGCCCTGCCGCGATCCAGACGGCCAGCCCGTCCAGCGTCCCGGTCAGCCAAAGGATCGCGACCAGCACGGCAAGCCCCAGCCCGGTCACCATCAGGGCGCGGCGCATGTCACCCGCACTTCCTCGGCAAAGTTTGCGCCCACGGCCGGAAACTCCGCCTCCAGGTCGACATCGGGGGTGTATTCCGACAAGGCCTCCATCAGCTGCTGCTGCGCCTCGTCCAGATCGGGGACAAAGGTCTGCGCCCTGCAGCCCTGGCCTCCGGTCACCACCGGGTCGCCCGGAATGGAATAGGCGACGCAATAGCCCGGATCATAGGCCTGCAGGATCAGCGGCACTTCGCCCACCGGGACCGGAGCGGCAAAGTCCCGGACATGGGTCGAGGTGATCTTCCCCCCGGCATAGCCCGCCGTCCAGTCGCGCGGCCCCGACAGCTTCAGCGGCGCCTCCGCCATCAGCGCATAGGTGTCGCCTTCGAAGCCCTCGATCCACTCCATGTCAAAGCCGGACAGCTGGGTCACTTCCTCGGGCGTCAGCGTGCCGTCCCAGTCCGGGTCCAGCCCCATGTCGCCCACGATATACAGCGAATAGAGGTCATCATATGTCCAGGTGACCCAGACCCCCGTGGCCTCGTTCCGGTCGTTCAGGATCACCTCGATCCCGGTATCGATCCAGACATGCGGATGCGCCGCAGCAGGACCGGCAGCAAGGATCAGGAGCGGGAATATGGCGCGGATCATGCGGCACACCCTGCCGGTCCTCAGCCGACAGGCCAAGAGCGGCAGATCGCCACCGGCACCCTTCTGCCTTGCGCTTCAGCCCCGCAGCATCGCCGGATGCGTGGCCACGTCATAGATCGCCGGCCCCATCCCCAGCACCTGCGTCGCCCGTCCCACGATGAGCGGGTCCGGCGTTCCCACCACCGCATGATCCTTGTTCGGATAGTCGACGGTGGATAGGAAATGCCGCATGCAGTTCAGCCGCGCCCGCTTCTTGTCGTTCGACTTGACGATCACCCAGGGCGCGTCCGCCGTGTCGGTGTAGAAGAACATCGCCTCCTTCGCCTCGGTGTAATCATCCCAGCGGTCGAGGCTTGCTTTGTCGATGGGCGACAGCTTCCACATCTTCAACGGGTCCGTCTCGCGCGCCAGAAACCGCGCCCGCTGCTCCTCGCGCGTTACGCTGAACCAGTATTTGTAAAGCCGTATCCCCGACCGGACGAGCATCCGCTCAAGTTCCGGTGCCTGGCGCATGAATTCCAGGTATTCGGTGGGCGAACAGAACCCCATCACCCGCTCCACCCCCGCCCGGTTGTACCAGGACCGGTCATAGAAGACCATTTCCCCGGCGGTGGGCAGATGCGCGATGTAGCGCTGGAAGAACCACTGGCCTTTCTCGACATCCGAGGGCTTGGTCAGCGCGCAGACCCTCGCATAGCGCGGGTTCAGATGCTCCATGAAGCGCTTGATCGTCCCGCCCTTCCCGGCTGCATCGCGCCCCTCCATCAGGATGACGAACTTCTGCCCGGTCTCCTGCGCCCAGATCTGGACCTTCAGAAGCTCGGCCTGCAGCTTGGCCTTCTCGGCCTCATAGGTGACCCGGCCCATCAGCCGCGCATAAGGGTAGCGACCCGATTCAAACGCCTGGTGCAAAGGGTTTGCCGCCGGAAGGCTTTTCGGCCCACCCCCCTCGACCTGAACCGCCTCTGCCACCGCGATTGCCTGGGTATCTTCCATAAGCTTGCCTCCCTGTCCTGACCCGCAGACCCCAGCACAAACCCGCGATCTCCGCCTTGATCCCGGTCAACCGCCCCCCTTTTGCTTCCCCGCCGCCCGGCATAACCTGCGCTCAGCAATGATGAGGTCCCCCATGCCCACCCTCTACGGCGTCTTCCGCAGCCGCGCCTCGCGCCCGATCTGGCTTCTCTATGAACTGGGCGAGGCTTTCGAGCACGTCCCCGTCATCCAGGCCTACCGCCTGCCGCAGGCCAGCGCCCCCGATGCGCCCCTGAACACGACCTCGGCGGAGTTCCTGAAGGTGAACCCGCAAGGCCAGATCCCGGCCTATGTCGAGGGCGACCTCGTGCTGACGGAGTCGCTGTCGATCACCAACCACATCGCCCGCACCCGGGGCGGTCTTCTGGGCCCCCAGACCCCCGCCGAGGCAGCACTGATCGACCAATGGACACTCCTCGCCGTCACCGCCGTGGAAAGCCCTGCCCTGGAAATCCTGAATGTCGTGGGCGCCGAGGGCCACAAGACCCCCGAAGGCCAGGCCGCCATCGCCATCGCCGCAGAAAAGCTGCGCCGCCCGCTGAAGCGCCTTGAACCACACCTTTCCGCCCATCCCTACCTGGTGGGCGACCGTTTCACCGTGGCCGACCTGAACCTCGCCGAATGCCTGCGCTATGCCCAGGGCCACCCGACGCTCATGGGGGAATTCCCGGCGGTGAAAGCCTGGCTGGAACGCTGCCAGTCGCGCGAGGCGTTCAAGAAGATGTGGGCAGCCCGGATGGCCGAACCGGCGTGAGGGTTCGGCCTAAGTCGACGGGAAGGCGCTGCACGCCGCTCGGATCACCGCACTGCACTTGAATTGTACGGCAGATTGCCGTATGTCTCTTGCGAGAAGGAACACGCCCATGCAAACCACACCGCGTCAAGCACGGCTGGAAGCACGTATCGCCCCGGAAGTGCACGAAATCCTAAAGCGCGCGGCCGAGATCGAAGGGCGCAGCCTGACCGATTTCGTCGTGGCAGCGGCCAGCGCGGCTGCACGGCTCACGATTGCCCAGACCGAAGTGCTTCACCTAAGCCAGGAAAGCGCCCGAGCCTTCGCATCCCTGCTGGTTGATCCGCCCGCCCCGGCACCGGCGATGGAACGTGCGCGCGCGCACCATGAACGACTGATTGGACCTGTCTGAAGTATGGCCGACTATCCGTTTTCTGTTGTTCCGCTGGGGCAACAGGATCGGCGGCAGTTCACCTGCGGCAATGCGGCCCTCGACAGTTACCTGCTGACCCGGGCCGGGCAGGACATGAAGCGACGGGTCGCCGCCTGCTTTGTGGCCATCGACAACGCGACCGGCACCATCGCGGGCTACTACACGCTCTGAGCCTGCCACGTTCGCCTGGACGAGATCGAAGCCGACTGGCAACGAAAGCTGCCGCGCTATCCGGTCGTGCCTGCCGTCCGGCTAGGCCGCCTGGCAATCCATAGCGCGTATCAGAACCGGAAACTGGGTGCCGCCTTGCTGTTCAACGCCGTCAGTCGCTCGTTGCGCTCGGACATCGCCGCACACATGCTGGTGGTCGAGGCGAAGGACGTTCGCGCCGCCGCATTCTACCTGCATCACGGCTTTCGCCCCGACCCGGTCGACACTCTCCGGCTCTACGCCCCGCTCGCGGCACTTGACCGCCGAATGGCGGGACAGGTCGACGGATAAGGCTGCCTGACCCGAACTCACCTCACATACTTCTGCCAGTTGTGCGCTTCCTTGAACCCCAGCACCTCCCGGATCTTCCGGTTGGACAACAGCCCCTCCCGCTCCCCCACCGGCCGCGACAGCGGCACGTTCGGGAAGAACCGCGCCAGCAGTTCCGAGTTCGGCTGCGGCACCGCATTCTCGTCGTTCACCGCGTTGAACACCTGGAACCCCAACCCGTCCTGCTTCAAACACAGGTCCACGATCTGCCCCAGGTCGCGCGCGTCGATGTAGCTGAAGGTGATCCGCCGCCGCAGCCCCGGGTCCTCCTTCAAGGGCGGGAACACCGTCGCATATTCATGCGGCTCGATCACGTTGCCGATCCGCAGCGCATAGACATCCGCCCCGAACCGCCGCTGCAGGCTCCGCGCCGTGACCTCGTTCACCTTCTTCGATGTCCCGTAGGTGTCCATCGGGTCGATGTCGTAGTCTTCCTCCAGCGGCAGCACCTTCGGGTCAACCACACCGTCGCTGAAACACACCCCATAGGTCGTCTCCGACGAGGCGATGATCACCTTCCGGATCCCCATCTTCAGCGCGGCCTCCAGCACATTATAGGTCCCCACCACGTTCACCCGCCAGGTCTCGGTATCCGGCACCATCCCGTAGCGGGGGACGGCGGCGAAATGCACCACGGCATCGAACAGCCGCGCCGCGCCTTCCTCCATCTCCTCATACCCCGCATGGGTCCGCATCGCCGAATAGACCTGCCCCGCGTCGCAGATATCCCCCGTCAGGTCGTGCACCCCCGGCAACCCCAGCGGCACCCGGTCGAAGTTCAGCACCTTGTGCCCCTGCGCCACCAGATAGGGCACCACATGCTTGCCCGCCTTGCCCGACCCGCCCGTGAACAACACCCGCATCGAAATCCTCCATTGCTTTGCCCCCAACCTAGGCCGCCGCCGCCCCCCCGACCAGACCCCACATCTTGCGCCCCTCCCCCCCGAGATGATCTAATGCCTGCGCAACCAAAGGATGCTCCCATGTCCAACGACCTCCTCTCCGGCGCTTCCACCTATGACGCCAGTTCCATCGAGGTCCTCGAGGGCCTGGAGCCCGTCCGCAAGCGCCCCGGCATGTACATCGGCGGCACCGACGAACGCGCGCTCCACCACATGGTCGCCGAAATCCTCGACAACGCGATGGACGAGGCCGTCGCGGGCCACGCCAACCGGATCGAGGTCGAACTGCACGCCGACAACTCCGTCACCGTCCGCGACAACGGCCGCGGCATCCCCGTCGACCCCCACCCCAAGTTCCCCGGCAAATCCGCGCTGGAGGTCATCCTCTGCACCCTCCACGCCGGCGGCAAGTTCTCCAACAAGGCCTACTCCACCTCCGGCGGCCTCAACGGCGTCGGCTCCTCCGTGGTCAACGCGCTTTCCGACCTGATGACCGTCCAGGTCGCCCGCGACCGCGAGCTTTACGAACAAAGCTTCTCCCGCGGCATCCCCCAGGGCCCGATCCGCAAGCTCGGCCCCACCCAGAACCGCCGCGGCACCACCGTCACCTTCCACCCCGACCCCGAGATCTTCGGCCACCAGACCCTGAAACCCGCCCGCCTTTACAAGATGACGCGGTCCAAGGCCTACCTCTTCTCGGGCGTCGAGATCCGCTGGAAATCCGCCATCCCTGACGGCGACACGCCGATGGAGGCGACCTTCCACTTTCCCGGCGGTCTCGCCGACTTCCTGAACGAAAGCCTGCGCAAGGTCACCACCTACTCCGAACGCCCCTTCGCCGGCCGCGTCAGTTTTGAGGAGAAATACCAGGTCCCCGGTTCCGTCGAATGGGCGATCAACTGGACGCCCGCGCAGGACGGCTACCTCCATTCCTACTGCAACACCGTCCCCACGCCCGAAGGCGGCACGCATGAGGCAGGCTTCTGGGCCGCGATCCTGAAGGGCATCCGCGCCTATGGCGAGCGCGTCAAGAACCGCAAGGCCGACCAGATCACCCGCGACGACCTTCTGACCGGCGGCTGCGCGCTGCTGTCGATCTTCATCCGCGAGCCGCAATTCGTCGGCCAGACCAAGGACCGCCTCTCGACCGAGGAAGCCGCGAGATGGGTCGAAAACGCCGTCCGCGACCATTTCGACACCTGGCTCGCCGCCGACCCGAAATCGGCCGGAGCGATCCTCGACTTCCTCGTCCTCCGCGCCGAGGAACGCCTGAGACGGCGCGAGGAAAAGGAAACCGCCCGCAAGACCGCAACCAAGAAGCTGCGCCTGCCCGGCAAGCTGACCGACTGCTCCGCCAAGTCCCGCGAGGGGACGGAGCTTTTCATCGTCGAAGGCGACAGCGCCGGCGGCTCCGCCAAAGGTGCCCGCAACCGTGAGACCCAGGCCCTCCTCCCCCTCAAGGGCAAGATCCTGAACGTCCTCGGCGCGGCCTCCGCCAAGCTGAACGAAAACGCCGAAATCCGCGACCTTTGCGAGGCACTCGGCACCGGCATGGGCACCAAGTTCCGCCTCGACGACCTGCGCTATGAAAAGATCATCATCATGACCGACGCCGACGTCGACGGCGCGCATATCGCGTCCCTCCTGATGACCTTCTTCTTCACCCAGATGCGCCCCCTGATCGACAAGGGCCACCTCTACCTCGCCTGCCCGCCCCTCTACCGCCTGACCCAAGGCGCGCGGAGGATGTACGTCGCCGACGACGCCGAGAAAGAGGAGTGGCTTGCCAAGGGCCTGGGCGGAAAAGGGAAAATCGACGTCCAGCGCTTCAAGGGGCTGGGCGAGATGGACGCCAAGGACCTGAAGGACACCACGATGAACCCCGAGACCCGCAAGCTGATCCGGGTGTCGATCGACGAGGACGAGCCGGGGGACACCTCCGACCTGGTAGAGCGCCTGATGGGCAAGAAGCCGGAACTGCGCTTCCAGTACATCCAGGAGAATGCTAGATTTGTCGAAGAGCTGGATGTGTGAGGGCTAATTGACACAAGTTTTTCTGAGTTGGAGCGGAACTACTAGCAAAGGACTTGCCGAAGCATTCCGAGAGTGGTTGCCATCAGTACTGCAGTTCGTGAGGCCTTATTTCACTCCAAGTGACATTGAGAAGGGGACGAAGTGGGCCAATGAAATATCTGAAAGGTTGTCCGCCTGCGACGTTGGCATCGTGTGCCTAACACGAGAGAACCTCTCACAGCCTTGGATATTGTTTGAGGCAGGGGCGTTATCTAAGCGCGTTGAGGCCTCGCGTCTCTGCGTTGTTCTTTTTGGCATAGAGAACTCAGACATTAGCGGCCCTCTTTCGGGATTCCAGAGTACTGTTTTCTCAAAAGATGAGATAAGAAAACTTGTTAAGACAATCAATGATTCCAGTGAACATCAGAAACTCGACGATATAACTTTAGGCAAGGTTTTCGAAAAATGGTGGCCCGATCTGGAAGAGCGCGCCGCAGCGCTTCTATCCAGTTCAGGCACAGAGCAGAAGACGCGACTTCGCAGTGACCGAGAGATACTGGAGGAAATTCTTGACCTTTCCAGGTCGCTCGCAAAGCCCACGCCGACCGTCTCAGGCCGGATATCGCCGCAGGCGATTGTTGATCTTCGGAATGCGATCGAAACGCTGCGATCGATACGTACCTTTGCTGCGTCAGCGTCCATTGCGCAGTTTAATGAAATCGATACGGAATTGGCAAATGCAATTGAACATATTGAAAGGGCTACGTCTCATATTCAGAGGCGCGCGCCAATTACCTTTTCTGAGTTAATAAAGGTTCACGCTCCTCGTCCGGGAACAGTCACGTGGGAGGGCACAGTTGACAATGAATAGTATTCAAAGGGTGGGTCACTTCAAGATGAACCCCTCACCCCGTCAGATTTGCCCAAAGCAAATCTGACCGCGCCCTCCCTCCCGGCCCTCGCAGGCGTGCTCGGGCCTTAGGGGCTGAAAACTGGCCACTGGACTGTTTTCGCTGACCATAGGCCAGCCGCCCCTTTACCCCCGCGTGCCGGTCACGGTCAGCTTTGCACCATGGCGCTCCTCCCCCTCTGCCATCCCCGCGCAGGCGGGGATCCATGACTTCCCGCCGAAACCGGATCCCCGCCTG
>OFDC01000616.1_pt1 | contig 24920 bp, 29 predicted proteins | sample 1520941 | NCBI WGS metagenome assembly OFDC01 (sample SAMEA94258168, study PRJEB24077) | hot springs metagenome | biome: Aquatic biome; feature: Water | place: India | collected 2012-12-06 | depth 5 m | reverse complement strand
TCTGAGGTTGCTAATTTTAGACAAGCAGATTTTTCATCGTATATCGTTGAACTATAATTTAAGATGTTATGTTTAAAGAAGTATTGAGAAAAAAATGCTACGTAGTAGATGAAGGGAGGTTTCCAAGAAAACTTGGGGTTTTTGACCTTATCTTCTTGGGCATAGGTGCCATTATAGGTGCGGGTATATTCGTCATAGCTGGTCAGGCTTCCGCCCTTTATGCTGGGCCTGCCATCGTATTTTCCTTTCTTTTGTGCGCCGTTGCCATAGGTATAAGCGCTTTGGTTTATGCCGAGCTAAGCTCTGCCTATCCCATATCTGGAAGTGCCTATAGCTATACCTATGCTACCGTTGGAGAAATAATGGCTTGGTTGGTAGGGTGGAACCTTCTGGTTGAGTATGGTATTGCGGTAGCTGCTGTAGCTACGGGTTGGTCTGGATATGTGCGCACCTTTTTGCACCAAAACTTTGGCCTTGAGCTTCCAAAAGCTCTTTCAGGTGCCTTTGACCCTTCCAAGGGGACCTATATGGACCTTTTTGCCTTTCTTGTTGTTCTTTTGGTCTTTGGACTTTTGACCTTAGGAATAAAGGAAAGCGCAAGAGTGAATACATTCATTGTTCTAATTAAACTAACGGTCCTTTCCTTGTTTATCATCTTTGGCATAAAACACATAAACATGGAAAACATACTTAAGGATTTTCTTCCTTACGGCTGGCAAGGTGTTTGGCATGCTGCTTCTCTCATAGTTTTTGCCTATTTGGGCTTTGACGCTGTTTCTACGGTGGCAGAGGAGACAAAAAATCCTACAAGGAATGTGCCAATAGGCCTTATAGGTTCTTTGATTATAAGCACGCTATTTTATATGTCTGTGGCCTTTGTGCTTGTGGGCATGGTAAATTATAAAGAGCTTAATGTGGAGTATCCACTGGCCTATGCCATGTATAAGGTGGGAGAAAAGTGGGTGGCAAACATAATAACCACAGGAGCAGTAATCACGATTACAAGCGTGCTTATAGTTATGGGTTTGGGCTTTACACGCATTATCTTTGCACTTTCTAGGGATGGCCTTTTACCAGACAAACTATCGGCAGTCCATCCTACCTTTAAAACACCATATATGGCCACCCTTGTGGGTGGTATAGTCATATCCCTTTTGGCTGGCTTTGTACCTTTAAAAACTCTGGCGGAGTTGGTAAATATAGGAACTCTCTTTGCCTATTTTATGGTAGGTGTTGGAGTTATACTTTTAAGGATAAGCGATGAATCTACGGCCACTTTTAAGGTGCCTCTTGCCAAGCTTCTCCTTCCTATTAATTTAATATTCTTGCTATTTATCATGGCTGGACTTCCAAAAGAGACATGGATAAGGTTTGTAGTTTGGAACGCCATAGGCATGGTGGTCTATGCCTTGTATGGCTACAAAAACAGCAAAGCTTATGAAAGAAGCACGACCATAGAATGAAAAAAGAAAAAAGCTACTTTGTTTGTCAAGAGTGTGGATATTCAAGCCCTAAGTGGATGGGAAAGTGCCCTTCTTGTGGTGCTTGGAACAGTATGGTAGAAGAGAAGAACCTGCCCAAGACTTCAAGCTTAGCCACTCCATACAAACCACCTCAGCCCGTCCTCAGCTGGGTGGAAGACCTACCAACCAGATTAACCACAGGCTTTTCAAATCTTGATGAGGCCCTTGGTGGTGGCATTGTAAAGGGCCAGGTGGTCCTTTTGGCTGGAGAGCCTGGCATAGGCAAGTCTACCTTACTTTTACAGCTTTCAGATAGATTTTCAAAAAGATATGGAAGGGTTTTATATGTCTCCGGCGAAGAATCACCCTCCCAGATCGCCATAAGGGCCAAAAGGCTAAGCGTGGGTTCAGACAAGCTTTTGACCTTTCCAGAGACAAACCTTGAAAACCTTTTGGAGACAATCAAAGTAGAAGAGCCTTCTCTGCTTGTGGTTGATTCTATACAGACCATGTATAGTTCAAGCCTTGAGTCTTCTCCGGGTTCTGTGGCGCAGGTAAGGGAGTGTGCCTTTAGGCTGGCGGAAGCTTGTAAGTCCTTGGGTATTCCTTTGTTTATTGTGGGTCAGGTAAACAAAGAAGGCCTATTGGCTGGTCCAAAGGTGCTTGAACACCTTGTGGATACGGTGCTTTACTTTGAAGGAGAAAGGTTTAACTTCTACAGGGTGGTAAAGGTGGTAAAAAACCGATTTGGTGCAAGCGGTAATGTGGCAGTCTTTAAAATGTCCAGTTATGGGCTTGAGGAAGTTTTGGAGCCTTCCGCCTTCTTCCTTCAGGAAAGGGTTGGTTCTCCCGGTAGCGTTATCTTCCCACACACAGAAGGAAGCAGGCCAGTTCTTCTTGAGGTTCAGGCACTTACCATTCATGCACTCTACACCACTCCACAGAGAAGAACTCAAGGCTTTGACCCAAACAGGCTATCTTTAATACTTGCCGTGCTTGAAAAGGAGGCAAAGGTATTTACAAGGGATAGGGATGTGTTTGTTAATATAGTTGGCGGTGTGAGGGTGGAAGAGCCGGCCATAGACCTTGCGGTAGCCTTGGCAGTAGTTAGCTCTGTAAAGGATAAGCCTGTGGGTGATTTTATAGTCTTTGGGGAGCTTGGTCTATCTGGTGAGGTAAGGTCTGTGCATTTCGCGGAGGAAAGAATAAAAGAAGGGCTACGCTTTGGCTATAAAAAGGCCATAGTGCCAAAGGGTGCAGTGGTGGAGATAGATGGGGCAGAAATCTTTCCAGTAGGGCATATAAGGGATGCGATTGAACTTATAATTTAAACTTGTGAAGGTTCTGTTGGTAGAAGATGACAAGCTTTTGGGGGAGTCTTTAAAGGAATATTTAAACTCGGAAGGGCTTGTGGTGGATTGGATAGAGGACAGTAGGGAGTTTTTTGATTTGCTTGAAGTGTCTTGTTATGATGTGATAGTGTTGGACCTTATGATGCCACATGTGAGTGGAGAAGATCTTTTAAAGGAGCTAAGAAAAAGGGGGAACAATACGCCCGTGCTTATACTTACGGCAAAGGGAAGGCTTGAGGATAAGGAAAGGTGCTTTTCTCTTGGTGCGGACGACTATCTTACAAAGCCCTTTGAACCAAAGGAGTTGCTTCTGAGGATAAAAGCCCTACACAGGAGGGTGGTAAGGCGGGAAAAGCTACGCCTTGGCAAAGTAGAGATAGACCTTGAGACGGGCAGGGTTTGGGTGGATGGCAAAGAGGTAAGCCTTGCTAAAAAGGATTGGCTTTTGTTAAAGTACTTGGTGGAAAACAGGGGAAGGTATGTACCTACACAAGAGCTACTTAACTACGTTTGGGGTGATGAGGTGGTGGGTGATGAGGTGGTTAGAACCCACATAAAGAACTTGAGAAAGGTCCTGCCGGAAGGCTTTATAACATCACAGAAGGGCTGGGGATACAGAGTTGAACCTTGAAAAGCTTTGGCTTTATATTTCCCTATTCCTTTTGTTGGTTTTGGGCCTAAGCCTTATAAACCTTACCGTATTCCTTGAGGTAAAAAAGATAGAGGAAGAGCATATATATAGACTTGCCTATCAAAGTTTTACCATCTATCTACACAACAAGGAGTATAAAGGCGATGAAAGGGTGGTAATAAACCCATTTCCAGAAGAACTATATAGAGTTTATGTCTTTGATAACCCCTTAGACCCCTTTAAAAGTGTAAAGGTAGGCATTAAAAAGGAATATCTTAACGAGAGGATAAACCAGCTTATGAAAAGGCTTCTTATAGTGGAGTTTTTCTTGGTTTTGGCCCTTGTTTTCTTATATCAAACGGTGGTAGAAGGTTATATAAAAAGGCTTAAAGAGAAGGAAGAATGGATAAAAAGGCTAATGCTTGCCTTAACTCACCGATTGGGAAACTTCATATCCACTCAAAAGGTTCTGATCGCTTTGCTAAAAAAATCATACCCAGAGGATAGAAATATACAAAGGATAGAAAAAAGTGTATTAAAAGCTCAAAGGGATTTTAGTATATTCACCAACTTGGCAAGAGAAAACATAAAACTGGAGAAGGATTTCCTCAATGTAAAAGAGCTTATATTGGAAAGTTTATCTTACTTTGATGAGGAGCTTAAAAGAAAGAGGTTAATACTTCACTTAAAGGACATGCAGGTTTTTATGAACAGGGCAGACCTTGATGATGTGCTTTATAACTTGATTAGCAATGCAATAAAACACTCAAAAAGCATGGTGCATATCAAAATATGTCCTAAGGTTGGTGCTTTGATAATAAGAAATGATGTAAGCCATGTGGAAAACTCCGGCATGGGTTTGGGCTTTGAATTAACAAAAGAAGTGGTTAAAAGATATGGTTTTAGCTTGAATGTAAGGATAAAAAAAGGCTATACGGTTTTCCTTAGCTTTGCTAAAAGATAGGGCTAAGTTCCACCCTTACCTGCTCTCCCGTTTCCATATTCTTTAGTGTGTAAAAGCCTCCTGCCTTTTCCTCCTCACCCACTATAACCGCATACTGGGCGCCTATCTTATGGGCAAACTCAAGCTGTTTTTTGAGGCCTCCCTTTCTGTAAGAAACCTCTACCCTCTTCCCTTCTGACCTGAGGCTTTTGGCCACCATAAGGGCATAGTCCATAACATCACCAAAAGGCACAACCACGTATAGAGGTTCCTCCAATGGAAGGTCTTTTACAAGCATAGAAAGCCTTTCTACACCCACAGCAAAGCCTATGGCAGGCGTGGGTGGTCCTCCAAACTCCTCTACAAGGTAATCATACCTTCCACCTGCTATGACAGTTATATCAAGTTCTGTAGAAACTGCTTCAAATACAGTTTTTGTGTAATAGTCCAGACCTCTTACCAAGTTTGGATTTTCTCTATATGGTATGGAAAGAACTGTTAAATATTCCTTTAGCTTTGAATAATGCTGAGAACATTCCTCACAAAGAAAATCTACCATCTTTGGAGCTTCTTTAACCGCCTCCTTACAGGTGGGGACCTTACAATCAAGCACCCTAAGGGGGTTCCTATCCTTTCTATCAAGACAAACTTCACAGAGACCACCCTCAACCGTGTTAAGGTAGTTTATTAAAGCCTCCCTGTATGCTGGCCTGCAAACCTTACAACCTATGGAGTTTATCTCTATGATAACTTCCACCTTTAACTCCGACAAAATCTCATAAACAAGCTGGATTATTTCCGCATCCACATGGGGGTCCAAGGAACCAAAGACCTCTGCACCGATTTGGTGAAACTGTCTGTATCTACCAGCCTGTGGGCGCTCATAACGGAACATGGGACCTTCATAAAAGAGCTTTACATAAGGCTTTAGAGCATACAGCCTGTTTTGCACATAGGCTCTTACTGCACCTGCGGTGCCTTCGGGCCTTAAGGCAAGCCATCTGCCTTTTCTGTCCTGAAAGGCAAACATCTCCTTTTGCACTATATCTGTGGCTTCACCTATGCTCCTTTGAAAGACCTCAAGGTATTCCACCACAGGAAGTATTATCTCCTCAAAGTTATAAAGCCTTAGCTTTTCTCTTATGAGGTTTGAAACATACCTAAACCTTTTAAGCTCTTCTCCAAAAAGGTCATGAAAGCCTCTTACGCTCTGAAATTCTGGCATAAAGATAAATTATACTTCTGGCCTATGGTGGAGTAATATATTTATACATGATGAATCGCATATTTGCATGGGGCGTAAATTTTAAAACTGCCCCAGTAGAAGATAGAGAGCTTCTCGCCTGTAGTAGAGATGATGCATACTATCTTCTTCCACCTTTAAAAACCATAGATGGTATTAAGGAGCTTATGCTCTTATCCACATGCAATAGGGTGGAGGTCTACGGCGTTGCAGAGAATTATGAAGCCATAGATAAGCTTGTCCTTGAACTTATAAGACTAAAGGGTGCAGATGTAAAAATTAGAAAAAATTCCTTCTTTTTGGAGGGAGATAAGGCTGTTGCCCATGTTTTTAGGGTGGCAAGCGGTTTGGAATCTATGGTGGTGGGAGAAACTCAGATAGTAAGCCAATTTAAGGAAGCTTACCGAATAGCAAAAGAGCTTGGCTGTACAGGAAAGGTATTAAACAGACTTTATGAAAAGGCTCTGAGGACAGCCAAGAGGGTTAGGACGGAGACGGGTATAGGGAGGAATGCCATATCTGTAAGCTATGTGGCAGTGGAACTTGCCAAAAGGATATTCGGTAATCTCGCCAATGTAAAGGTGCTTTTGGTAGGTGCGGGTGAAATGGCAGAGCTTTCTGCCAAGTACTTAAAAAAGCTAAAAGCTCATCTCTTTATAACCAATAGAACTTATGAGAGGGCTGTGGAGCTTGCTAAGGAGCTGGAAGGAAATGTGCTTAGGTTTGAAGAACTTGCGGACTACCTTCATGAGTTTGATATAGTTATAGTTTCTACGGGAAGTAAAAAGTACATCATAGACTATCAAATGGTAAAAAAAGCCATAAAGAAAAGGGGCTACAAGCCCATATTCTTCATAGATATTTCTGTACCAAGGAATGTAGACCCTGCCATAAGTCAAATTGATGAAGTATTTCTTTATGATATTGACGACCTTCAGGATGTGGCAGAAAAGAACCTAAAGGAAAGACTAAAGGAAAAGGAAAAGGGTGAGATAATAGTTTGGGATGAGGTGGGAAAGTTTATGAAATGGCTACAGGTGCTGGAAGTGGAAGACATAATAATAAGAATTAAGGAAAGTTGGAGCTTCATGCAAGACAACAACCCTATGTTGAAAAGATTAATCCATAAAGCCATAGAAGAGATAAGAAAAGACCCATCCTTGGCCGAAAAGTTGGTTAAAATATTCCTGCAGGAGGTAGAAGATGCAAACACAGGGCGAAAACTATCCTATGTCCATAACAGAGCTAATGGAGCTTGAAAGCGAGTACTCTATAAAGGCTTACATACTCATAAAGGCTGACCCAAGGGAGATACCATCCATTATGCTTGCCCTTTCAACCTTTGAGGGTATAAAGACAGCGGATGTGGTAACAGGACCCTACGACATAATAGTCTTTGCAGAACTAAGGAATCAAGATGAGCTTGGTAGGCTTGTTATAAACAAAATACACTCCTTGGAGGGAGTAAAAGAGGCACTTACCTGTGTAGTAGTAAGGATATGAGAGATCTTCCTTTGGTAGTGGAAGAGGAAAAAAGGATTGTGGTTATATATTCGGAAGAGCCTGCAGTACACAAAGAAGAGGATGATGGAGTTGAGATTTTTTACTCCAAGAAGGGCGATGTGGTAAAGATAATAATAAACAAAGATGAAAAACACCATATTATATACTTCTGAGGCCTTTTTGGTTGAGGGTGGAAGGCCCTTAAGGGGCAAAGTAAGAGTCTCTGGGTCAAAGAACGCATCCCTTCCCATACTTATGGCAAGCATACTCACAGACCAAACTTGCCAAATAGAAAACGTTCCAGATTTACTTGATACAAGGACAACTCTTGAGCTTTTGCAGAACTTGGGAGTGGAAGCAGAGTTCAAGGAAGGAAGGGTAAGTTTAAACGCAAAATACCTTAGGAGTTATGAAGCTCCAGATGAAATGGTAAGGCGTATGAGGGCTTCCGTGCTTGTCATGGGTCCACTTTTGGCAAGGTTTGGAAAAGCTGTCGTTTCTATGCCTGGAGGATGCTCCATAGGAGTAAGGTCCATAGACCAACATCTTAAAGTCTTTGAAAGGGCAGGAGCCCATATAGAAATCAAGCATGGCTATATACACCTTGAGTTAAAAGAAATAAAACCAGTAGAGTACACCTTTGAGGTAATAACGGTCACTGGCACTGAGAACGCACTTCTTTTCCTAAGTAGGCTTGAAAAGAGAAGTATTTTAAGGAACATAGCCCTTGAACCAGAAGTTATGGACCTTGTAGAGGTATTGAGAAAGATGGGAGCGGAGATAGAGATAGAAGACAGAACTGCCATTATAAGGGGAAATCCATACCTTAGAGGCTTTAGTCATAGAGTTATACCAGACAGGATAGAGGCTGGGACCCTCATGGTGGCAGGCTTTATAACAGGTGGGGATATTGTACTTGAAGACATAAGGGTTGAACACCTTGGAAGCGTTATGGAAAAGTTAAGAGAAGCTGGCGCAGACCTTGAAATCCTAAGCCTTGATAGAGTGAGGGTAAAGGGTGGCAAAGATATAAAACCACTTAGCATATCTACCATGGAATACCCCGGCTTTCCTACAGATATGCAGGCCCAATTTATGGTCCTGTGCTGTCTTGCCGATGGTGTATCTGAAATAAGGGAGAATATCTTTGAAAACCGATTTCAACATGTGGCAGAGCTTCAGAGGATGGGCGCAGACATACATGTAAAAGACAGGATTGCCATAGTAAGGGGAGTGGAAAGGCTTTATGGAGCAGAGGTTTATTCCACAGACCTTAGAGCTTCCGCAAGCCTTGTTTTGGCTGGGCTTGTAGCAGAGGGGAATACCTTGGTAAGGGATATATACCACTTAGACAGAGGCTACGAAAGGCTTGAAAAAAAGTTAAAAGAGCTTGGGGCAACCATAGAGAGGTTGCCCATAAGAGAGTCTTAGCTTATTTCAATCTTCTTTTCTTTGGAGCTTTCAGCCTTTGGTATCCTTATTTCCAAAACGCCATCCTTAAACTCTGCCTTTGCAGCTTCCACCTTTACATCGGTAGGAAGAGGTATAACCCTTTCAAACTTTCCGTATACCCTTTCAACCCTGTGGTAGGTTTCTGTTTTCTCTTCCTTTTCTTCTTTCTTTTCTCCCCTTATATGTAGTGCGTTGTCTCTGATGGTAACTTCCACATTCTCCTTCTTAACGCCGGGAAGTTCTGCCTTTACAACAAGCTCTTGGTCTGTCTCATATACATCCACCGCAGGGGCAAATACCCTTTCACCTTCTTCCCTTGGCATTAGCTCTTCCATAAGCCTATCAAACTCTCTCCTTATGCGTTCAATTTCTGCAAACGGGCTCCATAGCATAAGTCCTCTTCTCATGGCTCTCACCTCCTTTTAAGTGTTTTTACATAAATTAATTTTAGTCCGATATTATAAAATGTCAAGAATCTTTTGAGGGGAATATCAAAAGGCCACTCTACCTACGGTTCGGCCCTTTTGAAACACACTGTTTAACCTTCGTTGAATAGCCTTTTTAACTTACCCCTCAGGGATAAGAGAGGATTAAGCAAACTCATGGAATACTCTTCCACTTCCTTTAATATTTTCAATTTCTCCTCTTGAGTGGCCACCGATTCTATCTCAAAGGCCTTTTGGTGAAAATCGCAATGAAGCCTTTCTATGTTTTCCAAAAGGTTGGCAATCTCCAACGTATATTGGTCCTTGTTGGGCCAGATCTCCGAATAAAAAAGCTTACCAAAGGCGCATTCGGTACATTTCTTGTGAGGAAAGGCCTCGCCACTCCTCAAGCTCTTTTTTAACCTATCCACATAGTTTATATGCTGGGCTATGATTAGTTCTATTCTTTTGAGTAGAGTTCTAAGCTCTTGAAGACTTTGTTCCATAGCTTACCTCCCTTCTCTATACCTTGTTATTATATTAGAATGCGCTTACTTTCTGTGGTAGATGGCATAGGTTGGGGTGGAACAAAAGAACAGGTTTTCCTTCTTGCCCGTGAGCTATCCAACCATGTGGATTTCCACCTTGCCTTGTCCTTTGAATACACCCAAATGGTGCAAAAACTATCACCTTACAAAATAAGTTTTCACTTTTTTGAACACCATAATAAGTACAACCGGCTAAACCCTATGAACTATTATAGGCTCTGGAAGATAATAAAAGATGGATCCTTTAATATAGTGATTGCCAACTCTCCCCATGCCCTGGACTTTGTTAGCTTGGTATATCCCTTTCTTACCAAAAGGCCCAAGCTTGTGGCAGTAAAAAGGTCTGCAAGATTGCCAAACCCCCTCTCCCTTCGGTTTAAGTATGGCAGGGTTGATAGGCTTGTGGCCGTATCGGAAAAGGTAGCAGAGGTAATGCTCAATGCGGGCTTTCCTCCGGAGAAGTTAAGGGTTATACCAAGTGGTATAGATACAGATAGGTTTAGGAAAAATAGGGCAGTGAGGACTGCCAAAAGACAAGAGCTTGGCATACCTCTAAACTCAAAGGTGTTTATAAATGTGGCCAATTGGAACCCACCGGTCAAGGGCCAAGACAAGCTAATAGAGACCTTTTTAAAGCTTGATTGTAAGGATTGCTTTTTGCTTTTGGTAGGGCTGGATACTCAGGACAAGTCAATACCAGAAAAGGGTGTTTTGGGCCTTGGATTTAGAGAGGATGTGTAAGACTTGCTCAATGCATCGGATTTTTTTGTCCTTTCCTCCTTCCTTGAAGGACTTCCTAACGCTCTTCTTCAGGCCATGGCCTGTGGCCTTGTAGTAATATCCACCCTTGCGGGCGGAGTTGGAAGCTTTTTAGTAGATGGTGTAAATGGATTTACAGTGCCGGTGGGTAATTTCCAAGCCATGTTGGAAAAAATGAAGATAGCACTCCATCTATCGGAAGAAGATTATAACAATATATCAGAGAAAGCTATTCAAACAGCTCAAAAATTCTCCATTCAATCCACAGCCAAAAAATACTTAGAACTTTTTGAGGAGCTTATAAAATGATAGTCCTCCTTTATCATAAGGTAATAAAATACCCTTCCTTTGACCTTTGGTGGAAAACCTTTGACGTAGAATTGGGCATTTTAAAAAGGTTTTTCCGTGTAATTTCCTTGGATGAAGTCATAGAAATTCTAAATTCTGGAAAGGATATTCCAAAAAGAACTGTAGCAATAACCTTTGACGATGGATATGCGGACAACTACATATATGCCTATCCTCTTCTCAAAAAGCATGGACTTAGGGCAACGATCTTTGTTGCTTCCTCAAGGATAATAAGAGAAGATTACAAAAGAAAAAGCTTAGAAGACTACTGGAATGGTAAGGCATCCCTTAGAGAACTCTATGGTCCCAAAAGTATGCACGAGGCAAACTTGGAGTTTTTAAAGGATGGAATAAGCCAAGATTTCTTAACTCAAGAAGAGCTAAGAGCCATGCAAGACGTTTTTGATATAGGCTGGCATTCTAAGCACCATACCAAGGATTTTTACTCTGAGGATTTATTGGGCTTTTATGATGGTAAAGGTCATTGGTCCCTTATGCATGCTTATGGAGAAGAACCAAAGCTTGGCTTTCCAATATTTCCCATGAAGGGTTCTCTATCTATAAGAGTAGGAAAGCTAAGGAAAGAGGTAAAAGACTTTATAAATTCCCTGCCAAGGTCCTTTTTTGAAAGGAAAGAATGGAAAAAGGACCTTAAAGAGGAGCTTTTTAAGCATTTTGAGCGATTTCTTGATTTTGAAAGCGAGGAGGAAAGGTTAAAAAGGGTAAAGAAGGAAATAGAAGAGGCTAAGAAGGAACTTGAAGAGTTAATCGGAGGAAAAATCTATCATTCTGCATATCCTTTTGGAGATTACGACAAAGTTTTTAAGGAAGAAGTTTCCAAAAGCTTCCTCTCTGCCTTTACCACAGAAAAAAGAACGATAAAACAAGGTGATGATCCTTATCTTTTACCAAGGATAACCGTTCCAAAAGACCTTTGGTCCTTTTTTGCCATACTGGCAAGGTTTAGATAATCTAAAGCCTCCAATATAGGCATTTGCCTTCCATTGGATAAACGCCCTTTACATCTATAAAAACACATGGTTCCGTGATGAGTTCTTTATACCATTCCACAGGCTTTTCCAAAAACACCTTGTGTTTGACTGCCAAAATGGCTACATGGTAGGGAGCCTTTTCCCTTGGGTTCTTGAGAACCTCAAGGCCGTATTCTTCATAAGCTTCTTCCGGGTCTACAAGAGGGTCGTATATGTACACATCCAAGCCAAAATCTTTTAGCTCTCTGTATAGGTCATAAACCTTGCTGTTCCTTATATCTGGCACGTTTTCTTTAAAAGCCAAACCAAAGATTATGGCCTTTGCCCCTACCTTCATCTTACCAGCCTTAGTTAGCATTTTTATGGTTTGCTTGGCAATAAAGGAAGGCACTTCCTCGTTTATTCCCCTTCCTGCAAGTATAAGCCTTGGTATATAGCCTACCTGTTGGGCCTTGTGAGCTAAATAGTAAGGGTCTACTGGAATGCAGTGGCCACCCACAAGCCCGGGTTCAAACCTTAAGAAGTTCCATTTGGTGGATGCAGCTTCCAAAACGCTCTTTGTATCAAGGCCAAGCTTTTCAAAAAGCATGGCAAGCTCATTCATCAAAGCTATGTTTATATCCCTTTGTATATTCTCTATTACCTTGGCAGCCTCGGCAGTTCTAATATCCTTGGCTTTGTAAATTCCTACGCTTATAATCTTACCATACACAGAAGCCAAAAGTTCTAAGGTTTCTGGAGTATCTCCAGCCACCACCTTTACTATCTTTTCCAAAGTATGCTCCTTGTCTCCGGGGTTTATCCTTTCTGGTGAGTAGCCTACGAAGAAATCTTTTTTCCAAACAAGCCCACTTTCCTTTTCCAGTATGGGTACGCACACCTCTTCTGTAGCACCCGGATATACGGTAGATTCATACACAACCACAGACCCCCTTTTCATATTCCTTCCAACGGTGGCAGAAGCCAGCTTAAGAAAGGAAAGGTCTGGGTCCTTTAGTTTATCAACCGGTGTAGGAACCGCGATCACTATAAACCTTGCCTCTCCTATATCTTTCTCGTCGCTGGTAAATTTAATATCTACTTCCTTTAACTCCTCTTTTGGTACCTGTCCAGTTCTGTCTATACCCTCTTTTAGCTCTTGCACCCTTTTGGTATTTTTATCAAAGCCTATAACTCTAAAATGTTTGGCAAAGGCTACTGCCAATGGAAGACCTACATAACCAAGCCCCACTACGCATAAACTTTCCTTCTTTTTCAAAAGGTCCTCAAAGCTTAACATTATGTGCCAAACTCCCAAGAGGTAAGGTATTTTATCTGCTCTGGTGTTAGCTCATCTATCTCTACTCCCATGCTTTTTAGCTTTAAGCTTGCCACCTCTCTGTCTATCTCATCTGGCACCTTATACACCCTCTTTTCCAAGCTTTGGTGGTTTTTGAGTATGTATTCTGCAGAGAGGGCTTGGTTTGCAAAGCTCATATCCATGACGGAAGCAGGGTGGCCTTCGGCGGCGGCCAAGTTTACAAGCCTTCCCTGAGCCAATAGGTATATCTTTTTGCCATCCCTTAAGGTGTATTCTTCCACAAAGGGCCTTATTTCCCTTTTGCTAACGCTTAGCTCTTCCAAAGCTTCTATATCTATCTCCACGTTAAAGTGTCCTGAGTTGGATATGATGGCTCCATCCTTCATTGCCTCAAAGTGTTCCCTTCTTATAACCGATGTGTTTCCTGTCACAGTCACAAAGAAGTCTCCAAGCTTGCAAGCCTCTATCATGGGCATTACCAAAAAGCCGTCCATCTTTGCCTCAAGGGCCTTTATGGGGTCCACCTCGCATACTATAACGGTGGCACCCATACCCCTTGCCCTCTGGGCCACACCCTTCCCACACCAGCCATAGCCAGCCACCACAAAGTAAGAGCCCGCTATGAGCCTGTTGGTTGCCCTCATGATGGCATCTATGGTGGATTGGCCTGTGCCATACCGGTTGTCAAACATATGCTTTGTGTAGGCGTCGTTGACCGCAATTATAGGGAACTTTAAAACTCCTTGGTCCGCCATGGCTCTAAGCCTTATAACTCCCGTGGTGGTCTCCTCCATACCACCCAGGACCTTCTCAGCCAAGGTAGGAAATTCCTTATGTAAGGTGGATATGAGGTCTGCGCCATCGTCTATGACTATGTGTGGCTCCCTTTTTATGACCTCCCTTAGGTGCATATAGTATGTTTCTGTGTCTTCTCCCTTTATGGCAAAGACTGGAATATCAAAGTGCTTTACAAGGGCAGAGGCCACATCATCTTGTGTGGAAAGGGGGTTTGAAGCTGTAAGATATACCTCTGCGCCACCTTCCTTAAGAGTAATAACAAGGTTTGCCGTCTCCGTGGTCACATGCAAACAGGCGGATATGCGTATGCCTTTAAAGGGCTTTTCCTTTGAAAACCTTTCTCTTATGCTTGTGAGGACTGGCATGTCCCTCTGGGCCCATTCTATCCTGTTTTTCCCAAGTTCGGCAAGGCTTAGGTCCTTCACATGGTAGTCCATTCTATCCTCCTTTATGCAGAAAGGGGTGGTCCAATTTTAACAAGGCCAAGCTCTGTTATCTCCATAAAATGCGTTCTTGTGTCATGCCCGCAAAGCCTACAACCATCTATCCTAAAAAGCCTAACTATCTCACCTATGGGCTTTTTGTAAAGCTTTGATTGAGTGGGCGTAAGGATAAGGTCCTTAGAAAGCACCATAGAACAATCCACTATGTGGCTTATGGCATAGCCACCTGCCGCTTCCGCCGTTAGCTCCTCATGCCCGCTTCTCTTTTGAGATACAAAGAGGGCAGTCTGATACCACTTTTTCATAAAGTTAAAAAGCTGTCTGACTACCACCCTTGCCTGCATCTCTCTTGCCTCATAAAGGCCGGTTACAGAGTCTATGATGGTGTGCCTTACCTTATAGGTCTTTATAACGTGGGCAAGGGTGGCCAAAAGGTCTGGTATATTGTCCCTTAGCCTTCCGTGGCTTGCCGCATCTATAAGGATTATGTTGTTCTCTACATTTTCAAACTCTATGCCCATGGCCTTTGCCCTTTCTCTAAGGCCCGTCACCACAAAGTGGGCTGGTGCCTCCACCGTTATAAAAGCTACCGCCTCACCCCTGCTTGCCTGCTTTATGGCGTACTGTTCCACCATCAGGCTTTTGCCCGTATCGGAGACGCCCGTTATGTTTACCACCGAGTAGGCTGGAATGCCACCAAGGCTTTTTCTTACAGGCTTTCCATCTTGGATGTCTGAAGTAAAAAACAGGTCATCCAAACCTTCCACGCCCGTTGGCACACCATAAAGCTTTGGAGCCTTCTTTATAGCTTCTCCTGCCACCCATATGCTCTCTTCCACTACCTCTGGTTTTCTCTCTTCCATGTGATAAATTTTATCACTATGAAGTACTACATAAAGACCTTTGGATGCCAGATGAACTTTAACGACTCGGAAAGGCTTAGGGGCATACTCCAAAGCATGGGCTATGAGCCTGCCAAAAGCTGGGAAGAAGCTGACCTAATCCTTATAAACACATGCACCATTAGAGAAAAGCCAGACCAAAAGGTCTATTCTCATTTGGGTGAATATAAAAAGATAAAAGAAAGAAACCCCAACGCCCTTATTGGTGTATGTGGGTGCCTTGCCCAAAGGATGGGAGAGGAGCTTATTCAAAAGGCTCCTATGGTAGACATAATGTTTTCCAGCTTTAACATGCACCAGCTTCCAGAGCTTATCCATCAGGCTCAAGCTGGCTACAAGGCAATAGCCATTTTGGAAAACCCACCGGAGGATGAGGATAAGCTTTGGGAATATCCTACTGTAAGAGATAACCAGTTTTGTGCTTATGTGACCGTTATGAAAGGTTGTGATAAGAACTGCACCTATTGCGTGGTGCCAAAGACAAGAGGGAGGCAGAGGTCAAGAAGCTTGGAAAGTATCCTTTCTGAGGTAAAGTTCCTTGTAGAAGATGGCGTAAAGGAGATACATCTTCTTGGCCAAAACGTGACCGCATGGGGCCAAGACCTTGGCATACCCTTTGAAGAACTTCTTTACAGGGTGGCAGAAGTGCCGGGAGTGGAAAGGATAAGGTTCACCACAGGACATCCAAGGGACCTAACAGAAAACATTGCAAAGGCTATGGGAGAAATCCCTCAAGTGTGCGAGCATATCCACCTTCCGGTGCAATCCGGTTCTACAAGGATACTAAGGCTTATGGACAGGGGTTATACAAAGGAAGAATACCTTGAGAAGATAGACATGTTAAGGCACTATGTAAAGGGTATAACCTTCTCCACAGACATAATAGTGGGCTTTCCTACAGAAACGGAAGAGGACTTTGAGGATACGCTTGATGTTTTGGAAAAGGTTAGGTTTGAACAGGTCTTTTCCTTTAAATACTCTCCAAGGCCAGACACACCAGCCTACTCCATGGAAGGGCAAGTGCCAGATGAGATAAAAGCTCAAAGGATGACAAGGCTCTTAGAGCTTCAAAAGAAAATACTTGGTGAGATAGCCAAGTCCTACGAAGGGACAGAGCAGGAGGTGCTTATTGAAAGCTACGAAGAAGGAAGGCTCATTGGAAGGACGAGGACAAACAGGTGGGCAAGCCTAAAAGGAGATGAAAGCCTCCTTGGAAGCATAGTAAAGGTTAGGGTGATAAACTCCAAACCTTTTAATATGGAATGTGAGCTTTTGGAGGTAAAACATGGCCATGCTGGACCTATACACAGCTCTTAAAAAGGAGGCTATTAAAGTATTCAAAGAAGAGAGGGAAAAGAAGAGAAAAGCCCTAAGGCTTAGGCTGGAGATCTATAAAAAAGCCTTTGACACAAAGCAAAAAATGCATTAAAATATTAATTACCGTAGGGGCGGTAGCTCAGTGGGAGAGCGCCTGCTTGGCGTGTAGGAGGTCGGGGGTTCAAATCCCCTCCGCTCCACCAAAAATAAAAAAAGGGGCTTAAAGCCCCATATCCTTTGCTTGTTCTTCTGTTAGGTGTCTATCCTCTTGAGATTCCCTTTGAAGTGCTTCACACCTGTCAAGGAGTTCCTTTAGCCTTATTGGCGCCTCTGTCAAGGGCAGGGAAGAGTCGTATATCTCCGCCTTCACACCGCATTCTTTCATGGCCTCATATAGCATCCTAAGGCCTTTTTCGGCCTCCGGCCCATTTCTACGCACCACCCATATCCAGTTGGGGTTTAGCTTTCCTTCCTTGTAGAGGTCCCTTATGGCGTTTGCCACGCCTTCACCCAAGGTTACATCAATCCTTGTGTTGTTGGCCGTTCCACCGCATACCAAAACTCCCCTAAGGCCGGGCTTTGAGAGAATTATGCGTGTTATCTTATACATTTTTTCCGCCGGTGGATTTCCTCCTATGTCGGTAAAGTTGGCAGGCCTTAGGCCGATGGCGTAGGTGGTCTCTATGGTAACCGTTGAACCCCCACCGCCAAAGGTCATCATGGCAATATCACCATCCACCTCCACATAGGAGCCAGCCTTTCCTCTGTGGTCATCCCTATCTATGAGAGAGGCTTCTATCTCCCTTTCTGTGGGTGGCCTCTTCATGGCTGTCCTTACGCCGTATATCTTGGCTGGTGGTATGCTTGCATCATCGTCTATGGTTACCACTGCGTCAAGGGCCAGAACCTTTTGCTTTCCTCCCACATCGCATATGGCAAGTGGGTTTATCTCCAAGAGTCTGGCTTCTGCCTCCCAAAAGGCCCTCCACATATTGGCTATAACTTCTGATAGCTCCCTTAAGACTCCCATGTATTCTTTTGGAAAGCCAAGCTCAAGGAGGTAGTTCCTTACCATGTGGGGGTATAGGCCTTTTATTGGGTCTATTACCCAGCTTTTTACCTTTTCTGGTGGGACCTCCTCTATGTCCATTCCACCTTCAAGGCTCAAGGTCAAAACAGGCGCCCTTACCTCTGTAGAGTAGGTTATGGAGGCATATAGCTCCTTTAGTATGTTTGCCTTTTCTGTAACCAAAAGGCCCACGGGCATCTCGCCATAAACAGGGTAATTAAGCAGTGCGTTAAAGGTCTCTATGGCTTCCTCTGGGCTTTTACACAGCTTTACAGCGCCAGCCTTTCCCCTTTTTCCCACAAGCACTTGGGACTTTATTACACATTCCCCAAGTTGATTGATAAAGTTGACTATCTCATCACTAAGATGGTTATCAAACATAAACCTTGGCGTAGGAATACCATACTTTTTAAATATCTTCTCGTAAGCCTCATACTCATAAAGGTTCATTCTCAAACCTCCTTTTTCAAAGGTATGACTAAAATTATAACATTTCAGCGCCTTAATAGAAATTCATCCTTTTGGACTTTTTTTATAGCACGCGTCAGCGTGTCCCTACATTGCTTGTCTCATTTATTTTTTGCAAAAATACACGCTGGGTGAGAAATTCCCTTTTGTAGGGGCACGGTGCACTGTGCCCTTTCTTTTTATATTTTTTATGGCACGCATCAGCGTGCCCCTACGTTTAATTGTCTAAGTTTATTTTTAGTAAAAATTGATAGTGGCATGCCCCCAGAAGATAAACTTCTCATACTACCTGTTAAAAATCTAAAATGCCTTTGTGGTGGCACGCCAATACACAATCGGGCAGGGACAAGCCCCGCCCTTATATTCTTAATCTTTCTTGAAGGCAAAGGATATTACCTATAATGCGTTACTATCCATAATGTAAATAAAGAAAGCCATATTAGGAGAAGGGAAATAAGAGTGTTATCACCCTGTGCCCGCAAAAGTTCAAGAGTTTGTTGTGCATAGCTTAGGTCTAACTTGGACGTACGACTAAATGCCTCCCAACCCTTATAACCCATATACAAGCCATAAACCATTAGTAAAAAGCTATAAACTATTAGTAAAAGGCTTGTAATCGCTTTACAAATCGACAAAACCGCCATACATAAACCATAAACCACCGCTAAAGGAATTATAATTACCTTATCAATTATTGCTAAAAGGCTTGTAAAAACTATCATGGCTTGCCCTCCTTAACAAGGTCCTGGGTCAAAGACCCATCGCTGTTGGAATGGGTCCCACTTTGGTCTGGCTCTAAACTTTACACTCCTTCCATCATCATAGGTGCGCCAGCACATATCGTTAATACATCTGGTATTGCACCTAATTTGACCCGGCACCTTTGATGGCTTTGGCGGAAATGGGTCCTTGGCATAGGAGACCCCACCCAAAAACAAAAGACCAAACAAGGCAAAAACCCCAAACACCCTCATGGCTTACACCTCCTTATTAAAATTTCATCTTGCATGCTTCTTCCTCTCCAAGGTCGCAAGCCTTTTTTAGATACTCATAGGCCTTTGAACTATCCGCCTTTGTGCCTAAGCCTCTTGCATGCATCCAAGCAAGCTTTCTACATGCGCTACCATTCCCCAGATCACATGCCTTTTGATAAAACTCCACCGCCCTAAAGTAGTTTTTGGAAACACTCAAGCCCTCCTCATGCATAAAACCAAGCACAAAACACCCATACTCATCACCATTATCGCAAGAACTTTTGGACAGCTCCAACGCCTTTCTATAAAACTCCTTAGCCTTCTCCATATCCTTTGGTAGCCCTATACCCTCGGCATACATATAACCAACCAATAAACACCCAAAGCCACTTTCCATCTGACAGGCCTTTTGAAAAAGCTCAATAGCCTTGCTTGTGTTCCTCAAAACCCCCTTACCTTCCTGATACATTGCACCAAGGTTTATACAAGCCATGGCTTCGCCCTTATCACATGCCTTTTGATAAAGCTCGCTCGCCTTCTTATAGTCCTTTGGCACTCCCTTGCCTTCTGCATACATAAGCCCAAGGTTTCTACATGCCAAGCCTATGTCCATCTGGCAAGCCCTTTCAAAAAGCTCCATGGCTTTTTTGCGATCCTCCAAAACACCCTGTCCCCTTGCATACATAACTCCAAGGTTTAAACAGGCTTCGCCCATATTTTTATTACAAGCTTTCTCATAAAACTCCACAGCCTTCTTATAATCCTGTGGCACCCCCTTACCCTCCGAATACATAACTCCAAGACTATAGCAAGCTTCTGCACTACCCAGCTTACAAAGGACTTCCAGCCCAGCCCTCTCCGAACATGCGCTTATTAAAAAACCCATTACTAAAAAGGTCGCAAGCTTGCGCATGCCACCCTCCCTGAGTTTATTTTAACAAACCTTGATTAATATCCCATCGGCTCATAGGCAGAAGCCTATAATTAATACCTGATGAAAAGAGCCATAATAACGGGCATAAGGCGGATTGGACATAAAGTAGCCAAAAGCCTCTTAGAAAAGGGTTGGACTGTAGGAGTTGTTTATAAAACTTCCGAAGATATTTATAAAAGCCTCTCAAAAGAGTTTGGGCCAAGGGTTTTTGGAGTAAGGGCTGACCTTAGCCTTTGGCAGGATTGTGAAAGAGCAATAAGGGAGCTTTCTGAGAGGCTTGGTGGAGTGGATGCCTTTTTGCACTTGGCAAGCCCCTATGAGGCCACACCCCTTGATAGCTTAAAGGAAGAAGATATAGATAAGCACTTCAAACCCATAGCCCAAGCCTTTTTGGTCTTTTGTAAGGAGCTTTACCCTGTGATGCTAAAAAACACAGGAGATATTAAAGGTAGGATAATAGCCTTTGGAGATTGGGCTACCAACACCACACCTTATAGGAATTATTCAGCATACTTTGTGGCAAAGGGCGCCCTCCACACGGCAGTAAAAGTGATGGCAAAGGAGCTGGCACCCCATATCTTGGTAAACGCCATAGCCCTTGGACCAACTGTAAAGCCACCAGATTTTTCCCAAGAAAAGTGGCAAGAGTACATAAACAAAACACCACTCAAAAGGCCTGTATCTGTGGAGGATGTAATAAAGCTTACCCACTATCTCCTTGAGGTGGAAAGCATGACAGGGGAGATAATAAACCTTGACAGTGGAAGACATGTATCGGGAGAATGCACATAAAATTGTAGTCCTCTTTAGTGGAGGGGTGGAAAGCACATGCCTTTTGTACCTTTATCTAAAAAAAGGCTGGCTTGTCTATCCGGTTTATATGAGGGCTGGCTATCCTTGGGAACCTGTTGAGCTGGAAAATGCCAAAAGGCTTTGGCAGTATGCCAAAAGGACCTATAAAAACCTCATGCCAATAAGGATTCTCTTTTACACAAACCCGGAAAAGGTGAAAAGTAGAAGCCATAGTAAGGACCTTCTTATACCCTTAAGAAACCTAAACCTTATAACACCTGCAAGCAACTACGCCCTTTTAAAAGGTATAAAAAGCATAGCCATAGGTAGCTTAGGTATTTACCCTTTTTATGATAACAACTTAGACTATATGAGAAGCTTGCAAAGGCTTACAGGGATTGAAATCTTAACACCTTTTATGGGTATGGAAAAGCACCAGGTCATAGCCAAGTTTTCAAAGGATGTGCCTTTAGAAAGGACCCTTTCCTGCATAAACCCAAAAAGGTCAAAAGGTAAGATAAGCCCTTGCGGGCGCTGTGAAAAGTGCAAAGAAAGAGAGGAGGCCTTTAAAGCCCTATCACTTTAACCACCACCCTCTTCCTCCTTTGGCCGTCAAACTCCGCATAGAATATCTCCTGCCATGGCCCCAGGTCCAGCTTGCCGTTGGTGACAGGAACCACCACCTGAAGATGGGTAAGAAGGTTCTTAAGGTGAGCATCCCCGTTGTCTTCTCCCGTCCTGTGGTGTTTGTAGTCCTCTCTAAAGGGTGCCAACCTTTCAAGCCATTCCCATATATCCTGGTGCAATCCCTCCTCATCATCCTGGATTATCACAGAGGCGGTAAGGTGCATAGAGGATACAAGGCATAATCCTTCTCTTATGCCAGACTCCTCCACTATCCTTTTGACCTCCTCCGTTATCCTTATAAGTTCCCTTCTATTCTTGGTTTGAAAGGTAAGATAGGCCGTATGGCTCTTCATGTGTGCGCCTTCATATATTGGCTTATTATAGCCTCCATCATATCCCTATGATAAAGCCTTTCCTTTTTTAGTGCCTCTATTTCCATTTCCAATTCATGGGTCATTGGGTGATGCTTTTCCAATTTATCAATCTTGGCATCAAGCTCATGGTGCTTTTCATAGTGATACTTAAATTCCTTGTTTTCCTGTAAGAGTTTTTGAATGATCTCTTCTCTGTTCATCTCACATCCTCCTCTTTTGGTCTTACTAATATTAAACCACAAAGGCTAAGCACATATCCAAGCAGAAGCACCTCAATCAAAGCAAAGACTATAAAGACAATAAAGGAAAAGGCGAAAGGCACCAAAGATAAAAGGAATAGCCAAAAGTATCTGCGAGTGGCCGTGTAGCTCCAGTATGGGTCCTTGGAAGAATCTACTGGGAAGGCCCTCTTTTTAATAAGCAAGCCAATAGGTAAGATGGCAAGGCCCATAACCGATAAGAAAAAGAACATAGAACGGGAAAGGTCCGGATGGACCGGCAACTTAAAATAAAAATACAATGGAAGGCATGCCAAAAAGGTTATGGTAAGAGAAAGCACAAAGGCATAGTAAAGCTGTTTTGACCTTTTTCTATAAAGTTGTAATTTATCCATATTAGCATGATATAATATAGGCGAGAGAGGTGATAAGATGCAGGTGGATATTATAAGCGAGGAGAGGTTGGAAGAATGGGCAGAGTTTTTAAAAGCCCTTGCCCATCCTATTAGGCTAAGGATCATATCGGTATTAATTGAGGGCAAGCAGTGCGTCAAAAACCTTAGCGACCTCCTTCACACTTCTCAACCGAACGTATCTCAACACCTAAGCATTCTAAGGAACAAAGGCATATTGGGGTGTAAGAGGGATGGTTCCATAGTGTGCTACTACATCAAAGACGAAAGGGCAATAGAAATTTACAAAATCCTTAGTAAGGAGGTGTAAAATGGCAGGTAGCGTTATAGTGCTTACAGAAGCAAACTGGCAGGCGGAGGTTATAAACTCCAATGTGCCAGTGGTTGTGGATTTTTGGGCACCTTGGTGCGGACCTTGTAGGATAATAGCACCCATAATAGAAGAGCTTGCTATGGAAATGGGAGATAAGGTAAAGTTTGGAAAGCTAAACACAGACGAAAACCCAAACATAGCCATGAGATATGGCATAAGGGCCATACCTACCATAATGCTCTTCAAAAACGGTGAAGTGGTGGATACGCGTATAGGCGTCCAGCCAAAAGAGGCCCTTAGACAGATGATAAACAGCCACCTTTAAACATGGAACTATCAGAGGATATACTTTACGATACGATCATAGTTGGTGGTGGTCCTGCGGGTTTAACCGCGGGGCTTTATTGCGCAAGGGCTAAATTAAATACCTTACTTTTTGAAAAGGGCACCTTGGGAGGGCAGATAGCCATCACAGACCTTGTGGAAAACTACCCAGGCTTTCCCGAAGGAATAAGCGGTAAGGAGCTTACACAGAAATTCAAAGAGCAAGCTGAGCGTTTTGGTCTCAAAATACTTAGGAAAGAAGTTTCAAAAATAGAGAAAAAGGGCAAGGAAATATTTATACATTTGAGGACCGGTGAGCTTGTTAGGAGTAAAACGGTAATACTTACCGTTGGTTCCAATCCAAGAAGGCTTGGTGTGCCTGGTGAAGAAGAGTTTTTAAACCGTGGAGTCTCTTACTGTGCTACATGCGATGGCGCCCTCTTTGAGGGTGTTCCCATAGCCGTAATTGGTGGTGGCGATTCTGCCACTCAAGAGAGCCTATTTTTGACAAGGTTTGCAAGTAAGGTATACTTGGTCCATAGAAGGGACCAGCTGAGGGCCCAAAAACACCTTCAAGAAAAGGTTTTCTCCAACCCTAAGATAACCTTTGTTCCCAATAAGGTGGTGGAAGAGATAAGAGGAAAGGACTTTGTGGAGAGCTTACTGCTTAGAGATACAAAGGATGGTAGCCTTTCGGAGCTTCCCGTGGAAGGGGTCTTTATATTCATAGGCCTTGAGCCTAATACAGGGTTCCTTAAAGGAGTGGTGGACCTTGACGATAAAGGATATATAATCACCGACGAAAGGATGAGGACATCCATGGAAGGTGTTTTTGCTGCTGGTGATTGTAGGAGTGGGACCACTGGTCAAGTAGCCGTAGCCGTTGGAGAGGGTTGCATTGCGGCCATAGAGGCAGAAAGGTATATAGAAAATAACTTTTGAAGGTAATAATATGAACTACCAGGGAGGGTTTGAGACATTTAAAGAAGCTACAAGGTATATGTTTGAATCTCCAAGTATATCTGATATACTCTTTGTTGTCATTGGTTTTTCACTTGCTATTGGTCTTTTGATCGTATTTCCTTATATGATATCAAAATACAAGGCAAAGGCCAGTCTTAAAAGGGAATTTTCTTCTGTTGGTAAATCCCTTGGCTTAATTGATTCTGAAATAACATTGTTATGGAAGTGCGCAAGTTTTAGCAAGGAACCGATCAAGATACTTCAAAGCAAGGCTGTTTTTGAAAAATGTATAAATAAACTGGTAAAAGAAGATATTTCTGTAATAGAAATGATACCCCAGATAAGGAAAAAACTAAAGTTTGATAGTCTTCCTTGGTTTTTACCTCTTAGTAATACAAGGGATATAGAACTTTATCAAACAGGCTTTTTATCTTTTGAAGGTATAACGTATAATTCTGCAGTTTGGGACAAGAGCGAGTTGGAGCTTCATATAGCTATTCTTGATACACCCATAAAACTTCCAAAACCTGGTGATAAGGTTAAATTCTCTTTCTTGAGAGAGGATGACGGAAGATATTATTTTCAAGCAGAAGTACAAAGAGTTTATAGAGATGGTAGCAAGATTGTGTTAGTAGTACCTCACACAGACAGTCTTTCTAAAATACAGCTAAGAGAAAGTTTAAGATGGAAAGTAAGTATTCCTGCAAAGGTTTATATATATTCCGACAATATAGCACCAACTTTTGTGGAAGAGCCTGAGGATACTATGGATGGCACTATAGAAGATATTAGTACAAGCGGTGTTAGAGTTTGTTTGTCTAAATTAATAGATGCCAAGGTTGAAAACAAGGTATATATATATTTTGAGCTTAAATCTCTGCCTATAAAGGTGATAGGTACAGTAAGAAACGTAAGGAGTACTCCAGAAAGGACATGCTTAGGTGTTAAGTTTGATACCTTAGGGAAAAAAGAAGAAGAACATATCAGAAAATTTATATTGGAAGAACAAAGAAAAACTCTAAAACTTTATAA